>RCNE010002409.1_pt1 | contig 10024 bp, 7 predicted proteins | sample 2041361 | NCBI WGS metagenome assembly RCNE01 (sample SAMN09708229, study PRJNA481090) | Marine sediment metagenome, whole genome shotgun sequencing project. | reverse complement strand
CAAGGTCTTCGGCGGTCTCTATGGGCAGCTTACAAAGCTCATCCGGCCATTCTTCTTGCGTCCACCCGCGAATGTCGAAGCCCGGCGGGAATGGGATTCTTTCGTCTATAGAGCTGTGTATCAAGTTCAGCCCCTCGTACCGGCGCGTAAGACCGTCCTGTGCTTCTTTGAGCTTGTAACCACCGGTTATCAGCGGGTTCTGAGTGCGAAGCGTCAACGCGTGTTCGTAAGCTTGGTGGCAGGTTAATTTAGTCATGGTGAGGTACCGCCGTGCCGGATAGCGACGCTTGCCCCACGTTATTGCAAGGTGCTGTCAGTTCGCTGTTCAATATTTGGGAATGGTGCCAAGCGCATACCAGCTTGACTTAATTGACCCGAGGGTCTTAGACGCGTGTTACTAAGTGCGGGCCGTTAGCTCAGCTGGATAGAGCAGGGAACTTCTAATTCTCAGGCCGGGGGTTCGAGTCCTCCACGGCTCGCCAATTGTACAGAATTCAGTTTCTGAACCAAACAAACCAGCGTCAGAATATTCGCCTAGCTCGTCCCACTCAGACGCGCTGATCTGCGGCGTAGCGCTTCGAGCGTAAACAACATTGCCGCAGATAGAACCACAAGCAAGGTCGCGACTGCGAGGATCGTTGGATTGATCTGTTCGCGCAGTCCAGAGAACATCTGACGCGGAATTGTGCGTTGCTCTGGGCCGGCGAGGAATAGAACCAGGACAACTTCGTCAAAGGATGTCACGAAGGCGAAAAGCCCGCCAGAGATCACGCCAGGGCGGATCAGCGGTATGACCACATCCCAAAACACTTTGAGCGGTGACGCGCCAAGGCTAAGCCCTGCGATAAACAACGACCGATCAAACCCGCTGAGCGTCGCGGTGACTGTGATGATGACAAATGGCACCCCAAGGGCCGCGTGCGCGATGATAACACCACCGAATGTGCCGACCAGATTGAACTGCGTGTAGAAAAAGAACATGCCTGCTGCGATGATGATCAAGGGTACGATCATTGGTGACAACAACAGCGCTGTGATCATTCGCTTGTAAGGCATCCAAGGTGACGCCAAGCCAACCGCCGCTAAAGTGCCAAGCGTCGTGGCAATCAGTGCCGCAGCAATACCAATCACGAAACTGTTGCGGATCGCTATCCGCCATTTTTGATCGTCGACAATTTCTTGATACCAGCGCAACGAATAGGCTTCTGGATCAAATGACAGCATGCCTTCGGTAAACGTAAAGAACGGTTCTGAGTTGAACGACAGTGGCATGATTACGATGATCGGCAGCATCAAGAACACCAGCACCACAAAGGCGGTGAACCGCAGGCCGTAGTGCCCCGCGATGTTCCAGAATGAATAGTACTCGGGGAAACGCTTCATGATCTATCCCAGCTTCAGGTTGTCGGTGCCGACAAAGCGGTCGAACAACCAATAAAGAACCAAAATCAAAACCAACAACAACGATCCGAGGGCCGCCGCCAGTTCCCAATTATTTGAGACCTGCATATGGAATGCGATGATATTCGAGATCATTTGCCCGTCCGTACCACCAACCAACGCAGGGGTGATGTAGTATCCGATCGAGATAATGAACACCAAAAGCGCACCTGCCGACAGGCCCGGTAAACTCATGGGCAGATAGATTTTGGACCATGCCCCAAGTGGCGAACTGCCCATGGAGATTGCCGCGCGCATATAGCTGTTGTCGATACCGCGCATCACGGCGTAAAGCGGCAAAACCATGAAGGGCAGCAAAATATGTGTCATCGCAAGGATGGTCGAAAATTCGTTATACAATAGCTGTAATGGTTCATCGATGATGCCTAACCACTGCAAGGTTGAATTCACCACACCGCCTGTTTGCAGTAGGGCAATCCATGCGGTCGTACGTACAAGCAGCGATGTCCAGAACGGTAGCAGCACAAACACCATCAAGAAATTCGCCAAACTACTGGACGCATGCGCCATGAAGAACGCGAGCGGATATCCCAGCAGGATTGTTAAGCCGGTGATGACGAGCGCCATTTTTAGGGTCTTGGTGTAAAGTTGCACGTAAATCTGCGTATCACGCTGCCCGATTGCACCGTCTGCGTCACGCTCTAGATCGACTGCGGTTAAGTAGTAGCTGGATGAATAAATCGGTCCCGCATTGCGCAGTGCGCGCCATGTGGCAGGGTCGCCCCAACGGTCGTTGGCGGCAAGCAGCAAGGCCGCACCGTTGGCGGCAATGTCTGCATCTTCAACGCGGCGCAGGGCGCGGGCGGTTGATTTTGTAACGCTGGACATGCCGGGCAGGGCACGGTTGATTTCATCGGCAAGTTGGCCAGACGTGCGGTCATTGGCCATGCGTTTCATGTCGGCCGCAAACTGGGTCAGAACTGCATCGTCGGGCACGCTATCGCCGGACCAATCCTCGAGTGCTAACAGAGTGTCTGGCACGAGGTTTGCAACGGTCGGATTGTGGATACTGCGATACAGCATCGTCGTAATCGGGGCCACGAAGGCAAAAATTAGAAAGACTAACAACGGCACCACAAAAAGGAATGCTTGCAAGCGACGCTTGCGCACTTCGCGCGCGGCATTGCGCGCATCTTCTGGGTTCAGCGTTTGGGTGATATTTGTCATGCTATATTCTGTTGTAAAGTTTCCCCCGCGCCACATCGCGGCGCGGGGGAAAGCTGCTTATTGCAGCAGCCATTCGTTGAACTTTTCACCAAGGCTCTCGCCATAGTCAGCCCAGAAAATACCGTCAGCTTTCAGACCTTCGTCAAGGTGTGCTGTTGGCAGATCCTGCTTTACGCTTTCAGGCAAGAGAGCCTGCGCAGAGCGGCGCGTTGGGCCATAAGCCACATCCTGCATGCCCGAGAGAGGCACTGTGCGGGTTGCAGACTTGATGAATTCCATCGCAACGTCCAACTTTTCGGTACCCTTCATGATGGCCCAAACGTCGAGGTCATAGACATGGCTGTCCCAGACAATCTCGAATGGTGCGCCATCTTCCTGGATCGCGGCAAAGATACGGCCGTTGGCGGATTGTACCATCGTGGCACCACCGTCGTTCAGTAGAACGGGCGCTTGTGACCAGCTATCGTACCAAACGATGTTTTCCTTGATGGTGTCGAGCTTGGCAAATGCGCGTGCCTGACCTTCGTCAGTCGACAAAGTTGCATAAACGTCTTCTGGTGCAACACCGTCAGCGATCAATGCCCATTCCATGTTCACTTGTGGACGCTTGCGCAGACCACGGTTGCCCGGGAAAGCGTCGACGTCGAAGAAGTCAGCAATCGATTGCGGGCCGGGACCGTTGTCGGTGTTAGTGGCAAAGACCACGGACCAAACAATATTGCCGACGCCACATTCATTGGCGAGTGCTGCAGGGATGAAATCATCCGCAGCGGCAACGCCATCGTCGCCTGCAGGCAGTACCGATTGATCAAGAACTTCTAGGTAGCCTTCGGCGCAGGCGCGCTCAAGATCGATGACTTCGATGTCGACCACGTCCCACAGGATGTTGCCTGCTTCGACTTGTGCCTTCATCTCGGCGATGCCGCCGCCGTAGTCTTCGAATAAGACGTTCACGCCTGATTCCGCCATAAACGGCTCAATCATATGTTCCATTTGCGCGGCGCCGTAAGCCCCACCAAATGATGTGACCGTTAGGTCTTGTGCCACAAGCGGGCTGGCAGTCAGCGCCGCAGCTGTAGCAAGTAACGTCAGATGTTTTTTCATCGGTTTCTCCCTGTCTATATCCGAGCATTTTGCGGGGCCCCGGTTTGCCCTTAACCGTCTATCCAGCTGGAAAGGCGGTGCAATCGTTTGCCAGCGAAAGTAGCTGGGCTTGCGCGCCGTCGTCAAACTCTGGCGCGGATAAGTCATTCAAAACCTTGACGATAATATCAGTACCGTCCGGCAATTTGAAATAATAGCGGATGAAATCGCCCACATAGATGCGTGTGTTAAACGTCACTGTCAGGGCGTTGTCATGGGCGTGATCGGTTGGATGAATGAACAGCTTTTCAGGGCGGATTGACACACGGCAGGCTGCACCTTCAGTGAGGCCTTCTGCGACGTGCGCCGAAATCTTGCCCGCATCGGTTTCCACCTGTGCCGTATCACCCGAAATACTTGTTACAGTACCGGTCACAAAATTATTCTCGCCAATGAAGTCTGCGACAAACGCGTTCACGGGGCGCTCATACAGCTCTGCTGGCGGGGCACATTGCTGCACGATGCCATCATTGAACACAGCGATGCGGTCGGACATCGACAACGCCTCGGTCTGGTCGTGGGTCACGTAAATGACGGTAAAGCCGATCTGCTTGTGCAAGCGCGTGATTTCAAACTGCATCTGCTCTCGCAGATTTTTATCGAGCGCGCCAAGCGGTTCGTCCATCAAGATCAGCGATGGCTGGAAAATCATCGCACGCGCCAAAGCGACACGTTGCTTTTGACCACCCGATAATTGGCCGGGGCGGCGATCACCGAACTCTGACAGCTCTACCAATGCGAGGTATTGTGCTACACGTTCTTTGATTTCGGCCTTGGGCATCTTGCGCACACTCAACGGGTAAGCAAGATTTTCAGCGACTGTCATGTGCGGGAACAAGGCATAGTTTTGAAAGACCATGCCGATATTGCGTTTGTTCGGTGCGGTTCGATTAATCGACTTGCCGGCAATGGCTATATCGCCCGATGTGACGCTTTCAAATCCTGCAAGCATCATCAAGACGGTGGTCTTGCCAGACCCTGACGGACCAAGCAGCGTAATGAACTCACCTTCTTTGACGTCCATGTTAAAGCCTTTGACGACCAGATTTTTCTGGTCGTAGCTTTTCTTCACGTCATCAAAGCGCAAAAACGTTTCTGATCCGAGATCTTTCATATTCGCGTCAGCACTCCCCAGTAGCTGAGAGCAGTTAAGCAGGTGCGCTGTTGCTTTACAATGACCAGAATTTCTGACGTGATTTGCGGCGCCTGTAACAGCCGTAGCACAGCAAACGACACCTAAGCAGCCTTTCAGGTCGCATATGCTGCAATCAAATCAACTCAGTAACGACTAGGATAGCGCATCTTTCACGGCGGCCAACGCCGCGTCAGATGCCTTGGCAAGCAGCCCGCTATCAGACGCACACGCGACAAACGTGAACCCGTCATTGAGCAACTCTGCGGCAAATTCTGTATCCATCACCAGCGTGCCTACGGGGATACCTTTGGCGATCAACGCTTGTGCGGCCGGTCTGATTAGGTCCCAGACATCACGGTGCATCGGTTGCCCGACAAGCCCGATGTCAGCGGCGATATCGGCTGGTCCAAAGAAGATCCCAGAGACACCATCGACGCTAGCGATATCAACAGCGCGACCGATGGCTGCGGCAGTTTCAAGTTGCAAGATAACTGTCGTCTCGTCCTCGACCCGCGCCACATAATCCGAAATTCGGCCAAATTTCGTGGCGCGCGTGGCACCCGACACACCGCGTATGCCGTGCGGCGGATAGCGGGTCGCGGACACGGCCAATTGTGCCTCTTCAACTGTTTGGATCATCGGGAACAAAAGCCCCGGAACCCCTAAATCAAGCAGCCGTTTCACAATGACGGGGTTGTTCCATTCAGGGCGCACGATTGCCGTCGTCTGTGTTGCGGCAAATGCCTGCAATTGGCCCAAGACGGTGAAGTAGTCGTTGGGCGAATGCTCCATATCGATCAACGCCCAGTCATATCCGGCAGGGGCGGTGACCTCTGCTACAAATGGGCTGGCCAATGAAATCCAAAGGCCGATCTGTTTGTCACCTGCAGCGATTGCGTGGGTGAATTTGTTTTGTGCAAATTTCATTGTTGGATTGCCCCTGCCGTGATCATGAATGCCCCGTTGCGTTCAAAGGTCTTCCCCTTTGGCGATAGCGGCTTGAACGATTGCGATGTCAGCAGCACTCAACCCGTAATCATCAGCCGCCGATTGTGCCGAAATATACCCGCGTGCAAAGTCACGTTTGACCGCTGATATGTCGCGGTCCTTCGCGGCGCCGTAACCAGCGCCCCCTGGAAATGCCATGACAACGCGCCGCCCGTGGGCCACGAATTGTTTCCCTTTGCCATTCATCTTTGATCCGTCGTCTTGGGCGATTGTTGTGGGGGCACCTGCGGCGCCGCCGCGCCTGCCCAAAGCGGGATGATCGACGCGGTCAAACATCGCTTGGAAGTCAAATTCATAACCTTCACGCGCGCTGACTTCCATGTATTGCCCAAGCCCGCCGCGTTGTTTGCCTGCACCGCCGGAATCGGGGCGCAGTTCTTTGCGCCAGATGATCACCGGACCTGCGTGTTCGGTGGCCTCTACGGGCATGGTCATGACACCCGACGGGAACGCAGTTGCGTTCAAGCCGTCAAATTCTGGCCGTGCGCCAGACCCACCAGAGTTAAATGTCAAAACCTCTGACCGGCGCGTCGCTTTTGGGGCAGGGGCATCACTGCGGGGGCGCAATGAGACTTGGAAGTTGCATAAACAGCCAGCCCCTTCGGCAGGAACCAAACCGGGCACGATTTTATCAAAGGCATTGAAGACCGCATCAGGCACAAAGTGACCCACGATATGGCGCAAAGCGACAGGTGCGGGGTGCACGGCGTTCACAATGGTGTCCACGGGTGCGACAATCTCGAATGGCGCAAGAGAGGCCGCGTTGTTTGGGATTTCGGGCGCAATCGCGACCTTCAAGGCGTAGCACGCATAGGCTTTGGCATAGACCAGCGGGCAATTGATGCCCTTTTTGTCCAAGCCCGACGTTCCGGTAAAATCTGACACGATCCGGTCTTCGTAGATCGAGACTTTGACCTTCAGCGTGATCGGCTTGTCGAACCCGTCTACCGTCAATTCCCCATCCGCAGATTTACGGGGCAAGGCCGCAATACGCTCAAGCGTGGCCCGACGCGAGTTTTCAAGGATAAAACTGGCAATCCCGTTCAAGTCTGCAAGGTCGAATTCTTGCATCATATCGATTAGGCGACGGTGGCCAATTTCGTTGCATGTCGCCAGTGCATAGATGTCACCGATCAACTGATCGGGTTCACGCACATTGCCGCGCACGATACGGACCAAAGTTTGATCAACTTCTCCACGCTCTGCGAACTTCATGATCGGGAGATAGAGACCCTCTTCGTAAACGCTTGCCGCATCCGCGCCAAAGCCACGCCCACCGATGTCAACGACATGTGCGGTACAGGCGAAGAACCCGACCAATTGGCCGCGATGAAACGAGGGACTGACCATGGTGATATCGTGCAGGTGACCTGTGCCTTCCCATGGGTCGTTCGTGATATAAACGTCGCCCTCGAATATGTTCTCGCGGCCAATACGCCGGATGAAATGCGCCACTGCATCGGCCATCGCGTTCACATGTCCAGGTGTGCCTGTAACCGCTTGGGCAAGCATCTGACCTTGCAAGTCATAGACGCCGGCGGACAGATCACCAGCTTCGCGTACCGAGGTGGAAAACGCAGTGCGTACAAGCGCTTGCGCCTGTTCTTCAACAACAGAGATTAATCTGTTCCACATAACCTGATAGGCAACTTGTGAGTGTTCATTTGCCATGGTTTATCCTTTGCGCCGCAGGTCAATGCAGCCGTCGGGCTGACGCACCGCAACAAAGCTGGAGGGGACAATGATCGTGGTTTCGTCTTCGGTAATCACAGCAGGCCCCTGCGCAATTGCACCGACGTCCATGTCATCGCGCAGCACAACGCGGGCTTTGACGAAATCTGCAAGGGCGGGGTCGAACAGGTTGCGGTCGCCGTGCACGGTGGCGGCACTTGATCCTGCGTCTTCGGTCACGCGCGGTACGGCCTCTGGCGGCGTTGTGGCATTCACTGACCAGACTGTGATTTCGATATCCATGCCTTCGACTGCACGACCAAACAGCTTGACGTAGTCTTCGACAAAGCGGGTTTGGAAGGTCGCGGCATCTGGGTTCATCGCTTGCTCTTGGGTCAAGGTGATCGGAATTTCCCAACCTTGGCCAGAATAGCGCATGTAGACTTTGAATTCCGACAGGATCGGGCTTGTGGCGTCGCAGTTGCGCACAAACCCCGTGGCCTCTGCTTGCAGATCGGTCAGCAGGGCTTTGATTTTTTCGGGGTCAAATCCGGCGAGCGTCATATAAACAGAGCGGTTCGCTTCAAACGAAAAGGGTGCGCGCAAAAACCCGATGGCCGAACCGACACCAGCGCCCTGCGGCACAAGCAACCGGTCCACGCCCAGCTTTTCACACAAGCGTCCGGCGTGCAGAGGGGCCGCACCGCCAAAAGCGATCATTGTGTATTCAGACAGATCTTCGCCGTTTTCAACTGCATGAACGCGGGCGGCATTTGCCATGTTTTCATCCACAACTTCGGCCAGACCAAAAGCAGAGGTCGCTGCATCCATATCCAGCACATCACCCAGCACATCTGTCAGCGCCTTTGCAGAAGCTGCCGCATCAAGCGTCATCGAGCCGCCCGCAAAATTATCTGGATCAAGCTTGCCTAGAACCAGATCCGCATCTGTCACAGCCGGTTTGGCACCGCCACGTCCATAACAGGCAGGCCCCGGTTCAGACCCCGCACTTTCTGGTCCCACGCGGATTTGGCGCATTGCGTCTACATGGGCCAGCGAACCGCCACCTGCGCCAATCTCCACCATATCAATCACGGGGATCGATATTGGCATGCCGGACCCTTTCTTAAACCGATAGGTTCGCGCCACTTCAAACACCCGAGAGGTCTTTGGTGTCTGGTTTTTGATCAGGCAAATCTTGGCGGTGGTGCCGCCCATATCGAACGACAGTACCTTGTCCAAACCATAGCGCGCAGCGATGTTTGCGGCGAAGACCGCGCCGCCTGCGGGGCCGGATTCTACCAATCGCACTGGGAATTCCGCAGCGTTTTCGATTGAAATGATCCCGCCGCCAGAATGCATCAGGAAAATATTGCAGCGCACGCCTTCTTTTTGCAGGCGGTTCTCAAGACGGCCCAGATAGGACTTCATCAGTGGCTTGATATAGGCGTTTGCAACGACCGTGTTGAAGCGTTCGTATTCACGCATCTGTGGTGATACTTCGGACGACAGCGATACCATCGCGTCGGGCATCATGTCGGTCAAAACGTCACCGACCAGTTTTTCGTGCGCGTCATTGAGGTATGAGTGAATTAGGCCAACGGCGACACTTTTGTACCCTGCGGCCGCGATTTGAGCGACGACTGGTTCAACATCGGCGCGGGTCAGCGGAAGCAGTTCATTGCCGCTTGCGTCCATCCGGCCCGGCACGGTGTACCGCATCTGACGCGGCAGTAAGGGTTCGGGCAGGGTTAGGTTCAAGTCATACTGTTCAAATCGCGATTCCGTGCGCATCTCGATTACATCGCGAAACCCTTCGGTGGTGATCAGGGCGGTCTTCGCACCGCGCCGTTCGATCAGGGCGTTGGTGGCCAAAGTCGTCCCGTGGATGATCTGATCAATCTGTGCGGGATCAATGCTCGCCTTGGCGCACACCTGTTGCATGCCATCGATGATCGCGTTTTCGGGGGCCACATAGGTCGTCAAAACTTTGGTTGAAAACGACGCTGTGCCAACTTCGAGGACGACGTCAGTGAACGTCCCGCCGATATCAACACCTAAGCGTACAGATTGTTTGGTCATAGATGCCCCTCGAATTTGGTAAGATCAAATTAGGGGGATCAAATCCAGAAACACAAACGATTTGTCTGTGAGTGTATGATTATTCGTTTTGATCTACGGGGCTTTCAGCACATAAGGTCCGCGCCTTGGCGAAGTTTGCCAAGCCATATGCCTCGTCGGAACGCCGCAGTATCAGCGCGCGGCAATTCCGACGCCTGTTGTAATCAATGATGGAACAAGTTGCTGCACAACACGGTTCCAGCGGGTTATCGGCTGTTCGGCGAAGAAGATGACGTCGTTGGGGCGCAAATTCATGCGGGTTGCCAGCACTAGTTTGCTGACGTCGCTGGCATCCAGATGCCATGCTGTGACGTTTCC
>RCNE010002407.1_pt1 | contig 10029 bp, 5 predicted proteins | sample 2041361 | NCBI WGS metagenome assembly RCNE01 (sample SAMN09708229, study PRJNA481090) | Marine sediment metagenome, whole genome shotgun sequencing project. | reverse complement strand
AAAGGTGACCAATGTCGCTGCCGGCATATTCAAGGACACTGTGAAGTCCATCGTGCCCGTGTCCTCGTTGGCCGATGCGTCACCGATCGTTAGTTCTGGCAATACGTCGTCATTAAGAATCGTACCGACGGCATCAACGTCAACCGAAGTCACATTCGAACTAACACCCGTCAAGCTCACCGTAAAGTTTTCATCACCTTCAACGTCGCCATCCATAGTCAGCGCTACTGTGACTGTTGCCTCGGTCTCGCCGATGGCAATCGAGACGCCCAAGTTAACTACCTCACTGTAGTCCTCACCCGCTATCGCCGTACCATCGGCTGTGTTCACAGTAAAGCTGACCAGTTCCGTTGCCGCTGTATTCAAGGACACCGTGAAGTCCATCGTGAGCCCGTCTTCATTGGCGGATGCGTCACTGATCGAGAGTTCCGGCAACGAATCGTCATCGAGAATGGTGCCGATACCCACCGCACCGATTAGATCCGCATTCGCACTAACATCAGACAAAACGACCGTAAATATTTCGTCAGGTTCAGCTATCCCGTCGGCGGTTAGCGACACGGTCACCGTCGTCGCCAGACTATTGGCAGGGATCGATCCTGAAACATTCGTAAACGCCACATAGTCATTGTCAGCCGTGGTCGCTGTACCGTCCATCGTTGAGACGTTAAAAGTCACATCAGCTGCATCGACTTCACTCAGCATGATGTCAAAAATCAGCATGCCTGTGTCTTCATCGACCATTGCGTCACTGATTGACAGCTCGGCTGAGCTTGGAGCGTCATCATCGAGAATATACACAACGCCAATGGGGTCAATTGCCTCCACGTTTGTGCTGAAATTCGACAGACCGATTAACAAGAACTCGTCTTCCTCTATCTCATCATCAATACCGAGTTCGATCGTGATGGTGAGCTCCGTGTTTCCAGCTGGAATCGTGAACGTCTCGTTGATTATGGCTTCGTAGTCATCGTCGAAGAACGATGCAGTCTGCCCTGCCGTTAGTACCTCAAAAGTCACATCTTCCTGCGCCGCAGCCGTTAGAGATACAACGACGTCCACCGCACCGGTGTCCTCGAACGCCGAACCGTCGGACACCGACAGCAATGGCACAGGGCCGTCGTCATTGATGATTGAGCCGGTGGCAGCCCCACCCGTAATGCGAGCATTCGCGATATTGCTCAAACCAATAGTAAATTCTTCGTTTAACTCGGCCGAGATATCCACACCAATCGCAACTGAAATCGTTGTCATCAAACTACCGGCCGGAATCGTGAAGGCCTCATTGCTAATACGCGTGTAGTCAGCAGAGAGATAGTTCGCTGTCAGGTCTTGTGTCGAAACGCGGAACTGCACATCTGCACCTGCCGTCTCGCTCAGAGTCACCTCGAAATCCATTACTCCGGTGTCTTCATCTGCGGAAGCATCGGCAATCGAAATTTCTGGTGGCGGTGTCTCGCCGCATGCCCACAGGCTGGTCAGATCGATTGGCGTTTTAACCTGCTTACTGCTGGATCCGATAATTAGTGTATCCATGTCCTGTCTCGAAAAATCGAGGCAGGAAGTGCTTTGTCCCGAGGTATCGAAGTCAAATCCCTGGTCATTGGTTCCGTTTACGCGGACGTCAAACACTACTTCGTTGGCGGGTGAGTTGTTGAGCGAGTCTCCGCCGTCCAGATCAAACTCGACCACGCCACTAAAATCTGTATCCGCAATAATCGACCCTTGAGTTTGCTGCTGTGCGCCTCCTGCTCTGCCGCCCTTCGAACGGAAGTGCCAGGTATTGGTACCGCAATCCCTCCACAAAAGATTTGCAGGCCCAAAGTTGTAGTCGTATGCCGGCTCACCACATTCGTCGCCCGGATTGATGACCGTGCGTATTTCTGTACCCTGTGATTGCGGAGTCAGGGCACCGCCTTCAACAGCTGAGTACAGTGCGTCAGCACTAACAACAGGATGCGTGTCGACCATACCCGACGGCCATTCAATCCTGACTTCAGCTTGCTGATTATCTGCCAGGCCGAAGTGCAACCACTGCTGATTTTGACCCCAGCGATTGTAGCCGCCGTTCTGCTCACGCAACTGCTGTACACCACCCGCGGTGACGTAAACTTTCGCGCCGATGCCATCGCTATTGGAGTTCGTTCCGATCAGGTTAAGTTGCAGCCAGTGGTTTGAGTTACCTTGATTGTGCAACAGGATATCGGGCCCGCCCTTGCCCCATGGGTAGTACAGCAATCCGTTGGTGACAAATAAATCCAGGAATCCGTCCAGGTCATAGTCGACGAAGACGGTGTTCTCGGCAACGCCCAAGTGGGTACCGACGCCCGTCGGGCCTTCGGCACCGTTATTGTTTTGTCGCGTGAAATTTCCGCTGCCGTCGTTAATATACATTCGGTTTGGCAGGTTTTCCGGACCAGCACCGCATGACAGATACAGATCAACATCCATATCGTTGTCGAAGTCCGCCGCCGCACCACCGCCACAGTTAAGGGGAATATTGAGGCCCGCCGAATTGTCTCTATTGAAACCACCCGCTGTGTTCAAATACAGTTGCGGCGCGATTGGACGGTCACGATTGCTTTCGCCGACATTGGTCAGGCCAGTGATCACTTCAACGGCATCTACTCTGATGTAAGTTTGGCCGCCGTCGCCGCCCATAAATACCTCCCAACGGTTCTGACCAGCGTTGTACAGAGCACATACTCGGTATTCGCTATTATCCGAACATTGTTGAGATGAACCAAACGGCAAGTTCATAACATGGGGCGCCTGATTTCGACTTAAATCACGGCTCCAGTTAGTCACCGTAATCGCGCCGCCACTTACGAATCGAAACCCGGTTCTCGGCGGATCACCAGGGTCTTTCTCAACCCAGGCTTCCACTCTTCGGTTGTTAACGCGTGCTGCACCAGCAGGCCGCGTGGCACCACGCGTCAACAAGATATCAGTTCGCAGATTGCCGTCAAAGTCGCCAATGATAGAGCCGTTGACGTTGCCGCCCGACGGAAGCTGAGCGGTTACGTCGGTAAATGGCAGTGTGCTCGTGTCATACGCGAGATTCGGAAATACGCCACGTTCCACACACATGAATTCCAGCGTTCCGTCATCCGTGATGTCGAGCATTTGCATGTAGTTGACGTTCGCATCGCCGCACTCCTGACCGGTATCACCGGAAGTGCTAAACGTACCGGTCGCCGATTGAATACGCGCGAAGTTGTAAGGACTGAGGCCCATTGTGAGCACGTCCAACTTACCGTCGTTGGTGAAATCGATCCAGGACGAAAAACGCGCTGCGACATCTTGCGTCAGCCCGAAGTCACTTGCTCGCTCAGCGAATGTTCCGTCACCGTTGTTAACCCATAGCTGACCCTCGCCAGAAACGCTGACGCTGAGAATAATGTCTTTGTCGCCGTCGTTATCGAAATCGCCTATTGCACCGCCGTGCTTGTCATCCTGTGGTTTCGCCATCCACGAGCCATCATCCATTTCGGTGGCAATGTCTTCGAATTCGCCAGTACACGTATTTCGATAGACACGCGGATAATCTCTGTGACCCTGCACAAAAATATCGAGGCAGTTATCACCATTCAGATCGCCAATATTGGAGCCCCAGCTTTCGGTGAAGCCGGTCAGGCCAACATCTTCGGAGACATCATCGAATTGAACCTGCGCGTTCGCATTGATACTGAACAGGGCAACAACAAACGAGACAAAGATAATCGTCGCCCATGACGATAAGGCTAACTGTCGTGCGACCGAAACAGCGTCACGGCATACACGAGTTGGGTGATTCACAATAGTAGTGCCTTGGTTTTGGCGAATGTTCTCCTAATATTAGTGCAAGTCTTATGCCGTGACCTTTACTACATGTTTTCCCTAGGTTTTTTTAATTTCCAACTGAGCATCTTTCAACAATCGTACAAAAACCCGACGCTCTCGAGACGAATGAGGAACTTCCATTTAGCGATAACCACCATGATAGTGAGTAATGACGCTGCTGAGGCAGATGGCGCAGAGTCAGACGGCTAGCTCGACAATCATGTTCTAAGCTTCACTGGATAGCCCGGCCATCGCCAGGTTATTTAGTGGGGGCATATATCCGTGAAATGGCATGACATTTAGCCCGCAGTCATTAAGATGGCGAGGACAATGAATACCTCGCCAACCGAGTCGGGCAAACCGAACCTTCTTAAATTCCTGTTCGGGCTCGAAAGGCATGAATACGCTGCTGTTGGCTGGTCATACCTATACTTCTTTTGTGTTCTGTCCTCGTACTATGTACTGCGCCCGATTAGAGACGAAATGGCCGTCTACAGCGGTTCCGATACGATCCCGTGGTTATTCACGGCAACATTTTTCGTGACTCTCATTACTGCGCCTACATTCGGCTGGGTCGCATCACGGTACCCACGCCGCAAGTTTCTACCTTGGGTGTATCTTTTCTTCACCTCCAACATCCTGATCTTCTGGGTCGTATTTTCAACGGCTATCGATGAAGGACAAAACTACATATGGCTAGCACGGACGTTTTTTGTCTGGGTAAGTGTCTTCAATCTATTCGTGGTCTCCGTATTCTGGAGCTTCATGGCGGATATCTATACGCGCGAACAAGGCCGCCGCTTGTTTGGCCTGATATCGGCCGGAGGCAGTATCGGTGCCCTGCTCGGCGGCATTGTGACCAGCTACCTTGTCACTGACATAGGCCGTCAAAATTTATTTCCATTTGCTGCAGGGCTTCTAATCGCTGCGATTTTTTGCATACGTCGTTTGCGCCGATGGGTTTCGACGCAGAATGAATCCAAAGGAGCCGCCAAGAAAAGCAAGCCTTTGGGCGGCAGTCCGTTCGCTGGCATTACTCATATGATGTCTTCGCCCTATTTCATAGCTATCGGATTTTCGTCAATTGTCGCGAGCCTGCTGGGCACCGCCTTATACATGTTTACGGCAGACCTGCTAGGCCAGTCAGGTCTCGATCCCGATGAGCGCACGCAATTCTTTTCAAATATCAACATCGCCACCAGTGCCATCGCTTTTGTGTGCCAACTTTTTGTTGTTAGGCATGTGGTTGGTCGCCTCGGAATAGGCGTTTCACTTGCACTATTGCCAATCGTTTCAATTGTCGGTTTTGCGGTGCTTGCGATGGATCCGACTCTTGTCGCACTTGCCATTCTCACGATTGCCCGACGCGGGTTAGGTTTCGGCGTCATGAAACCCAGTACTGACATGTTGTATTCGGCGGTCACGCCGGAAGAAAAGTACAAAACCAAGAATTTCATTGACACCGCTATTTATCGCAGCGGCGATCTCATCGGAACCTGGTCGGTCCGCGGACTCATGTCCGGATTGGGGATGGGTCTGTCAGCTGTCTTATGGGTCATGGTGCCTTTTGCGGCGATCTGGTCTGCAGTGGCTATATGGCTCGGCCGTGACTATAAGCGCCGCGCCAAACTTGGCATGGGAGAGCAAAAACAATGAAACAACCTTGCAGTCTATTGAGACGCGTCGGTGCGATGTTGTACGACACATTGCTGGTGATTGCGGTGTTGTTCATCGTCACGATTCCGTTTATCGCGCTTCGCGGTGGCGAGCCCGTCGACTCGAGCAGTAATTTCCCCTATCAGATAACGCTGGGCGTTGTTGTTTACGTATTTTTTGTCGGCTTCTGGTCGCGCTCTGGACGGACCTTGGGCATGCAATCATGGGGAGTTCGCGCGGAGACAGAATCCGGTCAGATTCCTTCCGTCGGCCAGGCTAGCATCCGCTTCTTCGCCTCCATACTTTCATGGCTGCCTGTGGGTCTCGGGTTTCTATGGCAACTCTGGGACAAGGAAAAGCTTACCTGGCACGATCGCCTTAGCGGCACACGACTGATGCACTATCCGAAGAAGTAGAATCGCGGCTGAAGCCGCTCCCACATATGACTATCGCTCCCACCTCTAGCGGACGCGGTTGAGTGCAAATATCGTAACGATGAGTAACACGCCGGACGGAAGCCACGCGCTCACTGCGGGATTTAGACTATATACCTGACCGGAATTCGCCAACATCTCACTCGCCAGATGGTAGCCGAGACCGATAACAACACCGATCATCAATCTGGCTCCGGCACCGCCCGTTCGCAAGGATCCGAAAACGAACGCCAATGCCAGTAGCGGCATTATGGCGACGGCCGTTGTACGTGCGATGCGGTACCACAGCTCGGTTTCGTACCGATTTGCATCCAGACTATTGCGTTTCAGGTAGACGATATAACTCCACAAGCCGCGGCCAGAAAGACTCTGCGGTTTCACCAAAGAAATGCCCAGAACTTCTGCGTCAATATCGAATGATTGAATAGCACGTGATGCTTCAACGACCTGCACCCCGTCGTCCTCAAACCGAGTCTCGCGAAAATTTTGTAGAACCCAGTTGTCGTCATCATCAATGCCCGAGTTCTCTGCTCGTGCGATCGATTTAAGCTCGTTGAACTCATCAAATCGATACATGTAAATACTGCCAAAGTCGAAGTCAGTACTAACGCGTTCGAAATGCAAGAATACCGGACCATCCCTGACCCAGGCCTCCTTGCCAAGTCGGTCATCTGTTTTCTCAGTACGCGCTTCCTGCCGCATGTTGCGCGCATAATAGTCAAGCGGTGGGCCGATGAATTCGCCAAGCAAACCCGTCAAAATCAACATCGTTATTCCAGCGACGCCCACCATGCCGGCCAGGCGCATCACCGAAAGGCCCGCTGACCGCATCACGATGATCTCACTGTTCCCTGCAAGCCCTCCCAGCGCCAGCAACGACCCGATGAGCGCGGCGATAGGCAACATCTCGAATGCCAGTAATGGCAGCCGCAGTAAGGAGTACAAAACGACTTGCGGCGTCTGGTAGTTACCTCGGGTGTCATCAAGCTCCGCGATGAATTCGAACAAACCGGCTAGTGCCAACAGCACCAGTAAGACCATTGCTGTCGATGCGAAAATAGCGCGCGTCAAATATTGAGTAAGAATGCCGTTCATGCTCGTATCTTGCGATGAATCCCTTCTTGATAACCCAGTAGCACGAGCGCGAACAAGAAGACCACGCCATGTACCCACCACAGTCCGATGCTCGGCGACAACGTACCCTGCTCTATCCATGCCTTCGATGCGCTAAGCATATTCAGGTAGATAATGAACACGAGCAGTCCAATCGCCAGTCGACCATAACGCCCTGCACGCGGCTCTGTTCGACTGAGCGGCACAGCGATAATGGCCAGAATAATGGTGGCTATTGGTACGCCGAGGCGCCATTGCAGTTCAGCAACATGCGTCAACTCATCAGACTGAATGAGCTTTCGGAAAGGCATCGCACGCGGCAACGGGTCGGGTGGATCCAGGCTCGGCAAGTTATATGGGATTCCATGTTCCAGGAATTCGAAAACGCGAAACTCAGTGGTGCCAGGTGTGCCCACGTAGCGCCGCCCTTCATGCAGCACCAAATAACGAATGTCCGGGTCATCCGAATCTTGCTGCTCACCGAGACGCGCAACGACAACCTCCAGTTCGCCGTCATCGAGCAGCCGCTGCAGGAACACATTCTCTATCATGCCGTCTTCGCGCACGTTCTCGCCGTAGACAACAGCGTTTGAGGGCCCAATGGAGACAAAGCGTCCGGGTTCGATACTCGCCAGATCAGCTTCACGACGTGCTTCTGCGCCAACGCGCTCAATCGACTGCAGCGCCCGCGGCCCGAGATCGATGGACAACCAGGCCACACCCAGAGACAAAGGCAGCAGCAGCAAGAATAGCGGGCGATAGATCCCGGACGGACCAACGCGGCAAGCCATCATGGCCGGCAATTCGCTGTCACGATAGAGGCGGCCCAGAGCGAGCATTACCGCCAGGAAAAGGCCGATAGGGACCAAAATGGTTAGATATTGCGCCGCTGAAAGCCCGATAACGTCAAAAGCCACGTCTTTGGGGAGTTTCCCCTTCGCAACATCACCTAAGACACGAGCAAACTGATTGGTCAGCAAGATCAACAGTAGGACCATAGTTACGCCGAGCCAGGTCGAGGCTATTTCACGAAATATGTAGCGATCGAGTATGCGAAACATCAACGTCCGGTTTTTGCTTAACCACTGTAGGCGTAATCAGTTAGAATACCGTTTTTGTTTTACGCGCGACAGTCACCTAACCAAAAAGACACTCTATGCAATATTTCACTACGACGAGCAAGGCGTCGCGCAGGGCTGTTGACTGCGTGATCATTGGCATTTACGAGCGCGGCAAACTAGGTGCCGGTGCAAGCGACATCGATGCTGCCAGCAAGGGCGAAATTCAACGCCTGATCAAGAGCGGCGATTTGTCGTCTAAACTCGGAAGCTGCAGCGTATTGAACGGCGTCTCCGGCGTCAGAGCATCGCGTGTCGCTGTTGTCGGTCTGGGCAAAGTTAATGCATTTGGTGCCAAGCAATTCACCACAGCAATAACGGCGGCGTTGCGCACGGTATCTCGAACCAAGAGTAAAAGCGTGCTGAACAGCCTGACGCTCGAAACCGCAACTGACGCGAATGTCTATTATCTTGCGCGCCACACTGCGCAGTCAGCAGCCAGCGTTTTATATCAATTCACACAAATGAAGAGCGGCCGCAAGCCAGCGGCCAGCAGCCTGCGGGAAGTCGGCGTAGCCGTAAGTTCGAAGGGCGACGCGGCGAAGGCCAAGCGTGGTTGTGAGCATGGCGATGCAATCGGCAGCGGCATGTCATTGGCGAAGGATCTCGGCAACTTGCCCGCCAACGTTTGTACTCCGACCTATCTTGCGCGTACCGCACAAAAAATGGCACGTGAAAACAAGAATCTGCAGACACGTGTATTGAGCGAAGCCGAAATGAAGCGGCTGGGCATGGGCTCTCTACTTTCTGTCAGCGCCGGTTCCGACCAGCCTGGCAAAATGATTGTTATGCAGTACAAGGGTACGACGCGGCAGAAGCCAATCGTTTTGATCGGCAAAGGCGTCACCTTCGACACTGGCGGTATTTCATTGAAGCCTGGCGCTGGCATGGATGAGATGAAATACGACATGTGTGGCGCTGCTGGCGTTATCGGAACCATGGCGACCATCGCCAAGCTAAAGCTGGCAGTCAATGTGAATGTAATCGTACCAACGGTTGAAAACATGCCCAGCGGCGGCGCGACCAAACCTGGCGATATCGTCACGAGCATGTCTGGTCAGACTATTGAAGTCCTCAACACGGATGCTGAAGGCCGCCTTATCCTGTGTGACGCGCTCACCTACTCACGTCGCTTTAAGCCAGAAACGGTTATCGACGTAGCCACTCTGACCGGAGCATGCGTCATAGCCCTGGGACATCACCGCAGTGGCGTCATGAGCAACAATGACAAGCTGGCGAACAGTATTGTTGCCGCCGGTGCAGATTCAAACGACCTGGCGTGGCAATTACCGCTCGACGATGAATACGCGCAGCTACTCAAGAGCAACTTTGCCGATATGGCCAATATCGGTGGGCGCTCTGCTGGAGCGATCACTGCTGGCTGTTTCCTCGCCAAGTTCGCAGACGGTCTCAACTGGGCTCATCTCGACATTGCAGGCACGGCCTGGGCAAGTGGCAAGCAAAAAGGTGCATCAGGGCGACCCGTTCCATTGCTAAGCGAGTTTGTGCTCGATCGATGCGGCGCGTTGCCTTAATGGCACGCGTAGACTTCTATCTTCTCAAAGAGGCCGGCGTTGAATCTCGTTATTCATTCGCCTGCAGACTGGCAGAAAAAGCCTATCGGCTGAATAATACGGTACACATTCATATGGTCAGCCAGAGTGATGTCGATCGGGTTGATGATCTCTTGTGGACGTTTCGGGACGGTAGTTTTGTACCGCATGAGTCGCTGCAAAATTCTGCTTCAGAGGGGCGCTCGCCTGTAACTTTAGCCTGCGGCACCGCCGCCATTGAAGCGTGCGACTTATTGATCAATCTCAGCGATGAAATCCCTGCGTTCGCTGAGGCTTTCCCGCGCGTCGCTGAGCTTGTAAGCTCCGACGACA
>RCNE010002404.1_pt1 | contig 10033 bp, 10 predicted proteins | sample 2041361 | NCBI WGS metagenome assembly RCNE01 (sample SAMN09708229, study PRJNA481090) | Marine sediment metagenome, whole genome shotgun sequencing project. | reverse complement strand
ACATTGACTGCCAAAGCGTGACTTTTCGCCAGCGCACCATTCAGCCCGCCAAGCGTGGCGGTTGCATCAGTGTAGGCGCACATGATCAACAACTCATCTGGGGACATCCACGCAATGCCTTTATCTCCAGCAGTGAAGCATTGACGTTGCTCGGGGAACTTAACACCCGCTGCTGCCACCGCCGCCTTCTGCAACGGCTTGGACGCAAGATCACCGCGCAGAGTGATCATGCCCATCGGGCCAATCTCAACTATCTCAGCAATGCCAGCGGAATATGTGGCGTTCTTCAATGCGGATACTGGATCAGACATTCTGTTTGGCCCCTTCTTTGTCATAGAACACCGGATCGACGATCCGCGCGCTGTAGATTTTGCCATCGGTGCCAGGGAATTCAAGCACTTCACCCATGCGATCAGGACCGTTATGAACCAGCCCCATGGCGATCCCTTTGCCCAGCGTGGGCGAGTGGTAGCTGGAAGTGACCCGTCCGATCATGTTGCGCTGGCCGTTGTCGTTGGTCCCCTGACCCACGGCATAGGCACCGTCAGGCAGTGTCGACCCGTCAGTCGTCTCAAGCCCTACCAATTTCCAGCGGTTCGGATCCGCCATGTGGCTGCGTAGATGTGCACGCTTGCCAAGGTAGTCTTCCTTCTTCTTGGACAGCGCCCAATGCAGGTTCAAATCCTGCGGGATGACCGTGCCATCGCTCTCATCCCCGATCATGATGAAGCCCTTTTCGGCGCGCAGGATGTGCAAACACTCAGTCCCGTAAGGCATCACACCCAAATCATGTCCGGCCACCATGAGAGCGTCCCAGAACGCCTGTCCGTGGCAGGCATCCACAGCGATCTCGTAAGACAGCTCACCCGAGAAGGAGATGCGGTAGACGCGGACCTTGAACCCGCCAATTTCGCCGTCCGCCCACTCCATAAAGCCCAACGCCTCTTTTGAGACATCCATGCCCCCGAGCTTTTCCAACGCCTTGCGCCCGTTGGGGCCGACCACGGCGATCTGTGCATATTGCTCTGTCACGTTGGCGACATAGACCTTCCAGTCCCACCATTCGGTTTGCAGCCATTCTTCCATGTGGGCATGGATGCTTTCTGCGCCGCCTGTCGTGGTGTGGCACAGCCACGTGTCCTCATCGACGCGCGCAACCACGCCGTCATCAATCAGGAACCCGTTGTCGTTACACATCAGGCCATAGCGGCATTTGCCGGGCTTAAGTGTGCTCATCATGTTGGTGTAGAGCATGTCGAGGAACTTACCCGCGTCAGGCCCTTTGACGATCAGCTTACCCAGCGTGGAGGCGTCAAGCAGGCCCATCTTTTCACGCGTGTTGCTGACTTCGCGCATGACGGCATCATGGGTGCTCTCACCGCTTTGACGGTAAGCATAGGGGCGGCGCCACTGGCCAACAGGCTCGAACTCTGCGCCGTGGGCCTCGTGCCACTCATGCATCGGCGTGCGGCGAATGGGCTGGAACGCGACGCCGCGCGCCTCGCCCCCGATAGAGGCCATCGAGATGGGGTGATATGGCGGACGGAATGTGGTGGTGCCGACCGCTTGAATTTCCTCACCTAATGCATTAGCAATCGTCGCAAGGCCATTGATATTACTTAATTTACCTTGGTCTGTCGCCATGCCCAAAGTGGTATAGCGCTTGGCGTGTTCAACCGATACGAACCCCTCTTGCACGGCAAGACGTACGTCCGAAACTTTGACGTCGTTTTGGTAATCCAGCCATGCCTTTTCCCGCAGCTTCACGCTTGCGCCTTGCGGCATGAGCCAGACAGGCGCCATGGGCGCTTCCTCACGGCGCGTGCCCTTTGCAGATTTCACACCGCGCGGCAGCTTCATCCCAAGACAGCGCAGCGTGCCATCGGCAGCGGCGAAAGCATCATTGAGCGTATCATCAAGCTGGAACAGACCAGAGGCCGCCCCTGCGGTTGAAACAAACTGTCCCCCGTCCGCACCTTTCGGCGGGCGGTCAGGATCGGGGCTAAAGCAAGCGTTGATCGTGTCCCACTTCAGCTTACCGCCGCAGTGCGACCACAGGTGGACCACAGGGGACCAGCCGCCGGACATTGCCACGGCATCACAGTCGATCTCTTCGAGCACTGCGCCCTCGCCCGCTTGGGAACAGACTGTGACGCTGGTCACCCGCTTGCCCCCTTTGACAGATGAAATGCCATGGCCCATGAGAACGCGAATACCCAGCTCTTTTGCCTGAACCATAGCGTCGCTGTCTTGTGGCAGCACACGTGCGTCCAGAATGGCAGGCACGCTAAGTCCCGCATGCTTCAACGCGATGGCCGTCAGATAGGCATCGTCATTATTGGTGACCACAACGGTCCGGTCGCCGACCGAGACGCCAAAATTGACCACATAATCACGCAAAGCGGCGGCAAGCATTACGCCGGGAATGTCATTGCCCGCAAAGCTCAGCGGGCGTTCAATAGCACCAGTGGCCGTAATCACGTGACCTGCACGAATGCGCCACAGACGGTGACGCGGCCCGGCGAGGTCCGGATTATGATCGGTCAGTTGCTCATAGCCCAGGACATAGCCGTGATCGTACACACCTGCGCCCATCATGCGGGTGCGCAGGGTGACGTTGTCCATGCCCTCAAGCTGTTTCAGCGTGGCATCAATCCATGTTTGCGCAGGTGTGCCATCGATATCGCCGCCATCCACAGGCGTGCGACCGCCCCAATGGGCCGTTTGCTCCAGCACGATAACACGCGCCCCCGACAGAGCCGCCGCACGGGCTGCTTCGAGCCCGGCAACACCGCCGCCAACGACCAGCACATCGCAGAATGCGTAGAAATGCTCGTATGTATCCTCATCCCGCGTCTTTGGCGCGCGGCCAAGGCCCGCAGAGTGGCGGATGATAGGCTCGTACACGTGTTTCCACAGGGGGCGTGGATGGATGAACATCTTATAATAGAAACCCGCAGGCAGGAAGCGGCTGAGATATTTGTTGATTGCCCCAACGTCGAATTCAAGGCTGGGCCAGTGGTTCTGGCTCTCGGCGCGCAGGCCATCAAACAGCTCTGTTGTGGTGACACGGGCGTTCGGCTCGAACTTGCCCTCACGGCCCAAGTTTACAAGGCCATTGGGCTCTTCCGGTCCTGCCGCAACGATCCCGCGCGGGCGGTGGTATTTGAAGGAGCGACCAACCAACATCTGATCATTGGCGAGCAGTGCAGAGGCAAGCGTGTCGCCCTCATAGCCGCTCATGTGATTGCCGTTGAAGCGGAACTTCACGGTCTTGGATTTGTTCAGCAGGCGGCCGCCTGTGGCGAGACGGGTGCTCATGATTGTGGCTCCGGCGTGGGATGAGAGTGCGCAATGAGTTTAAAGGCAAAATAGAGATTGGACATCATGATACGTCCCGCCAGCCAGGGCGTTTTGCGTCTATTTGGGTCAGTAGGTCTTCAGGAGGCGTGTAGGTTTGCGCGCTGTAGGTGCCGAAAACCTCGAGGGTCATGGTATCGCGGGCCATATGGAACCACTTGCCACAGCCATTCTGATGGCGCCAGCGCTCGAAGTGCACACCCTTGGGGTTTTTACGCATGAACAGATAGGTTTCCATCTGGTCATCGGTGCTGTCCGTGGCGTGGCGGGTGATGTGCGCCTCGCCGTGGGCGTGGAATTCGGTTTCTTCGGCGGTAACGCCGCAGCAGGGGCAGGATACGATTAGCATGGGCATGCTCCAAGCTTGAATACAGGTGCTGCTGCACCCATGTTGATAAAATGGAATGGCTTTTTATCATTGTTGGAGCGTTTCTCGTGATCGGAATCGTTATCGCGATTTACGAACGCAAGAAGAACCAGACGCTTCTCAAGCATGATCTGAACCTGCAAGCGCAGGCCGAGCCACACAGGCATGCTGCCAAGGTTCAGGCCGAGGATGCCACGGTCCATCGAATTTCTGGATTTGATCGCTAAAACCATCAGTGTGCCACCCCGGCTGCTACGCTTTCGTCGATAAAGCGCCCTTCGGTGAAACGCTCCAATCCAAACGCATCCGTGAGCGGTGAGCGGCCCTTGGCCATGAGCTCTGCCATAGCCCAACCAGAGCCGGGAATGGCTTTAAACCCACCCGTGCCCCAACCGCAGTTGATAAAAATGCCGTCCACGGGCGCTTTGCTCAGGATTGGCGAGCGGTCGCCGGTAACGTCAACGATGCCGCCCCATTGGCGCAGCATTTTGAGACGGCTTACCATCGGGAAGGTCTCGATAAGCGCGCGCACCGTTTCCTCGATGTGATGGAAGGAGCCGCGCTGGGTGTAGTTGTTATACCCGTCGGTGCCGCCGCCGATGACCATTTCGCCCTTGTCAGACTGGCTCATGTAGCCGTGGACCGTGTTTGCCATGACGACCACGTCCATACAGGGTTTGATCGGCTCTGACACCAGTGCTTGCAACGCAACAGATTCGATAGGCATGCGAAAGCCCGCCATCTCGGCCAGATGACCGGAGTGGCCCGCGACCACCATGCCCAGCTTGTCACAGCCGATGTCGCCGCGTGTGGTGGTGACGCCCGTGACCTTGCCGTCTACAGACTGAATACCTGTCACTTCGCACTGCTGGATAACGTCCATGCCCATATCGGAGCATGCGCGGGCATAGCCCCAAGCCACCGCATCATGGCGCGCCGTGCCACCGCGTGCCTGCCACAGACCGCCCAGTACAGGATAGCGCGGACCGTCGAGATTGATGATCGGAACCAGCTGTTTCACCTTCGCAGGCGAGATGAATTCGGTTGTGACACCTTGAAGCAAATTGGCATGCGCCGTGCGCTTGTATCCACGCACCTCATGTTCGGTTTGTGCAAGCATGATGACCCCACGTGGGGAAAACATCACATTATAGTTGAGATCCTGCGACATCGTTTCGTACAACGAGCGCGACTTTTCGTAGATTGCAGCCGACGGATCCTGCAAATAGTTGGACCTGATGATGGTTGTGTTGCGTCCCGTGTTGCCGCCGCCAAGCCAACCCTTTTCAAGGATCGCGACATTGGTGATGCCAAAGTTCTTGCCCAGATAATACGCCGTAGCGAGGCCATGCCCGCCTGCACCGATGATAATCGCATCATAGCGTTTCTTCGGGGCCGCATCGCGCCATGCGCGCGTCCAGCCAGTGTGGTGGCGCATCGCTTCGCGTGCCACGGCAAATACGGAGTATTTTTTCATCGCTGGTGTCCCTGAGGCAGATAAGGAATGGATTCGGGACGAGTTACGCCCCTTGTGTTCTTCATGGGGGAGTGGCCGGAAAAGAGGATACTCCGCGCGGCACTCCATACCAGTTTTGCGACATAGGCCGCAAGCAGGCGCATATGAATTGGTCTATTCGTCGCGGGACCTGCTTTGCCCTCTTTTGGTTAGGGGCGTGGCGTATTACATGGGGGAGAACCAAGGGAGAGCCAAACGTATGCTGAGTTTCTGGATTGTCGCCGGAGCGATCACAGTGATGGTCGCTGCTGTGCTGGCAAATGCGGTTGTGCGCGGGGGCCGCCGCGCAGTCGGATCGCGTGCTGAATCGGATGTAGAGGTGTATCGCGGGCAATTGGCCGAAGTGGACCGCGACGTAGCGCGCGGCGTAATTGGCAAAGCAGACGCAGAACGGGTGCATGCCGAAATTGCACGCCGTCTGATTGCGGCGGATAAGGCTCGGACAGACGAAACTGCCAGCGTCTCCAAAGCGCCCACTGGTGTAGCACTTGGCCTGATCGCCGTTGGCTTGGTCGCAAGCGTGACAAGCTATTGGTGGTTGGGTGCACCGGGGTACGGCGACATGAGCCTTAAAGACCGCATTGAATTTGCCGAAGAAGTTCGCACGTCGCGTCCTGCACAAGATGTGGCCGAACGCTCGCTCCCGCCTTTTGTGGACCCGCCCGAGATGGACGCGCGGTACCGATCCTTGATGGAACAGCTGCGCAGCACTGTGTCACAGCGTCCCGATGACATTCAGGGGCATCAGTTGCTTGTGCAGCAAGAGCGCCGCATTGGCAATTTTTCTGCCGCGAAGGAAGCGCAAGTCAGGCTTGCCACCCTAAAAGGAGACGACGTCAACACGCAGGACCTCGCCGAGCTCGGGGAGCTTCAGGTGCTGTCGGCTGGCGGTTATGTGTCACCAGAGGCTGAGATGAGCCTGCGCGCCGCATTGGCGCAAGACCCTGCAAACGGCACGGCGCGCTATTACCTTGGTCTGATGCTGGTCCAGACGGGCCGTCCCGATCAGGCATTTCGAATCTGGGACGGGCTGCTGCGTGCAGGGCCCGAGGATGCGCCATGGATACCGCCGATTGTCGCTCAGATTGAAGAGTTGGCCGAGCTTGCCGGTGTGCGCTATGCCCTGCCCGAGATTGGCAGCAGCGCCGCGCGTGGCCCCAGCGCCGAGGATATCGACAGCGCCCGCGACATGACGCCAGCGGAGCGGATGGACATGATCGGCAGCATGGTCAGCGGCCTGTCCCAGCGTCTTGCCGAAGAAGGCGGCCCTGCGCGCGATTGGGCGCGTCTGATCTCCTCGCTGGGTGTGTTGGGCGAATGGGAACGCGCTTTGGCAATCCACACAAACGCGGTTGAAGTCTTTGCCGACGATCCAAGCGCGTTGGATATGATCAATGCTGCGGGCCGTGATGCCGGAGTGGTCGATTGATACACGAGGATATCATCGAGTTTTCCGCCGCCCTGCCCTCCATGCGCGCGCTTATCGGCCTTGATCTGGGCGAAAAGACCATTGGCGTGGCTGTGACCGACAGCATGTTATCCGTAGCGACCCCGCTTGAGACGGTACGGCGCAAGAAATTTGGGCTGGATGCAGCACGGCTGAGCGAGATTATCGCGGCGCGCAATATCGGTGGGCTGATTCTCGGGCTGCCCTTCAACATGGACGGCTCCGAGGGGCCGCGCTGTCAGTCGACCCGTGCATTCGCGCGGAATTTTGACCGTTTGCACCCTGCCCTTCCCATCAGCTATTGGGATGAGCGGCTGTCGACTGTGGCGGCTGAGCGTGCGCTGCTTGAGGCGGATACGTCGCGCAAACGTCGTGCGGAAGTGATCGACCATGTGGCGGCTGGGTTTATCCTGCAAGGGGTACTGGACAGGTTGCGCGTGTTGCGCAGCGTGCAGGAGATTTGAGCGATGAGTGATGAAGTCTGGAAACGTGCCGAAGTCGAGAGCCCGTGCATCAAGCTGTGTGTGATCCATCCAGAGAGCCGTCTGTGTACCGGGTGCCTACGCTCCATCGACGAGATTGGCGCGTGGTCAAAGATGAGCCCCGAGGTGCGGCGCGCCGTGATGGATGAGCTGCCATCGCGTGCGGGTGCGTTCTCGAAGCGCCGTGGCGGCCGAGCAGCGCGGCTTGCCCGTAAGTCCTGAAGATTAGATTTCGCGTTTTGCAGGGTTGCCGAACATTACAACCGCAGCATGGCGGCGCATCTTGCGCGGCATCTGCATAACCGTCGGCCCACCAGCATCATTTGCAGCAATCAGTCGTTCGCCACGCGCAAAGGCACAGCATGGTTGGTTCAAAGAGGGATACAGCCCCACCTCGAATGCCTCAGCATCGTGATAGGCCAAGCGGCCAAACGGTCCTGTGATAATCTGCTTCATATTCCTGCCTCATGCTCAAAAGTGCCCCTCTTGCGGGTGCGTGTCCTAAGCGTACCTCTCAATTTGATCTGGCAACAATGTGGCAAAGGTAAGATTATTGTGTGCAGAGGCGAAACGGTTACAGTTGTGCCACACGCAAAAGACCAGCCCCCAGAAGGGTGGCGGCCACTGCGATGACCTTGCTGCGGTCCAACCGCTCCTTGAACATCACCACGCCGATCAACACTGCAAAAACAATACTCGTCTCACGCAGCGCGGTCACAAGGGCGATAGGTGCTTGGGTAAAGGCCCAGATTACAATGGCATACGCAGTAAAGGACGCAGTACCGCCAATGAAGAATACGCGGCGCGCGCTGGTGAACATCCTACGCAAAACACCTGGGTGGCGCAGGCGAATATAAATCGCAAACAGCACGGCATTGCCGGTGCCGAGGTAGGCGTAAAAGCCGACCGGGCTGCCCGACACCCGCGCGCCGTATCCATCAATCAAGGAATAGGACGCGATGAAGCAGCCTGTGATCAACGCAAGTTTCACAGCCTCGGAATTGCGCGCCCCGTCCGTTCCGCGCAACAAGGCCATGCTCATCAAGCCCATCGCGATCATGCCAACCGCGGTGGTCTCGAGCAGGGTCAGTCGCTCTCCCAGCAACACTACAGACACGGCTGTGACCAAAAGCGGGGCCAAGCCACGCGCAATGGGATAAACTTGGCTCAGGTCGCCCTTGGTATAGGCCCCGAGCAAAAATACCTGATATCCCAGATGCGCGATAATCCCGGCGATCATCCATGGCAAGCTCTCGATTGAGGGTGTTGGCACGAACAAAAGTGCAAGCGCTGCGGGCGGGACATGGCCCAGCATCACAGCGGCCATCGTCACGCGCTTGTCAGCGCCACCTTTGACCATGGCATTCCACGCAGCGTGCAAGAAGGCCGCTGTGAGGACAGCAAAGAAAACAGTGGTGGTCATGTGGCCAGCCATTCTGCAGCGCCACCCGCACATTCGGGCCGGAAAAACGCGATCATGCGCCCCTCGCCGCTTGGGTCCGGTGCTTCGCCCCATGCTTGCGTGCCGTGCAACACAAACGGATGTAGCAGTGCGCTTTGACCGGGGGTAAGGAGGAGCGGCACTTGCTCACAAGTCTCGAACACCTCTCTGCGCGCTGCTTGGTAGGCGTCTGTGATGTCGATCTGCGCGGGATCAGCCTCCCCGATCGCACGGCGCAGGGCATTTTGCATGATCCCCTGACTGCCCCGCCAGACGACTGTTGGCGCTTGCGCCACATCATTCAGCGGCAGCGACAGGATGTAGGCATGATGCTCCTGCGCAAACCGTCGGCGCGCGGGACCGACGGGGAGCAATCCGTCCACATGCGCCGCAGAACGGGTGCGGCGGTAGCGGTGGTTTGCATCACTCTCGCCTACGTCCTGTTTGGGGTAGCCTGCATAGATGATCGACAATTGCGCTGCGTGTTGTGGAAGCTCTGGCACAAGCCGTTCCCATGGTCCGGCGAGCGGGACGCCACCGATACTCCCGTCCCCGGCATTGGGCAGCGCATCAACGCCCACAAACCACGTCCGCCCGTGGCGCAGGTTGTCAGGGCCTTGCATCTGGGGATCAGCGGCAACTTTGCGTGCCTCATCCAAGGCCGCCTGCGCCCAGGCAGCAGTTCGCGGATCATGGTCAAAGACCTCAAACCCATCCGCAACCGTCACCCCATCAGCGCCTTACGCAGCATGTTTAGCGCCACCAGAACTAAAAAGACGGCAAACACGCGCTTCAACGGCTTGGGATCCATGGCATGTGCCAGCTTTGCCCCGATGGGCGCCGTGATCAGCGTCATCGCAATCACCAGCACAAATGCCACCAGATTGACCGCGCCAATGGTGAAGGGCGGGCGCGTCGCAGGATCAAGCGTGACAAACAAAAACCCAATGACCGAGGGGACTGCAATCACCACACCAAACCCAGCCGCCGTTGCCACAGCGCGGTGAATGGGCGTGTTATAAAGGCTCATCAGTGGCACACCAAAGCTGCCCCCGCCAATCCCCATCAGGACGGACAAGAACCCAACGGCGGGCGAAAGCGCGGCACGCACAGGCCCGTTTGGCATCGTCTGCCCCAGCCGCCATTCCGCGCGGCCAAATCCCATGTAAAGACCCACTGCCAGCGCCAGCACACCAAAAATCGCCTGCAACGTTGACGAGCGCAGACCGGAGACCACAAACATCCCCACCACAGCGCCGATCACAATGCCTGGCGCCCAAGCGCGCAGGATGCCCCAATCTACAGCACCCTTTTTATTATGCGACATGACGGAGCGGACAGACGTGACAATGATGGTGGCCAGTGATGTGGCCAGACACATCTGCATGAGTTGGTCCCCGCCATAGCCAAGCGTCTGAAA
>RCNE010002401.1_pt1 | contig 10041 bp, 9 predicted proteins | sample 2041361 | NCBI WGS metagenome assembly RCNE01 (sample SAMN09708229, study PRJNA481090) | Marine sediment metagenome, whole genome shotgun sequencing project. | reverse complement strand
CTCGTAGATCGTTGGCAGGTGGTCGAATTGCTTGAAAACGGTCTTACCTACCGCCGCATCAACGATCTTACCGGCGTCAGCGTCACCACGATCGGGCGCGTCGCAAGATTTCTCGCTGACGGCCACGGCGGCTATCGCACCGCGATTGACCGTACCGCCGGCAACAACAACCCAACCTCTCACTAAGGACACAGCATGGACTCCTCAGAGCAACGCATAAGAATTGCGGTGCAAAAAACCGGCCGCCTGACCGAACACTCACAAGATATGCTTGAGCGCTGCGGTCTAAAGCTCACCAAAAGTAAAGATCGTCTTTTCTGTTATGGCGAAAACATGCCAATCGATTTGCTGTTGGTGCGGGATGACGATATCCCTGGTCTCGTTAGCGAGGATGTCTGCGATCTGGGCATTGTCGGGCAGAACGTTGTCGAAGAAAAACGTCTCGAATTGGAAGCAGACGGGCTAGAGGCCATGTTTAGCCAGGTTTTTGCTCTCGATTTCGGGCACTGCCGCCTGTCTTTGGCTGGCCCTAATGAGGGCAATTACACCGACATTCAGTCTCTACAAAATACAAGAATTGCAACGAGTTACGTTCATTTATTAAACGATTTTCTTAAGAAAAATTCCTTACAGGCTGAAACCGTTTACTTCTCGGGGGCCGTAGAAATAGCGCCAAAACTCGGCAAAGCCGATTACATCTGTGACCTCGTGTCCACCGGCTCTACCCTCGAGGCTAATGGAATGAAAGAGCTCGACGTCTTGCTCGACAGCGAGGCCGTCATCATTCAAACGAAGGCGAAACTGAGCGACGATAAGCAGGCTCTGGTCGACCGTATTTTGCAACGCCTCGATGGGGTTCTGCAGGTACGTGAAAGCAAATACATCATGCTGCACGCCCCGCGATCAGCGCTGGCGGAGATTCGTGCTTTGTTGCCCGGTAGCGAAGCTCCTACCGTAATACCGTTGGAAGGTAATTCTGACAGGGTCGCCATTCACGCGGTCTGCCGTGAAAATGTTTTCTGGGAAACGCTGGAGAATCTGAAGGCGGCGGGCGCAAGCTCTCTGTTGGTCCTGCCGGTCGAGAAAATGCTGGCTTGAATATGAGCATGAATATTCTCAATTGGGCAGACCTGGACGCCGCTACTCGCGAGGCGGCCTTATCCCGCCCCGCCATGAACAATGACGCTTCGAAGGTAGACGCGGTTGCAGCGATTGTCGCGAAAGTACGGGACGACGGAGATCAGGCAGTACAAGCTTTTACGGCGAAATTTGATGGGGTTTCGCTGGCCGATTTTCGAGTTTCGCCGGAAGAGGCGAATTCAGCGGACGCACAGCTTTCTGCAGACTCAATTGCTGCCATCGACGTAGCGATCCGAAACGTAAGAAAATTTCATACCGCACAGCTGCCGTCCGCACTTTCGGTGCAAACGATGCCTGGAGTTCAATGTGAGCGTGTGAGTCACGCTATCGATGCCGTGGGTTTGTATGTACCCGCCGGAACGGCGCCATTGCCCTCCGCTGCCATCATGCTTGCCGTCCCTGCCGAAATCGCCGGATGCCCGACTCGGGTCATGTGCACGCCGCCACGGCCGGACGGCACAGCCGACCCTGCAGTCTTGGTTGCGGCGCGCCGGGCGGGTGTCAGTGAGATATACAAGATAGGCGGTGCACAAGCGATTGCAGCGATGGCCTACGGAACCGAAACAGTACCTAAGGTCTGTAAAATATTTGGGCCTGGGAATTCCTGGGTAACGCAGGCGAAAAGTATGGTTGCATCGGATGCGACTGGCGCTGCTATTGATATGCCTGCCGGTCCCTCGGAGGTTTTGGTAATCGCTGATGCAGATGCATCCGCAGATTTCGTGGCAGCAGATTTGTTGTCGCAAGCTGAGCACGGTGTTGACTCGCAGGTGCTGTTGCTGACAACCAGCAGGATACTCGCGGATCAGGTTAGTGCAGCGCTGGATTCTCAACTTGCATCGTTGTCACGCGCAGACATCGCGCGTGAAGCACTATCGAACTCGCGAATCATTATCGTTGCAGATGTTGCTGGCGCCGTTCAAATCAGCAACGACTATGCCCCTGAACATCTAATCCTTCAGGTAGAGGATGCGCGGTCGTGGCTGCCAGGTATTCGCAATGCGGGTTCAGTTTTTCTCGGCCCATGGGCGCCAGAGTCGGTTGGGGATTATTGCAGCGGGACGAATCATGTGTTGCCGACGTATGGTTTTGCTCGTTCCTACAGCGGGCTTGGTTTAGATCAATTCTTGCGCCAAATGACGGTACAGGAGCTATCCGCTGATGGGCTGCTGGGACTGGCGGACGCAGTGATGGAATTGGCTGATCTCGAAGGTCTGGATGCGCACGCTGCCGCTGTAAGAATCCGGCTTGAGGCATTGCAATGAGCATCATGAATCTTATTCGTCCAGAGATCAGAGCGCTGCGACCGTATCACGCTGCCGAGCAGGTAGATGACACAATCCGGTTGAATGCAAACGAGTCTCCCTGGGCGGGCGTTGATGACCATTTTCGAAGACCGCTCAACCGCTATCCGGAAGTTCGCCCATCGAAGCTTCGCTCGGTTTTGGCCGATCGATACGGCTGTGCTGTCGACAACCTGATTGTTACGCGCGGCACGAGCGAGGGAATCGATCTTTTAACGCGGGTGTTCTGCCGTGCTGAGCAGGACTCTGTCGTCACAGCGACACCAACCTTTAGCATGTATCGCCACTACGCACAGGTGCAGGGCGCGCGCTTTATTGAATGCCCTACTTCACCGGACGACAACTTCGCAATTGATGTCGACGCGTTACTCGCCGTCTGCGATGACTCGACGCGCTTGATTTTTATTTGTTCGCCGAACAACCCGACCGGCACCACCGTGCCGATGGATGACCTTATTCGTATCCTCGAAGCAAGCACCAACAAATCGGCAGTTGTTGTTGACGAAGCCTACATCGAGTATTCGGATTACGCCTCGACCGTTGCTCTAATGCAGCGATTTGAGAACCTGATCGTGCTCAGGACGCTGTCGAAGGCCTTGGCATGTGCGGGTGCGCGTTGCGGCAGCGTACTTGCTGCAGCGGAAATTATTGAAGTATTGGCCGCTGTTCAGGCGCCCTACGCGCTTGCAACTCCGGTAGTCGAGAGTGTCGAGAATTCAATGCAGGCCGAAACTCTTGCCGAAACAGATCGCTTGGCGAACGAAATCGCCATAGCACGCGAAAGATTGATGACCCGCATCAAGCAATATCGCTTTGTCAACAAAGTATGGCCCAGCGCTGCAAATTTTTTCTTGATCCAGGTCGAATCCGGAAGCGCCCTGTTGGCGTTTTGTTTAAAGCAAGGAATTTTGCTGCGCGATTTCGGCGGTGATATGGCGAATTGCATTCGTATAACCGTCGGTAGCGATTCGGAAAACAGTCGTTTGTTGCAGGTATTCAACGAATTTCAGGACAATACTTGATGGCTAAGCAAATTTTATTTATCGATCGCGATGGAACTCTCATTGAAGAACCCGCCGATTTCCAGGTTGATGAACTCTCAAAGGTCCGGCTGGTTAACGGCGTCATCCCGGCTTTGATAGAGCTTAGAGATTTCGGCTACCGCTTCGTCATGGTCAGCAATCAGGACGGATTGGGCACTGCTGCCTTTCCAGAGGCCGACTTCGAAGCTTGCCAGCAACATGTATTAGCATTGTTCGAATCGCAGGGCATAACTTTCGATAGTGTTTTTATTTGCCCGCACCTGCCCGCAGAAGGTTGTGAGTGCCGTAAGCCGCGTGCTGGGTTGTTGACCGCATATCTTGCTGCAAACGATATAGAGCTTTCTGCGTCTGCCGTCATCGGTGATCGACCCACCGATCAGGAATTGGCAGATCGCATCGGCGTTCGCGGTTTTATGATTGCGGATGATGCTGATAAAACCTGGAGCGCCATCGTTACTGAGTTGTGTTATTCGGATCGGCGCGCGCGCATTGAGCGCAAAACCAACGAAACAGCTATTTCTGTGAGTGTGAACCTGGATCGGGATGCGCCAGTTTCGATTTCAACCGGTATCGGGTTCTACGATCACATGCTGGAGCAGATCGCCAAACATGGTGGCTTTGCCCTCAGCGTCGAATGCGCCGGTGACCTGGAGATCGACGACCACCACACGGTTGAGGATACCGCGCTGTGTCTGGGCGCTGCGCTTCGCAAAGCCCTCGGCAACAAATTAGGCGTTGGGCGCTATGGTTTCGTGGTACCGATGGATGAAAGCGAAGCACGCGTCTCCATTGATCTGTCGGGCAGAGCACGCTATGTCTTTAACGGCACATTCCCAACAGAACGAGTTGGAGAAATGGCGACGGAAATGGTGCAACACTTCTTCCTTTCTCTGTCCGACTCACTTGGCGCTGCATTACATATCGAAGTGAGCGGCGAGAACTCGCATCACATGGTCGAGGCATGTTTCAAGTCGGTGGGTCGCGCCCTGCGTCAGGCTATTCGTCGAGATGGCAATGCCATGCCGTCGACCAAAGGGACCCTGAGCTAACGTGGAGACTAACGATGTTGCAATCATTGATAGCGGCGGAGCGAATATCGCTTCGCTTAAGTTTGCGTTACGCAGGCTTGGGCATGGCTCGGAAATAACCAGTGATGCGCAACAGATTCAACAAGCCGCGCGGGTGATTTTACCCGGTGTCGGCGCCGCTGCTAACGCAATGGATAGATTGCGGCAGTATGACCTGATTGATGTCATTCGCGGGCTCAAGCAGCCGGTGCTCGGCGTTTGCCTGGGCATGCAGTTGCTCGCTGAAGCGTCGGAAGAAGAAGACGTTGAATGTATCGGTATTTTTCCCGGCGTCGCAAGAAAACTACCCGGCAGCCCGCAACAGCCGGTACCCAACATGGGATGGTGCCCTCTTCAATTGAAGGGCGAGCACCCGCTCCTGAACGGAATAGAGAATGGAGCCTATTTCTACTTTGTACACAGCTACGCATTGCCGTTGAGCGACGACACTCTCGCCAGTGCAGATCATAAACACAGTTTTTCTGCCGTCATTGGTAGAGATAATTTCGTCGCTGCACAATTTCATCCTGAGCGCTCGTCGGCCTCCGGAGCGCGGCTGCTGCACAATTTCCTACGGTGGAAACCATGAATATTATTCCGGCAATAGATCTTAAAGATGGCAAGTGTGTCCGCTTGCTGCAGGGCGACTTCGACCAGACGACGGAGTACAGCGATGATCCTGCACAAGTCGCGCGTCAATTCGCTGCTCTTGCAGCGAACAGCCTGCACATCGTCGACCTTGACGGTGCCAGATATGGCGAGCAACGCAACCAGGAAATCGTCGCATCTATCGCTGATGAGTCAAGCCTCACTATTCAGCTTGGCGGCGGCATTCGCGACTCGGAGACAGTCGCTAAATGGTTCGCTGCCGGGGTCAGCCGTTGCGTTATTGGCAGCCTTGCAATAACGGAACCAGACACGGTCAAAGCTTGGATTACCCGGTTTGGTGGCGACAGAATCGTACTGGCACTGGACGTAAAGATGGATGCTCACAACGAACCCATCATCACCACCCATGGCTGGACTCAGGACAGCGAGGCAACATTTTTTGAGACCGTTAGTGATTTCTTGAGCGCGGGTCTCAAGCATGTCCTGTGTACCGATGTCAGTCGAGACGGCGCTATGTCCGGACCCAACTTCGAGCTCTACCAAAGAATTATGGAGGCCTACCCTGAACTACTGCTGCAAGCGTCGGGTGGCGTTCGCCACATCGAGGACCTGGAGCAATTACGTGGTCTTGGCGTTCCAGCCGCCATTAGCGGTCGGGCTTTGTTGGACGGAAAAATCAACGCTGAGGAGATCGAGACATTCCTGCGAAACGCATAATTCCCTGTCTTGATGTTCGTGATGGTGTCGTGGTCAAAGGTGTTCAGTTCCGCAATCATCGCGTTGTGGGCGACATTCTCGACCTGGCGCAGCGATATTGTGAGGAAGGCGCAGACGAACTGGTTTTTTACGATATTACTGCCAGCCCCGATGGGCGCACCGTAGATCGTAGTTGGGTAAGTCAGGTGGCAAGGGTTATCGATATTCCATTTTGCGTCGCCGGTGGGATTCGCAGTGTCGCGGCTGCAGAAATTGTCTTGAACAAAGGTGCCGACAAAATTTCAGTGAACTCGCCGGTGCTCGCGAATCCGGATCTCATCAATGAACTTGCTGCCCGATTCGGTTCGCAGTGTGTGGTCCTGGGAGTAGATAGTCATGAACAAGACGGCCGCTACCACGTGTACCAAAATACCGGCGACCCGGACAAGACGGCCGCGGCAGAACGTGAAACAGTCGACTGGATCATTGAGGCACAAGACCGCGGTGTTGGTGAGATTGTGTTGAATTGCATGAATCAGGACGGCGTGCGTGAGGGCTACGACTGCGACCAACTAAAGATGGTTCGGGCGAACAGTTCGGTGCCGCTGATTGCATCCGGCGGCGCTGGTAATAAGCAACATTTCGCGGATGTATTCGAAACTGCTGGTGTCGATGGTGCATTAGCCGCGAGCGTATTTCACGATGCTGAGATTCATATCGCAGACCTCAAAGAATTCCTGGCGCAAAAATCAATCGATATCAGACAATGAAACTAATAGGAATAATGGAATGAGCAACTCCGATCTGGATTTTTTGGCGACCCTTGAAAAGGTCATTGTCGAACGCCGCTCATCGCCGACCGAGGGCAGCTACACGTCTGAGCTGTACGCCATGGGGACACAAAGGATCGCTCAGAAAGTCGGCGAAGAAGCTGTCGAGGTGGCGCTGGCATCCTGCCATGACGATCGTGACGACACCGTCGGCGAAGCCGCTGATTTGCTGTACCACCTGCTGGTTCTGCTGGCGAATCAGGAAATCGCGCTCGCCGATGTAGTCACAAAGCTCAAGTCGCGCCATGCCGATTAGCAGCTAGGACGATGAAACTGCGTTAGCGGCTTGCGCCGCTTCATCACGTCGTTCTTCACAGCTAGGCATTTGCTCTAATTTCCGCAGGATCTGTAAGCGCGGATCAATGAGCACGTCACCTTTGCTCACGTTGGTCAGCGTTGCTCGATTGTCCGTGAATTCGACACGCCGCATTTCGCCATTGACGCTGATCGGCAACGGCATTGGAAAATCGAGGTCGTCGACACTCACCCATTCCAAGATCAGGTCATCACCCGATTGTGTGAGTTCCACATTCGGCAGAGGGCCACGCCTGACATACACCTCGAAGAACCAGGCCAGGTCGGCGCCCGCCTCGTCACTGGCGATACGCATAAAATCGTCAGTTGATCGATACCGAGCCTCGATGGGTGGCTTAAGCTGAGCAACTTCGGTGGTATCAAAAACCAGTCGCTGAATAGACCGCCAAAGAGCTTCTTCGCCGACCACATACTCGAGACTGCGTAATACTGCAGAGCCCTTGCCGTATATGTCTCCGGCAGGCCCTTCGCCACCATCACCGTCGAAATACAACTCACCGAGCGACATATAGGCGCGCGGCGCGATCGGATGGCAAGCACTAATTCGCAAGTCCGACTGGTAGTGAAGCGTATGATATGCGGCTTCGCCAGCGTACTGTCGGGCATATTCGGCCTGCATGAATGTCGCAAAACCCTCGTGCAACCAAAGATCCGAAGGCGTTGCATGAGTCATCACGTTGCCGAACCATTCATGTGCTAATTCATGGTTAAGAATGTAGTCGAAGCCATAGGTCTTGCGCTGAAATTTTCTGCCGTACGCAATGATGGTTTGGTGTTCCATTCCGTAATGCGGCGTCTCGACCACCCCAAGTTTTTCCTCGCCCCAGGGGTAAGGCCCAACCTTTTCTTCAAAAAAGGCAATTGTGTCCGCGAACTCACTATCGAAAAATTTGCGTGCAACTTCCTCGTTTTCCTGCAGCGCCCAAAACTTCACGGGAATTTCGGTCCCGTTGATTGAGTCATAGCTGTCTTCTATGAGTACATACGGGCCAATGTTCAAAGCGACACCGTAAGTGTTAGACGAAACCGCTGTCTTCCAGTGAAAAGTACTGCGGCCGTTCGATGTCGCAACGTCTACAAGTACGCCATTCGATGCGGCCGTAAGGCCCTCTGGCACGGTGAAATATAAATCCATGCTTGCCGGCTCACCGTCTGGATGATCCTTGCATGGCCACCACAGGTCACAACCCTCGCCTTGCAACGCAGTGGCAATCCACGGTTGGCCGCCAGGTGTCGTACTCCAGACGAAGCCACCATCCCACGGTGCGCGTATCGCTTCACGCGGCTGACCGTGATACCGAATAGTGACGGTATGGGTCTCGTCGGGGCCAAGCTCAGCGTTCAGATTGACGAACAATTTTGAATCGCTGCGCGTGTAGTTCAGCTCACCACTTGCATCATTCACGCCATCAACCGAATACAGACCATCGAGATCCAACTCGAGAATGTTCATCGGCGAGCGGGCTCGAAACGTAATCGAACCGGAACCGGCGATAGCCTTTTCATCAATCAGGATGTCATTGCGCAAAGCATAATGTTCGATGCTATAGGCGCTGAGGTTCTCCGACATAAGGGCACCGCTATCCATGGTGGCCTTACTGCGAACCGGGGGCGTCTGCGCACACGCTGTCAGTACCAATGAGGCGAACATAATCAACGCTAGTTTCATAGTTTAGGCTTCCTTCCTTTAGCTGCTAGGACGCTGCGCCGGCAGCAGTTGCTGCCGCAGCTTCAGCACGTCGTTCTTCGCAAGTCGGCACGATCGAAAGTTTGCGCAAGACCGAAAGAAACGGGTCGATCTGTATATCGCCGCGGGACACACCTGGCAAAAGTGCCCGGTTGTCGGAGAATTCTACTCTTACGAGTTTCCCATCGATGCGTACAGGAATTGGCATCGGAAAATTCAAGTCACCGACGTTTTGCCATTCCAGCACGACGCCCTCTTCTGTGTCGCGGCTAGACAAAACCGGCAACGGTCCACGTCGGGCGTACACCTCAAAGAACCATGCGAGATCCTGACCGTAGGTATCACTGGCAATGTGCATAAAGTCATCGGTCGAGCGCAGGCGCGCCTGAATGGGAGGTTGCAGTTTCTCAGGCTCAGCAGTGTCGTAAACGAGAATACGGATAGAACGCCATAATTGCTCATCACCGATCACGTAGCGCAGGGAATGCAGCAGCCAGCTCCCCTTGGAATATATGTCCCCTCCGGGACCGAGGCCCTCGGGATCGTCAAAATACAGCTCGTCGGCAGAAAATTCTTCGCGCGGGGCTATGGCGTTACAGGCCTTAATGCCTTGATAGCTCGAATACATGCTCGCATAGAAAGCGGCATCACCGATCACTTCGCGAGCGTACTCAGGCTGCATAAAAGACCCTATACCCTCGTGCAGCCACATGTCGGAAACGGTCACGTGGGTCATCACATTGCCAAACCATTCATGCGCTAGTTCATGCTGAAAGAGTGAGTCGTAGCCGTAAGTCCCGCGCCGAAACTCGTTACCGTAAGCATTGATCGTTTGATGCTCCATGCCAAGGTGCGGCGTCTCTGCGACCCCCAGTTTTTCCTGTCCCCAAGGGTACGGGCCGACTTTGCGTTCGAAAAACTCAAGTGTGGCAGCGAACTCGCGATCAAACAGAGCCTGAGCCTGCTCCTGATGGTCTTCAATAGCCCAGAACATCAGCGGTATCTCGGTGCCATTGGAAGAAGTGTAAGTATCTTCTATCAGAACGTATGGACCCACATTTAAAGCGACACCATAGGTGTTGGTTGTAACTTGTGTGCGCCAGTGAAATGTCTGCCGTCCATCCGCGTGTTCTTCTACCCCGACCAAAACACCATTGGACGCGGCAGTCAGCCCAGGGTCGACGGTGAAATATAAGTCCATGCTCTCGGGTTCACCTTGCGGATGATCGACGCACGGCCACCAAAGATCACAGCCTTCGCCTTGAATCGCTGTTGCAATCCAGGGTTTGCCACTCGGCGTTGTTGACCATTGAAAGCCACCACCCCAAGGGGGTCGGACGGCTTCGTGCG
>RCNE010002400.1_pt1 | contig 10042 bp, 9 predicted proteins | sample 2041361 | NCBI WGS metagenome assembly RCNE01 (sample SAMN09708229, study PRJNA481090) | Marine sediment metagenome, whole genome shotgun sequencing project. | reverse complement strand
CAAACCATTGCATTTCGGCTTCCTGCTCAGCGCGGGTTAGCGCCGATCGCTTGATGGTGCTGTCTAGAAACGCCTTTGCGGCGTCCATGTCGGCCAGTACCGGCGTTGAGAGCATGCCAAGGGCACACGCCACCGCAGTAGTGGATTTTAATCGCAAGTTCATTATTTTTTCTCCCATAAAAGAACGCTTCGACTAAACTGTGGCTGGATGATCTTGCACATCTTCCAGCCACTTTTGTCCCAACTACACCCAGCGGAAAACCGCAGCGGCGTAAATCAGGCATACGATCAGCGCAAACGGTTGTGATGCGCCAACCAAACCAAGCCAGGCCAGATTGATAAAGGCCGAGCCAAGAAGCGTGATGAACAGACGGTCACCACGGGTCGTTTCGATCCGAAGCACACCAACACGGGGTGTTTCGGGAAATTTGATCGCAAGGATCGTGAAAGTAATCAACGTAGCAGCGATTACGCAGAAGAAAATTGCGGTCGGTACTGTCCATGCCATCCATGCCATTGGTTTACTCTCCTCTGATTGGTTACACGCGGCCCAGGGCAAAACCCTTGGCGATGTAGTTGCGGACAAAATAGATCACCAGCGCGCCAGGGATGATAGTCAGAACTCCAGCCGCGGCCAGCACCCCCCAATCCAGACCCGAGGCTGACGCCGTACGGGTCATAGTTGCGGCAATTGATTTTGCTTCTACTGATGTCAGCGTGCGCGACAGCAAAAGCTCTACCCATGAGAACATGAAGCAGAAGAACGCCGCGATACCGATGCCACTGGCGATCAGGGGTACGAATATCTTGAGGAAGAAGCGCGGGAACGAATAACCGTCGATATAAGCGGTTTCGTCAATCTCTTTCGGCACACCGCGCATGAAGCCTTCCAAAATCCAAACCGCCAGCGGTACGTTGAAAAGGCAATGCGCCAACGCCACCGCGATATGCGTGTCAAATAGCCCTACCGAACTGTAAAGCTGAAAGAACGGCAGTGCAAAAACGGCGGGCGGTGCCATGCGGTTTGTCAGCAACCAGAAGAACAGATGTTTGTCACCCATGAACGAATAGCGGCTGAACGCGTAGGCGGCAGGCAGCGCGACCGCCAAGCTGATTACCGTATTCATCACCACATAGATCATCGAATTGACATAACCCATGTACCAGCTGGCATCGGTGAGGATGGTTAAGTAGTTGTCAAAGGTCAGCTCTCGTGGCCACAGCGAAAATACATTCAGGATTTCCGTGTTGGTCTTAAGGCTCATGTTGATCAGCCAGTAGATTGGCAGCATCAAAAAGGTCAGGTACAACACCATCACAATCGTACTGCCATTTACTTTAGGCAGCGCAATCCAGCGCGAGGTTGTTTGGTTCAATGTTGCATCAGACATTATACACCATCCCTTTTGTCGAGGTTCGTCATCACGGTGTAGAACACCCAGGAAATCAGAAGGATCACGAGGTAGTACATAATCGAGAAGGCGGCAGCGGGACCAAGATCGAATTGCCCAAGCGCCATTTTCACAAGGTCAATCGACAGGAACGTGGTCGAATTGCCCGGGCCACCCCCGGTAACAACAAACGGTTCAGTGTAGATCATGAAACTGTCCATAAAGCGCAGAAGAATGGCAATCATCAGAACGCCCATTATTTTGGGCAATTCGATAAAACGAAACACTTTCCAGCGACTAGCCTGGTCAATTTTGGCTGCCTGATAATAGGCATCCGGAATGGATTGTAACCCGGCATAGGCCAGCAGCCCGACCAATGACGTCCAGTGCCAGACATCCATGACGATGACGGTAATCCAGGCGGCAAGGCTATCTTGTGTGTAGTTGTAAGAAATACCCATCTTGTCCAGGGTATAGCCCAGCAGGCCAATATCAACGCGGCCAAAGATCTGCCAGATGGTGCCAACCACATTCCACGGGATCAGCAACGGCAGCGACATCAAAACCAGACAAACCGATGCCCAGAAACCCTTTTTGGGCATATTGAGTGCGATAAAAACACCAAGCGGCACTTCGATGGCCAGAATGATTGCCGAAAAGATGATTTGGCGACCAAGTGCATCGTGAATACGTTCTGAATGCAAAAGTTCTTCGAACCATTCCAGACCTGCCCAGAAGAACTGGTTGTTGCCGAAGGTGTCCTGCACCGAATAATTGACCACGGTCATCAGTGGGATCACTGCCGAAAAAGCCACCAGCAACAACACTGGCAAGACCAAAAACCACGCCTTTTGATTGACAGTTTTTTCCATTAAACGGCCACTCCCTGAATACGCCAGTCATCGACGTAGACATTGATCCCTGCCGGGTCAAAAGTGACACGGTTCATATCCGCGCCAATTTCGGCGCCTTCTTCGGCAATGATGTTGATTTCATTTCCGAAAAATTCGGCGCGCACAATCTTGTGGCGCCCCACATCCTCAACCCGGCGCACTTTGACTTCCAGCCCGTCATTGTCTGCCGACAGGCGGGTAAATTCAGGCCGAACGCCAATCTGCACCTTGCCCGAAACCGGTTTATACCCAGCCCCAAGTGGGATCTGGACGCCATCAATTATCGCTGTGTTGCCGGTCACTTTGGCATCCAATACATTCATTCCCGGCGATCCGATGAAATAGCCAACAAAGGTATGGGCGGGATTTTCGAACAGTTCTTGCGGGGTGCCCATCTGGACCACGCCACCGTCATACATCACAACTACTTTATCAGCAAAGGTCAGCGCCTCGGTTTGGTCATGGGTCACATAGATCATCGTGTGGCCAAATTCGTGGTGCAGCGATTTCAGCTGCGTGCGCAATTCCCATTTCATATGCGGATCAATCACAGTCAGCGGTTCATCAAACAGCAGCGCGTTCACGTCTTCGCGTACCATTCCCCGCCCCAGTGAAATCTTTTGCTTGGCGTCTGCCGTCAACCCGCGTGCCTTTTTGTCCAGTTCGGCCTCCATGCCAATCATCCGACCAATCGTCTGAACCCGATCCGCAATATAGGTCGCATCTGCTCCCCGGTTGCGCAGTGGGAACGCCAGATTGTCGCGAACAGTCATCGTGTCGTAGACTACCGGAAACTGGAATACTTGCGCGATATTGCGCTGCGCAGTTGGCGAGTTTGTAACATCGCGGTCATTGAACAGAATCCGCCCCTGCGACGGATGCAACAAGCCCGAGATGATATTCAACAGCGTGGACTTGCCACAGCCTGACGACCCCAGCAGCGCATAGGCCTCTCCATCCACCCAGACGTGATTCAGCGCCTTGAGGGCATAATCGCCTTCACCCTTTGGGTTTGGCAGATAGGAATGTGCTAGATTGTCCAGCGTGATCTTTGCCATTGCGGTGTTCCCCTATGCCGCCACGGCGTAGGATGCAGGGGCCACAAGGGCACCGTCCTCGCCAAAAATGTAAACATGTGACGGATCCAGATAGACCGGCAGCGTGGTGCCCAGTGTCAAATCACGCACGCCATGCACCAGTCCAACCCAACGATCGCCGTGGTAATCAAGGTGCACAAATGTTTCTGAACCGGTTATCTCTGTCACAATCAGATTGGCGGTGAATTCCAGCCCGTCGGCTGATCTGCGCTCCAGTTCCAGGTGGTTGGGGCGAAACCCGGCAGTATATATGCCCTCCGTCAATTCACTCAATGTGCCGGTTGCCGGTGCCGACTGCCCGTCACCGAACATAAGTCGGTTGCCGGATTTGGTCACCTTCAGGAAATTCATCGGCGGATCGGAAAACACCCGCGCGGTGGTGGCATCCAACGGGTGACGATAGACCGACGGCGTCAGGCCGAACTGGGTTACCCTGCCCTGCCACAGCGTGGCTGTATTGCCGCCCAGCAACAGCGCCTCTTCCGGTTCGGTCGTGGCATAGACAAAGATCGACCCGGCTTCAGCAAAAATCTTCGGAATTTCGGCCCGCAATTCTTCGCGCAGTTTGTAATCGAGGTTCGCCAGCGGTTCGTCCAGCAGGACGAGTCCGGCGTTCTTGACCAAAGCCCGCGCGAGCGCGCAGCGTTGTTGCTGCCCACCTGACAGTTCTAAAGGCTTACGATCCAGCATCGCCGAGATTTGCATCAGGTCGGCTGTCTTTTTGACCGCGGCATCGATTTCCGCCGCTGACTGGCCCAGCAACCGCATCGGTGAGGCAATATTGTCGTATACTGTCATCGACGGGTAGTTGATGAACTGCTGATACACCATCGCCACTTTGCGATCCTGAACCCGCACACCCGTTACGTCTTTGTCATTCCACAGGATACGGCCGGTGTTTGGCACATCCAGCCCAGCCATCAGGCGCATCAGCGATGTCTTGCCCGACGATGTTGGCCCCAAGAGCACGTTCATCGTGCCGTTTTCCAGGGTCAGATCAGTTGGATAGACATGTGTCTGCCCGTTTACGACCTTTGAAACCCCGTCCAAAACCAGTGTCATTGTTGTGCCTCCCTGCGCGCATTCTGCGCGTTGGCCATCGGGCCATCACTTGCGCGCGCGTCTTTCATCCAATTGTCGAGATCCCCGATTTCGGCCTTGCTCATACGCAGCCCTAACCGGGATCGCCGCCACACCACATCTTCGGCAGTGCGGGCGTATTCTTTTTCCATCAGCCAGTTGACTTCTCGTTCCGTCAAGTTGGCACCAAACGCCTTGCCCATATCCTGAACTGATTTGGCGTCGTCAAGGATCAGGCGGGCTTCGGTGCCATAGGCTTTGATCAGGCGACGTGCCCAGAACGCATCCAGAAACGGATATTGCTGGCGCAATTCCGCGATCAGGGTGGCAACACCGTCCACCGGAAAATCGCCGCCTGGCAGGCTGACTCCGGCGGTCCAGTCCGGCCCGGCCTTGGGGAAAAACCGGCCCGCCTTGCCAAGCGCGGCTTCGGCCAGTTTGCGATAGGTAGTGATCTTGCCGCCAAAAACATTCAACAGCGGTGCGCCGCTATCAATGTTCAAATTCAGCACATAGTCGCGCGTCGCCGCTGTTGCTGAGGTTGCGCCATCATCATAAAGCGGCCGCACACCGGAGTAAGTCCAGACGATGTCCTCTGTTTCGATTGGTTGCTTGAAGTAACGCGACGCAAAGGTGCGCAGATAGTCGGCTTCGGCTTCGGTGCATTCGGGTTTGACCGACGCATCTTGGTGATCTGAATCTGTGGTGCCAACTAGAGTAAAATCATTCTCGTAAGGAATGGCGAAAATGATCCGCCCGTCTTCGCCTTGAAAGAAATAGCATTTGTCATGATCAAACAGTTTTCGCGTCACGATATGACTGCCGCGCACCAGACGTACACTTTCGGTCGAATTGATCCGCGCGACATTTCGGATGATATCTTCGACCCACGGACCGCCAGCGTTGATCAACATTCTGGCAACGGACACACATATTTCGCCGCTGGTCTGATCTTCAGTGGTGATATGCCAAACGTCGCTCACGCGTTCGACCTGAACAACTTTGGTGCGGGTCATGATCTTAGCACCGCGAGCCTCGGCATCGCGGGCGTTCAGAACAACCAGACGGCTGTCTTCAATCCAGCAATCGGAATATTCATATGCTTTGGCAAAGCGGTCCTGCAACGGCTCTCCGACTGGGTCAGACAAGAGGTCAACCGAGGTTGTTCCCGGGAGAATTTTCCGGCCGCCAAGATTGTCATAAAGAAACAAGCCGAACCGGATCAACCAGGCCGGTCGGCGGCCCTTCATCCAAGGCATGACAATACTAAGAATGCGCGAAACCGGCGTGTCGCCTTCGAACCGCATTTCTTTGTGATAAGGCAATACAAAGCGCATTGGCCAACTGATGTGAGGCATTGCCCGCAGCAAGGTTTCACGTTCTTTCAGAGCTTCACGCACGAGACGAACTTCAAAGAATTCGAGATAGCGCAATCCGCCGTGGAACAATTTTGTCGAAGCTGAAGAGGTGGCCGACGCCAGGTCGTTCATTTCTGCCAGTGTGACGGTCAAGCCGCGACCGGCTGCGTCCCGGGCGATGCCACAGCCATTGATGCCACCACCAATTACAAAAAGATCGACTGTTTCTGGCTGCCTTTCTGACGACAAAGCGGCCTCCCCACCAGCTGTTTTGACAGAAAGCAGTAAGGCACAAACGAAGCATAACGGTCAAGAATTATTTTCGTTTATGCGCGGTTTTACTTTTTATATTTATTCTCAGTACGTTGCAGGTATCACCTTCAAATCATGCGATGTTGGAGTTGGAACCTCTATCTATAAAAAGCGTGATTCCATCCAAAAACAATGTTCTCAGCCAAATTTCACGCTTTCTTAGACCAGCTATGGTCCAATCTCTCGCACTACGAACGAGATTCTTGCCAACAAGAGCACAAACGAGCATATTCGAAGCTCCAAGTAGGATACCGATATGGCGCAGAATTTCAGAGAACCCGACATTTTGGAGATTGCTCGAAAGGAGGGCAAAGTTACTGTTGAGGACCTTGCCTTGCGTTTTGGGGTAACTGTCCAGACAATCCGCCGCGATCTGAGCGATCTAGCTGACGTAGGAAAATTAGAACGTGTGCATGGCGGGGCAGTTTTGCCCTCAAGTGTAATCAATATTGGCTACGAAGACCGACGCGGCCTGCACGATGAAGCAAAAGACGCCATCGCTCGTAGATGTGCGCAGACCATTCCTGAAGGCGCTTCCTTGTTTCTGAATATCGGAACCAGCACCGAAGCCTTAGCTCGGGCTTTGCTGCACCACCAGAATATTTTGGTTGTCACTAACAATATGAATGTTGCCAATATTCTGGCCGCCAACGCCAACTGCCAGATTATTGTCTCAGGCGGCACGTTGCGACGGTCTGATGGCGGGTTAGTTGGAAGCATTGCGATCAGTACGATTGAACAATTCAAGGTCGACTTTGCCGTCGTCGGGTGTTCCGCCCTGGATGAGGACGGCGACTTGCTCGATTTTGATGTTCAGGAGGTCAGCGTGAGCCAGGCCATTGTGCGCCAAGCCCGCAATACTTATCTGGTTGCCGACCATTCTAAGTTCCAACGGAACGCGCCGATACGCATTGCATCGCTAAAAGACATAGCAGGCATTTTCACGGATAAACCGCTCTCGGAAGCACTGACTCTAAAGTGTAAGAACTGGGGCACAGCAATTCATACAACAAAAAATTGAACTGCTGCCGGTTTCGTAGACAGCAACTTAAGCGTTCATCGCCCTGTCCTCGCAGTGTATAGGGCGATGACATCCGATGGTCGAGTGACGGCGTGTTGGGTAGTAGAAACCTTCGATGCAGTCGAAGACATCTGCCCGAGCGTGATCGCGGGTGCGGTTGCCGCTTTCGCTCCGAAATGTGGAGGATCTGCTGCACGAACGCGGCATTGATGTTAGCCACGAGTCTGTTCGGTTTTGGTGGTACAGATTTGGCCCGATATTCGCAGCTGTTCAGGCCTCAGTTCACAGCTAAGACACTGCCCTGCCTAGCCTTAATCGAGTTTCCTCTGACTGTGCCAGTAGAAACGTTGTGTTTCTAACGAAAGAGGTAGTAAACTCTTTGACAATGCGAAGAATGGCTTAATTGCGCGAACTGCAAATGAGGCTCTCCGAACCCTTATGTGAACTTCATTTCGGGATCGGGTGTGATAGGAAATTGATAAGAATGGTTCAGGCAACTTCAAGCACCGTCACTTGGCGCCCACTGGGATTAGATGACATTTCTAACATTGCCGATTGGTTTTGGCACTTCGAAGATATCGCGATGTTTGACAAATCCCTGCCCGTCCCGGTTAATATTGATGCCATGCGCGAAAGCTGGCGCGCTTCGCTTGAATACGCCAACCCACCACGAGCATATTGGTTTATCGCAGAGGATGCGGACAAAAAGCCTGCCGGAATAGCCGGCCTGGAGTCGGTGAATTACATCCACGGAGACGCGGTTGTACCGGTCTTTATTGCTGAGGATTTTCGGAAAAAAGGGCTGGCAACAGCGATGGGCGCGGCGCTTTTAGACCTCGCTTTCAATCAACTTCGTTTGCATCGGTTGACCACGTATTACAGAGAAGACAACGAAGCGACGCGTCTTGCTCTTTTAAGCGTCGGCTTTAAAGAAGAGGGTCGGCAGCGTGAGGCGTGGTTCGCTGATGGCGTTCGAAAAGACATTGTGATTGTTGGAATCCTAGGCTCAGAATGGGCTGCTACTCGAGAAAAGGTGATCGAGTCTTTGAAGGACAGTTGCAAAGTATCTGTTAATTTGTCGAATTGGAATTCCTGCCGTGACTAAATCCGACGTCCGCGAAACCTCTCAGGAAAATTTGAAACGACGTCTTGTCGCGATCGCCTTTGCAGATATTGCGAATTTTAGCAGTATGATGAGCATCAACGAAGTCAGCACAACCCTCTCAGTTAATGATTGCTTTGAGATGTTCCGAAACGAAATCAGCGCCTTTTCCGGGGAAATCAGAGGATCAGCCGGTGACAGCGCATTGATGATCTTTGAGAGCGCTGTCGACGCAGTTACTTTTTCGGTGGAGATGCAAAAAAAACTCGCCGAAAAGAATGAAGGACTGCCTTCGGAGGCGCAAATCTGGTTTCGTTTTGGCATCAATGTCGGCGAAATATTGATCAAAGACGATGAAATCACAGGGGAAAGCATCAACATCGCTTCCCGGATCGAATCCTTTGCTACGCCAGGTAGAATTTGCATTTCGGGGTCAACTTACGATCATATCAGCAACAAACTGAAATATGGTTACGAGTATCTTGGAGGACAGGATTTTAAGAACATTGGCAAAACGATTGACGTTTTCCAACTTCACGAGAATCCAACATCCGCGGCAATGACACCAGGGCTTCGTCGAAATATCGCGAACTCGGTCGACTTCAGGGAGAGAGCAATATCAGACCAATCGATCGTGGTTCTACCGTTCGCTTTTCAGGGAAGTGACCAGAGTGAACAATGGTTTGCGGACGGATTAACCGAAGATATTACGACCAGCTTGTCACGTTTTCACGAATTTTTCGTTATTGCCCGAGGCTCTGCCTATATGTACAGCGACCGTTCAAAGGCGCCTAAACAAGCAGCCCGCGAACTGGGCGTGCGTTATGTCGTTGAGGGTACGGTGCGAAAAGCAGGTTCGCGAATTCGAATAACAATTCAGTTGCTGGACGCTGTGCAGGATAAGACAATTTGGGGCGAGCAATATAATCGCGATGTCGAAGATCTTTTCGATCTGCAAGACGAGATCACGCAAGTCATAGTCTCAGCAACGGCGGCACGGATCGAAGCAACCGAACGTGAGCGTATGCGAACACTTCCTCCGGCAAACCTGATGGCATATGGGTATGTTCTTCAAGGACATCGCCATATTCTTCGCTACACGCAGGGTGAGGTGCAGCATGCACGCAGTCTTTACGATTCTGCTCTCGCAAGTGACGAGAGATACTCACGGGCATATTCATCCAAATCTCGCACCTTCAATCTGGACTGGCGTTACGATTGGTGCGATGAGCCAACAGTCGCTCAGAACGATGCTATGGTATTTGCGCGCCAGGCAATTGAACTGGACAAGTCTGATGCAAGAGGCTTTGGCGAACTCGGCTTCGCTCATCTCTATCGTAAAGAACACGAACAGGCACTCAACGCCTATGAGCGCGCGATAGGTCTAAACCCCAACGACTCTGATCTGATGTCAGACATGGCTGATGCGCTTGCGCATTCGGGGCGTTCAGAAGAGGCAGTCGACCTACTTCACAAAGCCATGCGCCTGAACCCGTTCTACCCAGACCAGTACATTTGGCACCTCGGCGGCGCGTATTTTAACCTCAAGCGTTACGAAGAAGCGATTCAAACAATCCAGAAAATGCAGAACCCAACTGAGGGAAGGCGGGTCCTGGCGGCGAGTTTTGGGCATCTCGGAAAGACCACAGAAGCCAGATTGGAAGCTGATCACGTTCGCACTGCTCAACCAAACTTCTCGGTCAAGCAGTGGGGCGCGGTCCAGCCGGATAGATACGAAGACGCCGCCCAACACTTTGTCGACGGCCTCAAGAAGGCGGGACTCTAACG
>RCNE010003513.1_pt1 | contig 10045 bp, 7 predicted proteins | sample 2041361 | NCBI WGS metagenome assembly RCNE01 (sample SAMN09708229, study PRJNA481090) | Marine sediment metagenome, whole genome shotgun sequencing project. | reverse complement strand
TCCGGGCATTTTACTTCAAAAATCGCACCGGGTGTCCAATATTGTGTGTCTTGACCCGGACATTTCATGGCGGCCTCCTTAACGCTTTTCTAACGATTGTTTATCAAGTTTAACTGGGGGGGCGGATTTGCATCCGCCCCCTTCCCCCCTAAACATCTATCCTGAAATTGTCTGGAGGTCCTCTTCCGTTATTCCAATGGGCTTTTTAGCTTAATGCGCCCTAATCATCGGTTTCGTTTAACCTAAGATCGTCTGGAGATCCTCTTCCGGCGTTCCAATAGGCATGATATTATAATTTTGTACCAGAACATCCAGTACCGCAGGCGTAATAAAGGCCGGCAAGGTGGGCCCCAGACGAATATCCTTGATCCCTAAGTGCAAGAGACTCAGCAAGATCACACATGCTTTTTGCTCGTACCAGGAGAGGATCATCGACAAAGGAAGGTCATTAATCCCGCAATCAAAGGCATCTGCCAACGCCATGGCGATGCGAACTGCGGAATAGGCATCATTGCACTGACCCACATCCAACAGACGCGGAATACCACCAATATCGCCAAGGTCTTTGTCAAAGAAGCGGAATTTTCCGCATGCCAAGGTCAAAATAACCGTATTATCCGGGGCTTGCTCCACAAAGCGAGTGTAGTAATCGCGTCCCGGTTTGGCGCCGTCGCAGCCGCCCACCAGGAAGAAATGTTTGATGGCGCCGCTTTTGACCGCATCAATGACTTGAGGTGCCACGCTCATCACAGCGTTGTGGCCAAAACCGGTCAATACTTCTTTACCGGGCGCATCTTCGGCAAAGCCGGGCATGGCAAGTGCTTTTTCAATCACCTGTGTGAAATCTTTTCCGGGAATGTGGGTCGCACCCGGCCAGCCCACCAGGCCAGTGGTATAAATATTGCCCAGATAAGACTCTTTTGGTTTTTGAATACAGTTGGTGGTCATCAGAATGGAACCTGGGAAAGCATCAAACTCTTTTTTCTGATTCTGCCAGGCGGTCCCGTAATGGCCATAAAAATGGCTATATTTTTTCAATTCCGGATAGCCGTGGCACGGCAACATTTCACCATGGGTATAGATATTGATTCCCTTGCCTTCGGTCTGTTCCAGTAAAAGCCCTAAATCTTTCAGATCGTGACCAGAAACCAAGATTGCCTTGCCCGCTTTGGGTCCCAAGGGAACTTTGGTCGGGACCGGATGACCATAGGTTCCGGTATTACCCGCATCCAACAGCTCCATGGCCCGAACGTTAACTTCGCCGCATTTCAGCGCCAGACCCACATACTCATCAACGGTCACATTGGGGTTGAGGGTTGCGGCCATGGCTTCATGGATAAACTGATAGATGACCTCATCTTCTTGGCCCAAAATCGCCGCATGATCGGCATACGCAGCCAGGCCCTTCAATCCATATACCAACAGCTCGCGTAGACCCAACAGATCTTCGCCCAACTCTTTGCTGGCCTCAATTCCAACCTTTTCCCCTTGGGCCACCAATACATCCATTGTATCGCCAGGGGTAAAATTGACGGCGTCTTCGGTGAAAGTGGCCGGGCCACCCGCCGCCTGAACTTTTGTTTTCATCGCTTCTCGGCAAGAAACCACCTCTTTGACCAACGCTGCAAAACGATCCGGATCAAAATTGACATTGGTCAAGGTGGAAAAAATAGCCTTATTGGCCAACAGATTGGCTTCATTGTCAGACACCCCAACCGCCTGTCCCGCATGGGCCACTTTAGAGAGCCCCTTGGTCGCATAAATGAGAAGGTCCTGCAATGCCGCCACGTCGGGTTGTTTGCCACATACACCAACTTGAGTACAGCCACTGCCTTTAGCAGTTTGTTCACACTGATAACAAAACATACGCGCTCCTTTTAAATTAGATATTAACGTTCCATATTGATTGGTGATCTTCCATGGGATCACCTCGATTTCACCGCCACTATAGACGCTCTAGTTGGGCGGCACATTGACTTAGGTCAATAAAAACGCCTCTTGACCCTATTTTTTTAACAAATGGAATTTTATACTTTTAGTTTGCTTCTTCTCATCCCAGGACCTTGTGAAAAATATTCACGTAATGATGATTTATTTTTCACATTTCTTTCACAACCCCTTTGATATTTCCCCACCACAGACATTTAGAACGACAGAACCATTGTCAATAATTTATGACCAATTTTAGGAGGTCACAATGAAACGTTCAGGGGTTGGTACCATCGTGTGCTGTCTTGCGCTTCTAAGTTTAACCATCATCGGTGGCTTATCACCCACCTGGAGTGCTGTGATCCAAAATGAAGAGGCTACTGTGTCTAGTTCTCTGACACTACCGTCCGGCACACCATATGGCAGAATAAGAGGTGGCGATCAAACCCATGTCAACGAAGTCAACTATACGTTTGATGGACTTACAGGCGATGTGACGCTTTCTTATGAAGCGTGGGATGTCGACACAACCAGCGAAGTGAAAATTCTATTAAATGGCATCCAGATTGCTTTCGCCCCTCGTACGCAAAATGAAAGATGGGGCGGGCTGCAGTCGGTAATTTTACCCGATGCCGTTGTCAACAACGATTCGGCCAACGACCTGACTTTCGACAACACCTACAACCCCCAGAGAAAATTTTGGTGGGGGGTACGGTCGGTAACTGTTGAATCGTCCAACCCACCGGGCAATGGCAACGCACCTCATGCCGATTTGACCTTCGATGAATACCCCGCCAACTGCCTCTCCTGCCATAAAACTGAAGCCAGAGAGATGGCCGACGCCACCCATTACCAGTGGGTAGGCGATGCGCCGGATATGCTCAATGGAGCCGGTGTTCGCCAGGGAAAATTGACCAACGCGGTGAACAGCTACTGTGTCAATATTCTGGGCGATTGGCCGGTTTGTGGCTCCTGTCATGCAGGTCTTGGCAAGCGCCCCGATGACCCTACCGCCGGGTTAGAAAATATTGATTGTCTGACTTGCCATAACGAAGAGTATGCCACCCAAAGGAAACGGAAACCGGATGGTTCCATGGGAGTTGAAAACCCCACGGATAGTATGGTTCAAAATATCAGCGAGCCAACCCGCGCCAATTGCCTGACATGTCACGCTAAAGCAGGCGGCGGTGATGGCGTCAAGCGCGGAGACCTCTCCTTGGCAACGGCTCATAACAATGACGCAGCATTTGATGTCCATATGGATATTGGCGGAGCCGACCTCTCCTGCCAGTCCTGTCATACATTTAATAACCACAAAGTCATTGGTAAGGGCTCGGACCTTCGTCCCACCGACGATCTTTCCCGAGGATCTGAAGTGAGCTGTCTGACATGCCACAAAAATAAATCAACTCCAAAGGGACACTCCGAGAAAATCGGCAAGCATGTGGCCCGGGTAGCGTGCCAAACCTGTCACGTTCCCACCTATGCAAAGGTAGCCACCGAAACCCATCGGGATTGGCGTCTTCATCACGACGGCTCCCCTGCCGATGGCATCACCGGACCCGGCCACCCCTATACGGTGAAAAAGGCCGACCTGACGCCAACCTATCAATTTTGGGGCCGTTTAAGCGATAACGCCCTCCTTGGGGATGACGCCCAGGAGACCTATGATCCACAGACCGACACCTACCCCACCTCCCGCCCCATCGGTTTTATCGACGATGAAGACAGTAAACTCTATCCATTTAAATACAAAACGGCAGATCAACCCAAAACCATTGCTGATAACCGGTTAATCGCCCTTGATACCTATGAATATCTAAAACGCTCGGGTAATGTTCAAAAGGCGACGGAGAAAGGCCTCACCAATATGGGTTATCCTGCATCCGAGCCCTATGAGTGGGTTGTCACTGACACCTACCAACTCTTGAATCACGGTGTCGAGCCTTCGTCCAGGGCGTTACGGTGCGGGGATTGTCATGGAACTACCAGCCGCATGGATCTTAAAAAAGAGCTCGGGTATCAACTAGCGGAATCGCAATCATCTCTGTGCATCCAGTGCCATGATCGCAAAGAGAAAAAAAGCTTTGAAAAGATTCATGACAAACATGTCAAAGATAAAAAACTCGACTGTATCAACTGCCACCAATTTTCCAGACCGGAAAGAGGTTTGAGGGTCGGCTATCGCGATGATTGATCTTTTTAATATCGCATCACATGAATAAGCCAAGGGGTGATCCGGACACGGATCACCCCTTGGCTTCTTCTGTGGCAGAGGGATATCAAGTGAAACCTCTTAGGCCACAGTGGATGGCGCCGATGGGCTGATGGGGTGAAAAATAAGCTGTGCAACCGTTCCACGCCCCACCTCACTTTCAATTTTCAGCCGCCATTTTAGCCGATCGCAGATTTGTTTAACAAGCAATAGGCCCAACCCGGAGGCATGCCGCCAATCAGGACACCCTACAGACTCGACAATACAGGCCAACTCCTCCGATTCCAGCCCCCTGCCGTTATCCGAAACAACCACCCGCTCATTTTTAACCTGCACGCGGATAATACCCGACAAAGTATTCTCAATGGCATTGCGGATTAAGTTTCCAAATGCAATTTGAAAAAGAGGGGTAGGAATAGATATTTGTGGATCACCCACCTGCATCAATTCGATATCAATGGGTTTGGAGCCAATTAGATAGCGGCTCTGTTCAATGATCTCCCGTGTCATTGAAACCACCGCCCGTTTTGGAGCCTGGTGAATATCTCTATTTTCCTTAGACAACCAGAGCAAGGCCTCCATGATGTTTTCCATATTGTTTACAGACCGCTCAATACGTTTTAAGGGCTTTTGCAGGGCCTTATCCTTTTCAGAAAGATTCCCCTTCATTAATGTCACGGCTCCCTTGACAATGGTGACCGGAGTTCTCAACTCGTGGCTGATATAGCGGCTAAGCTGCTGTTCACGGCCGATGAACTGATTCACCAACTGCATGGTCTGCTCCAATACTTTCGCCAGCACCCCTACTTCATCATTCACGAAGCGGCCCGAGAAATTTTCGGGTAAATTTTCCGGGTTGGAATTCCCCACCAGCCGTGAAAGATACACAACCGGAGCAACCATGCGCGAAGCAATCAACCACCCAATCAAAAGTCCTAATAGTATCATTAAAACAACACCGGCCACCAATACCATGAGAATGGTGGCCTGGCGTCTTTCCGTCAATTCAAGATCGCTGACTGCATAGACAAGGTAGAGCGGCTTTTTCAGCTCCGGAACCATTTGGATGAGGATATGGTACTCTTCCTCAAGAAGATGGGTCTCATGCACACCTGTCTCCATCTGTTCAACCATCTTCAGTACATTAGGCGGCATCGTCTCTGTTCCGACATAGGCCCTAATTTGAGGGGCGATCGGTTGTGGAAATTCACCCTGGTCGCGATATTTTTTTGCGAAATAGGCCATCTCTTCTTTCAGATGCGTGTCAATCAGATGGTCATCGATTTGGTCGAGGGATAGATATATGATGGCTGCGTAAAGGATGCCTAAAACAGCACCAAACAGGGCAAAGGAAATGATAATTCGTGTTCGGAGACTATGACGAAAGTTCATCAGGATCCACCAGTTTATAACCGATGCCATGGACCGTGTGGATCATGGGATGGGTGTAGGGTTTATCAAGCGACTGTCGCAAAGCGTATATATGGCTTCGCAGGGCATCACTGCCGGGAGGTGTATCTTGCCATAATTCATGCTCAAGATCCTGACGGGACACGACATTGGGCGAGGCTTTCATCAGGATCGTCAATAATTTCAAGCAAGTTCGATTCAATTCAATCAGCCGGCCTGATCGTTGTACCTCCAATTTCCCAAGATCAAGTTCCAGCGTGCCAATCTTCAAGGGAAGCTGACACTCTTTGTTGGATCGTCTGACCAGCGCCTTTATTCGGGCACTTAATTCGGACATTTCAAACGGTTTAACCAAATAATCATCGGCACCCGCATCAAAGCCTTCCAGCTTGTCTACAAGGTCATCGCGGGCACTTAGCATCAACACAGGGATCTGCTCGCCCTCATCCATTCGTATGTTCTTACAGACGGTTAACCCATCCATCCCCGGCAAGATCACGTCCAAAATAATCACATCATAATGTTCTGTTAGCGCCAAATGTAATCCACCAATACCGTCCATGGCAAAATCGACCAGATGACATTGCGATTCGAAATATTCGGCCAGGTTTTCAGCCATATCGGGATTATCTTCGATGATTAGAATACGCATACATTGCATGGATAAGCACCTATTGCCCGCAAATCCGGCAGTCAACGATCCAAACCGCGACGCATTCACGTTGGGCGGCTTGAATGAGGGCCGTTTTACCAAGATTGGCAGCGGAGTCTGTTAACGGATCTTTTTTATTATACGCCAGCACCGGTTTGCCTGAGAACAACTGCCACAGGACCCACCATAAAACTGAAATAAGACTTTAATTGTGTATTGGCCTATTTTTTGATAAATTTCATCTGCTTGCCACCGGGAATGGAGCTTACTGTGTCAATCAACTCATGGGTTATCAATATGTTAAAACGCCACTGTCTTGAAAATCGCCATCCCGGCGATCGCTTATCATACTAATTTAATATTAGACGTTGCTGGCACCAATATCTTCACAAATTATAAAATGAACAAATTACCAACCAAAAAACATAAAATAAGGAACATCTATGCAGGAGTTAAACCAACTGGCCGATTTTTTATTTGAAGCGGATATCTTACGACGACTGCCCCGCAGCGGTTTCACCTTTTTAGGTGACGGCAAAGAGTCGGTAGCCGAACACTCGTTTTTAACGGCGATCATCGGCATGACGTTGGCCCGCATTTGCCCCGACATCGACGGTGCAAAACTGATGACCATGTGCCTGATTCATGATCTACCCGAAGCGCGTACCGGCGACATGAACTATGTCAACAAAGAATACACCCAAACCGACGAAACCAAGGCCATGCGCGACTGTTTTGGACCGCTCCCTTTTGGCGAAGACCTAACCGGTTTAATAGAAGAGTTTAACGCAGGAGAAACAACTGAAGCCCAACTTGCCCGGGATGCCGATCAGATTGCCTTACTCATCGTCATAAAGTATCTCTTAGATACCGGCTGTCAACCGGCCGAAACTTGGATTGAGGCGATTCCCCAACGTCTGGTCACCGATATGGGCCGTCAGCTGGCTCAATCCGTTTTAGAAACCCATAAAGACCACTGGTGGCTGAAAGATCTTCGCCAAAGGAGCCGTCAAACTATTGACACCAGAGGCGTAAACAAATAGAAATAAAGGTCGCATTTCTCAATAATTCTATCTTCAGGAGGATCAATGGGTTGGCTGACCAATACGCTGGGATCGGCAATCGGCAAGAAATTGATGATGGCTGCCACCGGCTTGGGATTTATCGGGTTTCTCAAGGTTCATCTGGCCGGAAACCTGACGCTGTATGGCGGCAAGGATGCGTTTAACAGCTATGCGGAGCATTTGCATGCATTAGGACCGTTGGTGAATGTGTTTGAGGTGGGGCTGCTCACCCTGGCATTGATTCATGTACTCACCGGACTCACGCTGTTTTTGGGGAATTGGCGCGCCCGCCCCACCCGTTACGTTGCCACTGCCTCCGCCGGCGGCCGCTCTTTGGGCTCCCGGACCATGCCCTATACCGGTCTTATCATCCTGCTCTTTGTGATCTATCATTTGGCTAATTTCCACTTTGTGGACAAAACCGGCACCACTATTTTTAACATTGTCCAGAGTGCTTTTAAAAATCCTGTCAATATTGTGATCTATATTGCGGCGATGATTGCCTTAGCGATTCATGTGAGTCACGGCTTCTGGAGCCTGTTTCAAACCATCGGCGCCAATCATCCCAAATATATGCCGGCCATCCGGCTCATTGGGCTATTACTGAGTGTGGTTTTCGGCATCGGGTTTGGCTTTTTACCCGTTTATGTCGCCCTAATGGCTTAACCCGCAGAGCGAGATCAAAGATCCTAAAATCGATGCCAATATTTTAACAAAAAAAATAATGAACGATGGAACTTTCATAAAGGAGATTCTTCATGCGGCTTGACGCAAAAATCCCATCCGGCCCCATCACTGAAAAATGGGACCGCCATCGATTTGATTTAAAGCTGGTCAACCCGGCCAATAAGCGCAAATTTGAGGTGATCGTCGTAGGCACCGGCTTGGCCTCCGCAGCGGCATCTTTGGCCGAACTGGGATACAACGTAAAAAACTTCTGCATTCAGGACTCACCCAGACGGGCCCACTCCATTGCAGCCCAGGGCGGTATCAACGCCGCCAAAAACTACACCAATGAGGGCGACAGTATCTGGCGGCTCTTTTACGATACGGTCAAAGGCGGCGATTTTCGTGCCCGCGAGGCCAATGTCTACCGTCTAGCCCAGATCAGTAACAACATTATCGATCAGTGTGTGGCCCAAGGCGTTCCCTTTGCCCGTGATTACGGTGGTCTTTTGGCCAACCGTTCTTTTGGCGGCTCCCAGGTTTCGCGGACCTTTTACGCCAAAGGTCAAACCGGACAGCAGTTGCTCTTGGGGTGTTACAGCGCCCTTTCCCGCCAGATTGCAGCAGGTAAAGTAACGATGTATACGCGGCGCGAGATGCTGGATGTGGTGATGGTCAATGGCCGGGCCCGGGGTATTGTAACCCGAAACCTGGTGACTGGTGAGGTCGAAACCCACGCCGCCCATGCGGTGGTGATCTCCACAGGCGGCTACGGCAACGTCTTTTTTCTCTCCACCAACGCCATGGCCAGCAACGTCACTGCTGCGTACCGCTGCTATAAAAAAGGGGCTCTTTTCGGCAACCCCTGTTTTACCCAGATTCATCCCACCTGTATTCCGGTGCATGGGACTTATCAATCCAAGCTGACGCTGATGAGTGAGAGTCTGCGCAACGACGGCCGGGTATGGATTCCCAAAGACGCCAATGATAAGCGCCCGCCCAACCAGATCCCTGAGGAAGAGCGGGATTACTATCTGGAACGCAAATATCCCAGTTTCGGCAACCTGGTTCCCAGAGATGTCGCCTCCCGTAACGCCAAGCAGCAATGCGATAAGGGCAAAGGGGTTGGCGAGACCGGCTTGGCCGTTTATCTCGATTTTGCCGATGCCATCAAACGCGAAGGTCAGGCCGCCATCGAGAAAAAGTATGGCAACCTGTTTAGCATGTACGACAAAATTGTCGACCAATCGCCCTACGAAACACCGATGATGATCTATCCGGCGGTCCATTACACCATGGGCGGCCTATGGGTCGATTACAACCTGAAGACGACCATCGACGGCCTGTTCGCCCTGGGTGAGGCCAACTTCTCCGACCATGGGGCCAACCGCTTAGGCGCCAGCGCGCTGATGCAGGGGCTGGCCGACGGCTATTTTATCATCCCCTACACCATCGGCGGCTATCTGACCGGAACACCTTTGGAGAGTGTGGATACCAACCACGCTGCCTTTGCCGAAAGCGTCAACAAGGTCACTGAACAGACCAACCGTCTGCTGAACATCAAGGGCAAACGCACGGTGGACGACTTTCACCGTGAGCTGGGTCTCATCATGTGGGACTACTGCGGTATGGCCCGCAACGATGAAGGGCTGACCAAAGCCAAGGGCATGATCCAGGAATTGCGCCAGGAATTCTGGGAAAATGTGACGATACCGGGGGACACCAAAGACTTTAACCAGAGTCTTGAAAAAGCCGGCCGGGTAGCGGACTTTTTGGAATTCGGCGAACTGATGGTGGACGACGCCTTGACCCGCCGGGAATCGTGCGGCGGTCATTTCAACGAAGCCTATCAGACGGAAGAGAATGAGGCCCTGCGGGACGATGAAAACTTTTCTCACGTTGCCGCATGGGAGTACAAGGGGCCGGACAAAGCACCGGAACGACACATTGAACCCCTGGAATTTGAACACGTCAAACTGGCCCAAAGGAGCTACAAGTGAGCACTAAAAATATCGACTTGACATTAAAGGTGTGGCGTCAAAAAGGCACCAACGTCCGCGGACGCATTGAGACCTACTATGCCAAGAATATCTCCACGGATATGTCCTT
>RCNE010004373.1_pt1 | contig 10049 bp, 9 predicted proteins | sample 2041361 | NCBI WGS metagenome assembly RCNE01 (sample SAMN09708229, study PRJNA481090) | Marine sediment metagenome, whole genome shotgun sequencing project. | reverse complement strand
GTCATTGTCTTGACCGCACGCTCGCAGGTCTCTGACAGAATCACAGTGCTGGACCTGGGGGCGGACGACTACATCACCAAACCTTTTGATCATGCCGAATTACAAGCGCGCTGCCGCGCCGTTTTACGCCGAAAAGCAGGGACTGCGCGGACAATTACCCGTTACGGGGATGTCGCTTTTGATCCCGTTGCAGGTCATTTGACCGTGGGTGAGACCGTCATTAACTTGCGTAACCGTGAACTGCGCTTGCTTGAGCTGTTGATCAGCGCACCGGGCCAGATATTCCCCAAGACAAAGCTGATCGATCGGCTGTTTTCTTACGAAGAAGACGTGTCCGAGAACGCAGTCGAAGTCTATATTGGACGCTTACGAAAGCATCTTGAGAACTCTGGCGTTTCGATCACAACGCACCGTGGTCTGGGATACCGGCTTGACCATGGCTGACGTGGTTCACGTATCTGGGTCACTGCGGAACCGTTTGGCGGTGACGCTGGTAGGCGGCGCCGCTGTTCTAGCGATCCTTCTTTTCATTGTCGTGCGAAGCTACGCCGCGCAGATTGCACAACAAGGACAGGACCAGATCATTGGGGCTTCGGTCAGTTCGATCCTTGATGCCGCAGTAATTCGCGATGGTGCGGTAGAGGTTGATTTCCCATATGCATCGTTTTCGATGCTGGGAACCGAACGCGATGACCGCGTTTTTTATGCTATTTATCAAGATGATGCAGTCCTATCAGGGTATGAAAACCTACCGCGCCCGCAATGGCAGGACGGCGAAACCCGCAGTTTTGAGAACGTCGTGTTCGACGGCGTTCCAGTGCGGCTTGCCAGTGCGACACGCACGTTGATCGGCGCAAATGTCCGCATCCACATCACGGTTTCTGTGGGGCAAACACAAGACGCCTTGTCGGGCACGTTGAACCAAATCTCTCAAAACGTGGCACTTTTCGGGATCGGCTTTTTTGCATTGGCGGCCCTGATTGCTTTTTGGGCCACGGCCACAACATTTGATCAGTTGCAAACTTTAACCACAGCGATTGCGCGACGGGGGCCAAAAGACCTGCGCCCCGTTGAAAGGCCAATTCCCGCAGAGCTCGCGCCGCTTGTGTCGTCTCTCAACAGCCTTATGGCGCGGCTGAACCAGTCGCTTTTGCAATCCGAGAATTTCATCACTGAGGCCGCACATCGGGTCCGGACCCCTTTGGCAACCGTCCGGTCGCATGCCGAAACGACATTGCAACGGGTTGAACGACCCGAAAATAGGCAAGCCTTGCGGTCAATGGTGCGTGCCATTGACGAAAGCTCGCGTGCGGCCGAACAATTGCTCGATCATGCAATGATTGCTTTTCGGGCCGATAACTTGGATCAGCAAGATATTGATCTCGGTGTGCTGGTCCAAGAATTATTGGTCCAGATTACACCTATCGCCGAGATGAAAGACATCGCGCTTGAGATGATCCATGAACCTGACGTGATGATGGTGGGTGATCCAATCCTTGTGCAAAATGCCGTCCGCAACCTGATCGACAACGCGCTGAAATACGCGCCTGCCGAAAGTACGATCAGTATTTCCGTGTCGCATAGCCCTAGTTCAAACGTGGAAATTTGTGATCAAGGTCAGGGCTTTGTCCCGGAGGAGATGATCTTGCAAAACGGTTCAAGCGTGGTGCCAATGTCGCGGGTATTGTTGGATCAGGTTTGGGACTGACCATTGTCGAGGATGTAGCGCGCGCCCATGGCGGCAAGCTGACGCTCGCAAACAGACCGCAGGGGGGTGCATGCGCTACTTTATTGTTTTAATTCTGGCCTTGTTGCCCTGCGGATTGGCGGCCCAAGACTGGGAGGACCAACGGTTGTTCGGTGCGGAAGGTGCTGGTCAAAACCTGAGGCTCATCTCAAGCACAGACACGTCGTTCTTTGCGCCAATCATTGACAGCTTTCTGCGGGACCGGCCGCAAGTGTCGGTGACGTATTTTGTCACGGGAACAGCCGATCTTGATGCCATCTTTCGGGATGACCCGGATAGCTATGACGTCGTGATCTCAAGCGCGATGGATCTGCAGTTAAAGCTGGCAAACGATGGTCTGGCCTTGCGGATTGACGACATCGTACACCCTGCATGGGCGCAGTGGCGTCAGAGCCTTTTTGGGTTCACCACAGAACCCGCGACGATTGTCGTTAACAAAGCAGCCTTTGCCGGCCAGCCGATCCCGCGCACCCGACAAGAATTGATCCAAGCCCTGCGTGCCGACCCGGACCTGTTTCGCGGTAGGGTCGGGACCTATGATGTCAGGCAGTCAGGGCTTGGGTATCTTTTTGCCACCCAAGACGCGCGGGCCTCGGAAAGCTATTGGCGGCTGACCGAAGTTATGGGCAGTCTTGATGCACTTCTTTACTGCTGCTCTGGCGACATGATTGATGATCTCGCTGACGGCAAACTTGCCGTCGCATATAATGTGCTGGGCAGTTACGCGTCTGCGCGTAGTGATGCGTTAAGCGATCTAGAAGTCATTTTACCATCCGATTTCCCCACAACAATGATGCGCACGGCTTTTGTGTCAGAAAGCACCGCAGCCCCCCAAATAGCAGCAGATTTTATCCGGCATTTGACGGCGTCACAGTCAGACGCAAGTGGAAGTGATGTGTTCCCTTTGCCGCCGCTTTCACCCAGCCTTGATCAAGAGGGGCGTGCAGCAATCGCCCTAGAGCCAGCTTTGATGACCTACCTTGATCGGCTCAAGCGCCGGACGTTTATACGCGAGTGGGAAAGCGCAATTATCCAAACACAGGACTAGAAAGCCGTTTCTAAATCGTTATAGTTCTTAAAAGTCAGAGGAGATTGTGATGGAAACGATCAAAGGGCCGGGTTTATTTCTGGCGCAATTTTCTGATGATGCGGCCCCTTTCAACACATGGGATGGTATCACCAAATGGGCCGCCGATTGTGGATACAAGGGCGTGCAAGTGCCCAGTTGGGACGCCCGTTTCATTGATCTGGCAAAGGCTGCGACCTCTCAAGACTACTGCGATGAGTTTAAGGGCCAAGCGGCGGCGAATGGCATAGAAGTCACCGAACTTTCCACCCATTTACAAGGCCAGCTGGTCGCCGTGAACCCAGCCTATGACACCGCATTTGATGGGTTTGCGGCCCCCGAAGTCCAAGGCAATCCCAAAGCGCGCCAAGCATGGGCGGTCGATCAGGTCAAACTGGCTTTGTCCGCGTCAAAGCATATGGGGCTGACAGAAATGGCGACGTTTTCGGGCGCGCTGGCATGGCCTTACGTCTATCCATGGCCGCAACGCCCGGAGGGCCTGATTGAGGCCGCATTTGACGAACTCGCTGCGCGTTGGCGTCCGATCCTTGATCATGCGGACGCATGCGGCGTTGATGTTTGCTATGAAATCCACCCCGGCGAAGACTTGCATGACGGCGTCACGTTCGAGATGTTCTTGGAGCGTTTGGACGGTCATGCGCGCTGCAACATGCTTTATGATCCGTCGCACTACGTGCTTCAGTGCCTTGATTATCTTGATAATATCGACATCTACAAAGACCGCATCAAGATGTTCCACGTCAAAGATGCAGAGTTCAACCCAACCGGTAGGCAGGGCGTTTATGGCGGGTATCAGTCTTGGGTGAACAGGGCTGGCCGGTTCCGCAGTTTGGGTGACGGGCAGGTCGATTTTGCAGCGATCTTTGCAAAGATGGCGGCCATTGATTTTGATGGCTGGGCAGTTGTTGAATGGGAATGTTGCCTCAAGCATCCAGAGGATGGCGCGCGCGAAGGTGCGCAATTCGTTAAGGATCATATTATCCGCGTCACAGATCGCGCATTTGACGATTTTGCAGGTGGCGACGTGGATCATGCTGCGAACCGCAAGATGTTGGGGATTTAGGCAATGAGCGACGGCAAACCAATTCGCCTTGGCATGGTGGGCGGCGGCAATGATGCGTTCATCGGTGGTGTGCACCGGATTGCGGCGCGCCTTGACGGACGCTTTCAATTGGTTGCGGGCGCATTGTCATCGACACCAGATAAAGCCCAAGCCTCTGGGGCGGTATTGGGTCTTGATCCTGCGCGCATCTATGATGACTTCAAAGCTATGGCAATCCGCGAGGCACGCCTGAAAGACGGGATTGAGGCGGTCGCGATTGTGACACCGAACCACGTCCACTATGCGGCCGCGCGCGAGTTCCTGAAACGTGGCATCCATGTGATTTGCGACAAGCCTCTGACCTCAACACTAGCGGACGCCAAGAAACTTGTGAAAGCGGCGCAAGACAGCGACGCATTGTTCGTGCTGACCCACAATTACACGGGCTATCCGCTGATGCGGCAGGCCCGACAGATGATTGCCGAAGGAGTGCTGGGCAAAATTCGTGTCGTGCAGGTGGAGTATGCCCAAGATTGGCTAACCAAACCCGAAGATTTCAAACAAGCCGCTTGGCGCACTGACCCCGCAAGATCAGGCGCAGGTGGATCGACCGGTGACATTGGCACCCATGCTTTCAATCTGGCAAGCTTTGTCACAGGGTTGGACCTTGAAACGTTATCAGCGGATTTGCAGGCCTTTGTGAGTGGTCGGCAGCTTGACGACAATGCGCATGTGATGATGCGTTTTGCAGGCGGCGCGCGCGGTATGCTGTGGTGCAGTCAGGTCGCCCCCGGGAATGAAAACGGGTTGCGCTTGCGGGTTTACGGCGAAAACGGCGGGTTGGAGTGGGCGCAAGAAAACCCCAATCAGCTTTGGCACACACCGTACGGCGAACCCAAGCGCTTGCTGACACGCGGTGGTGCGGGAACTACTGACGCGGCCGCACGAGTGACGCGTATTCCAGCAGGCCACCCAGAGGGCTATCTTGAAGGCTTTGCGACGATCTACCGCGAGGCGGCGGATGCGATCACCGCCCACCGCGCAGGGCGTGATGTGCCCGCAGATGTGCTTTATCCAACCATCGATGACGGCCTTAAGGGTGTGCAATTCGTGGATGCCTGCGTGCGATCATCCAAGCGCGATGGTGCTTGGGTGAAACTAGCGTCCTAGGGTGCGGGCGATCTGCTCTGACAGTTGCATCAATGCGGTTGCCTGGGCCGCCGCGATGCTTGGCAACGACTGATCGGTCATCGGCACACTGATATCAAAGCTGTTGGCCGTGTTGCGGAAATCGATCCCGTCGCCGCCTACATAAAACTGCCCGGTTAGGTGGAACATACCATCTGCGCCCGACAGCATGCGTGCCACGCGCACATCAATTGATACGTCCGGCAGACCGACAAATGGCCACGGCTCTGGTCCGACATCAGTGTTCAGAATGTCGCTTAGGCTGCGTGTCAGGATCAGGGTAACCGCACGCGAAGGATCGTCGGCCCAAAACACATCGTCGTTGCTAGCGATCAATCCACCGGGTAATTCGCGCGCGACTTCTTCTGCGGCGGCATAAGACGGCAAAGATACGGTGCGGACCATTGCGCTGCCTACCAAGGGGCGCAGTTCCAAGGTTGAGGCTTGGGGCGTCATCGCGAGCCTGTCAATCGGGGCGGCACATGCGGCAAGTGATGTGAAAAGCGCAAAGCATAAGGTTCGGGTCATCATCATCAGCGTCCTATTAGCAAGGAATTGGGGTTGCGTTGGATCGTGCGTGAAAGTGTCGTGACAGCGTCCGCTGCAGACTGGATGTCGCGCAGGGTCTGCAGTGTTTCGGCACTAAAGCGCGAGCGCACACTGTAGCTTTCGATCACGGTTTCTGTTTGTGCGACCAGACGGTTTGCACGCTCTGACAAAGCGGGCAGGGTGGCTACAGCGTCTTCAATGGCCCGTGCCGCCTGATTAGCCGATGCGAGCGCTGCGTTGACGTTTTCGATCGCGCCACCAACGCGGACTTCGGCCAAAAACCCGCGCATTTCATCCAGCGCACCATTCAAGCTGGCAGGCAGGGCGATGGCATCATCGGTCCCGATAAAGCTGTCGATGGATGCAAGTGTATCGGTCGCATTCGCGATGAGCGCCTCGAATTCGAGGCTGTTGGCGCGGTTTGTCAGCTGCTCAATGTCAGCGGTGATCTGGGGCAGGTTGCGGGTCGCGATTTCGATGTTGTTGGCTGCTTGGGTCGCGATTTCAATGGCGCTGTCAAAGTCGCTGATCAGATTGACCTCGCTAGCTTCTGACAGCAATGCGTCAAGACCCGCGATGACTTCGCGCATGTCGCGCGGGATCGATTGGATATCCTCAGACGCAATAAGTGCACGTGTTTCATTGGCCAATGCCACCAACGATTCCGGTGTGGCGCGGATGGCGTCGTCATTTGCCAAACGCTCGATGCTGTCCATCAAGTCGATCGCGCCGTCCATCAATTCTTCGACGGGCAATGCATTGATGCGGGCCAATACCCCTTCGGCGGTGGCAGCAACGTCGGAGATTTCTGAATCCGTGATCGGGATCACCGGGAAATCACCCGATGTGAGGGTAACAATCGCAGGCAACGCATCCTTAACAGTGATCAATTCAACGAGCAAAGATCCCGCAAGGATGTTGCCTGTCACCATTCTTGCGCGCAAACCTTTGGCTACCAAATCGGACAATAACACAAGCGCATCATTGGCGCTGGCGCCTGCTTGCATGCCAAGGCGCGAGGGTTCAATCGACAGCACCGCTTGCAGCCTGACTGACGCGTTGTCACCTTCGCCGATGACAATAGCGCTCAGGTCACTGACCTCACCGACGCGGATACCTTGCAGGCGTACTTCTGATCCTTCGACCAAGCCGCTGACCGTTTCGTCAAACAAGACCGCAACTTCGAGGACTTCTGCGTTGGGATCGGTAAACAGACTGTCACGGGCGGATTGCTGGTCATCAAAAATATCAAAACGATGACCTTCGCCAATGGGCTGCCCGCCAGAGACGACCGTATCAAAAGCAATGCCACCTTCGATCAATGACGCCAGTGAACTCACATCAAGCGAGACCCCGCCAGTTCCAAACGACACGCTAAAACCAGAGGTGTCCCAAAAGCGCGTGCTGGTTGTGATGCGGCGGTCAAAGGGGCTTTCGACAAATGCATTCACGATGACTTGGCGTCCATTGAACGACAGTTGTGGTTCTTCAAGATAGCCGACCTCAATACCTTTGTGCAAAATTGGTGCACCAGCAGCTAGGCTGCCGCCGTCGTCAGCGCGCAAGACAATCGTTGTGCCGCGTTGGTTTGCGCGGGTCAGGTTTGGTGTCTCGAGGCCCGTAAATTCGTATTGGGCCACGTCCGCTTCGGTGTCCCAATTGCCTTCAATGAATACGCCTGACAGAACCGTTTCAAGTCCGGTGATACCGCGCACGGACACATCTGGGCGCACGACCCAGAATTCGGCGTCATCATCAAGGTACGGGGCGACAGTTTTATCGATACGCGCATGTACCAAGACGTCTGAAAGACCATCGGCAAATTCTACGCCTTCTACTTCGCCCACGGTCACATCTCGGTATTTGATAGTGGTTTCACCCGCTTTGATACCGGACGCATTTTCAAAACTAATGGTCACAAGCGTCCCGCGGTCAGCGTAGTTCTGCCAAGCAGCCCCAAGCGACACACCCAAAGCAAGCAAAGGCACCAACCACACCAGAGACAAACGCTGTGTGATGCTCTTTTTTGCGGGCCTCACGTCAAACGGTGCGGGACCGTCAGATGGTGTATCGTTCATTGCGGCGTCCTGTCTGCGTCCCATATCAGCCGCGAGTCAAATGACTGCGCCGAGAGCATTGTGAAGATCACTGATAAAGCAAAGCTAACGGCAGCAATACCGGGATTAATAGTAGCGATGGTATCGAGTTGTACCAGTGCGGATAGAATTGCAACGACGAACACATCGATCATCGACCAGCGGCCGATGAATTCAACGGCTTCATAGGCTTTGTGCCGCCCATGTCTATTTTCACGTGATTTGCGTTGCACGCTGATCGCCAGATAGGTAATCGCCATAAATTTGCCCATCGGGATCACAACAGAGGCAACAAAGACAATCGTCGCAATCCCCCATGCGCCGTGCTCGGCGAGTTCGACGGCACCACCGATGATTGTACTTTCAGAGCGTTCAACAAGGGTTGAGGTCAAAAGCATCGGATAAAGGTTGGCTGGAATGTAGGCGATCATCCCAGCAATCAACCATGCCCAGACCTTTTGCAGGCTTTGCGTATCACGGCTGCGCAGGGTCCCTTCGCAGCGATCACAGATAGCTGTTCCCAAAGCATGCACTTGCCCACAGCGTTGGCACGCTACAAGCCCTGCATCGCGCGCCGAGATTATTGTTTGGCCGAGTCCAGCGCTTCCCAAATTGAATACCTACAAATCAGTTGATCTTTGAGGACAGTGATCACCACCACCCCTGCGAAGGCCCAAAAAGCAGGGCCAATTGTAACGACTGCGAGGCCCGCCACCTTGATAAGCGCCACCGTGACGCCGACGATGAAAATCTCGGCCATGCTCCATGGGCGCAAGCGTTCAGCGAGGGCAAATGCCGTGCGTGCGCCGTTGCGTGGGCTTTTTTCGCGTACCAGTGGTCCAAGCGCATAGATAAGCGCAGACAATCGCATTAGCGGAATGATGACGATAAAGAACGCAACCGCTACGGCGAGCGGGAAGGCATAACCGTCGTTAAAGGCCAAGACAGCATCGATAACCGAAGTGGCATTATGCAACCCACCTGCGTCGAGCGTCAAAAACGGAAAGCTGACAGCGGCTATCATCATCACGAACGCTGTCAGCGCCAAGCTTAAGACTTGGGCCATTGCAGCCGGTTGCGATGTCATCAAGACAATCCCGCACTGCTGACAATGCGCGCGTGCGCCATCAGGCAGGCTTTGAGCGCGGTGCAACGCGTCGCACTGCGGGCAAGCAACCAGATCATCAAGTGGTGGTAAGGGGGCGTTCACTGCGCGTATGCTCCTGCGGGGCCTTGCCCCTCATTTAGCGACGTTATCGCGTAGCAAATAGATATGCTATGCCTGAGCACGCCACAACACAACTGACCGAGAACGCAATGACAAACACCATATTTCTGCCGCGACCAGCACCCATCATCCCTGTTGCCGGCAAGGATGGCTTTCCTGTGGGGCGTATTTTCTGTGTGGGGCGAAACTACGCAGATCATGCCGCCGAAATGGGCCACGAGGTTGACCGCGAAGCCCCGTTTTACTTTACCAAGTCAGCCCATGCGGTTTTGCTGTCTGGCCAAGATATGCCTTATCCGCCGCGCACTGCCGATCTGCATCACGAGATGGAGTTGGTAGTCGCAATCGGTGCCACCGCCAAGGACATCCCCGAGGATCAAGCGATGGATGTTGTCTTTGGTTATGGCTGTGGTCTGGATATGACTCGTCGTGATCTGCAAGCAGCTGCAAAGGCCAAGCGGCGGCCTTGGGATACTGGTAAGGATTTTGACAATGCCGCGATTATTGCACCTCTGACCCCTAAGGCGGATGCGGGCGACATCGGGCAACTCGAGATCAAATTATGCGTCAATGACGACGTACGCCAGCGATCGACTATTGATCAAATGGTTTGGTCGATCCCCGAGATTATTGCGGACCTTTCGACGCTTTATACACTGCACGCTGGCGACTTGATTATGACCGGAACCCCTGCGGGTGTGGGGCCAGTGGTGCAAGGTGACGTATTACGTGGCACAATTGGCGGTTTCGCCGAACTTGAAACGCGTATTGTCTGATTAACTCCGCCTTGCGCAACCGCGCGAACGACCCAACCCACACCCAGTCGCTGACTGATGGAGGACCACGATGACTACATCCCGCCGCACCCTGCTTGGGCTTTTGGCCGCAGCATGTCTGTCTACGACTGCTGCCGCGCAAGAGGTCACACTGCGCCTGCATCAGTTTTTGCCCGCCCAAGCGAATGTGCCCGCTCATATCTTGGATGTCTGGGCCGACAGTGTTGAAGCGGACAGCAACGGGCGCATCAAAATCGACCGTTTTCCATCAATGCAATTGGGGGGATCGCCGCCACAACTGATCGATCAGGCAATTGACGGTGTGGCCGATATAAT
>RCNE010002397.1_pt1 | contig 10052 bp, 8 predicted proteins | sample 2041361 | NCBI WGS metagenome assembly RCNE01 (sample SAMN09708229, study PRJNA481090) | Marine sediment metagenome, whole genome shotgun sequencing project. | reverse complement strand
AATTTACAAAGTAAAAAACTTGGTTATAGGGCTATTCATCATAACGGTTATGTTCTCTTGCGAAGATGTGGTTGAAGTTGACGTTCCGCAGACCCCACCTCGCTTATTTATTGATGCCCTTGTGAGGCTTGATGCGAGCCAATCAAAGACAACTGCACAAGTAAAGGCAAATCTTACTAGTTCTTTCTTTGATAATATAACACCTGCAGACCTTACTAGTATTTCGATTATAAATCCAGACTATGTGCCTACCTCTGCGCTAGATTCTCAAGCTTTACTCTTTTCAGAAGTAAGCCCTGGTATTTATGAAGGAACCAAAGGAACACAATTTTTTACGGAAGGAGCCTTACAACTTGCGATTGAACATAATGGTCAACGCTATTTAGCACAAACTCAATATGTGCCTTCAACACCCATTTTAAGTTTAGAACAAGGCAATGGAACTTTATTTGCTGGCAATGAAACAGAGGTTGAAATATCATTTGCTGATGATAGTGAACGAAGTGATTTTTATCTGGTGGACTTAGATTTTGGTGATTACTTGGTAACTGAAGATGAATTTTACAATGGTCAAACTTTCAAATTCTCCTATTTCTATGATGAAGATGTCGAAATTGGGAGAGAAATAAACATCAGTCTCTTAGGTGTTGACGAACCTTTCTATAATTATATGAATCAATTGATTGTTCAGTCTGGCGGTGATCAAGGGCCATTTCAAACACCATCAGCGACCGTACGTGGCAATATCATTAATGTTACCAACATTGATAACATCAACTCTTTTGATAACGTGGGTGATACTGATAATTTTGCTCTAGGGTATTTTGCAGTTTGCCAGACGTTCACGGAGACTATCGTCATAGAGTAAACTACTGTTTCTTAAAAAATAATTCTACGGATTTTTCGATAAGAATTCCCGCATTTCGCATGTTATATTCAAGTGATTTTGAAGAATCTCTGATTTCAACAACGACCAGCTGATCTATCTTTTCAAGTGTTTTTTGGTCTAAATCTAATTGTCCACATATGGCAAGTACGGGTACTTCATGTTTTTTTCCCAAATCAATAACCCCCTTTATTAGTTTGCCATGCAAGGTTTGAGAATCAAATTTTCCTTCCCCAGTAATGATATAGTCGAATTTGTTTTGCGCAAGTAATTCGCTGGCCTTAGAAATACCTAAAACAAAATCGATACCTGAAATAAATTCAGCCTCACAAAAAACTTTAAGCCCGTAAGCGGTTCCACCGGCAGCGCCAGCACCTGAACAATGCGCTACATCTTTTCCGGTTTGCAACTGCACTACATTGGCGAGATCTTGCATGCCATAATCCAATTCTTCGATTTGCTCAATATTTGCTCCTTTTTGTTTTGCATAGGTATGAGCAGCTCCCGAAGTCCCGAATAAAGGATTATCAACATCATTTACGGCAAAAAAAGAGATGCCTTTCAACGATATGCTATTGCTGCGCTTATGAATAGATTTTACTTTTGACAAGTTGCTTCCTATTGGTGTCAATTGATTACCATCGCTATCTAAGAAATAATACCCTAAAGCCTCAGCAATTCCTAGACCTGCATCGTTGGTTGCGCTTCCGCCTAATCCTATATAAATAAAAGTACATCCCTTTAAAATAGCATCTTCAATGAGTAATCCAGTTCCTAAAGTAGAAGTTTGCATTACATCTCTTTCCTCCTCTTTTAGAAGGGTTAATCCTGATGCTTTTGCCAATTCAATATATGCCGTTTGTTCCTTAGCATCATAAAGGTATTCAGCCTCCACATCTCGTCCAAGGGGATCAACAGCAGTTATCTTTATCACATTACATGTAGCATATGCTAAGATCGCATCTAAAAAACCATCACCACCATCAGAAGCTAATATACTGTGGATTTCTGCATTTGGAAATACAAACTCTAATCCATTGGTCACCGAATTAATAACTTCTTTAGCAGTTAAGGAACCTTTAAATTTATCAGGAATTAATAAAAATTTCATAGACGCGCTACCCCTTATATTTGTTTTAAATATACGGTTAAATGACTACTTTTAACACCACTATAAAACAAAGGGCATGCATACCGATAAAGATTTGTTAGTAAAAGGAATAAAATACGTTGCCTACACCATTGCCTTGATGTTCTCTGCTCCTGTAGTTTTATATCAGGCTTTCAAAAATGAAGAACATGCTTTCTTCTGGCCAGTAGCCATAGTCGGGTTCATTTTAGCTTTAGTAGCTATTGGAATGGGGTTTTACAGTATAAAGGTGATTATGGATGCGCTGTTCTCTAAAAAGAACTCGCAAAAGTAGTTGATGCTCTAGTGTTGAGCTTGAAGACTATTTTTCTTTTTTCTTATCCACATTGCCCCATTTATTATTCAGGGTGGCATAATCATAATCAAGAATAGACTTCTGCCGTTCAAGCCGATTTGCGGAAAAGGCGCGTTGTAGAATATCTTCTATTAAATAATCTTCATGTACCCCCACAGGATTAAATTCTTCCTTCAGCGTAATTTTAAACATTCTCGCGGTAGTACTATACCAAAAGGCACGCCAACCACTACGGAGTTCTTTTACCAAGTCGAAAGCAGTTGTACCTGTCTGACGGTAAATTAACTTTACCAAAATTTGACCCTCAGTACGAGTCAATTTCTTGAGTTCTTCGGAAAACTCTTCCTCAATATATTTTTGAATCTTCTTCGTATACTTTTTGCGCTTAGATTTTCTTTTAATTTTGACAATGCTATCATTCAATTCAACTAGTCGCTCAGCAGCTAATTTGGCATACGGATATACCTTTATGGTTTTACGTCTAAGAATATAATATTTCAGCTTCGATTTATAATCGGGAAATTTCAACTTACCAAAAAGATATACCTCGTCAAGGTCGATTGAGCTTCGAAAGATAGAATCACCTTCCACAATAATCATCTTTTCAGCAATGGAATCTAAAGGTTGTTCTTCAACCTGCGACCATCCGAAAAATGTAAGCATTAAACAAAAAATAAAAAGTATCTGTTTTCTCATGTGCTATATGTAGACAAAAGCCCTGCCAAAATTAACGATAAATACAAAAGCTTATTATTAAATAACTGTGAATATTATTAACTTCGTCTACTAAACACACATAAATGGCTAATAAGAAGATTCTTAACAAAAAATCTCTTGATTTTTTTGAAAAATACTTAAACAATGCTGCGCCCACGGGTTATGAATGGGAAGGACAAAAACTGTGGATGGAATATCTTAAACCCTATGTGGACACCTTCATTACTGACACCTATGGTTCTGCGGTTGGAGTAATTAACCCTGATGCAAAATATAAAGTTGTAATTGAAGGACATTCCGATGAAATTTCATGGTATGTAAATTATATTACTGATAACGGATTACTATACGTAATTCGAAATGGTGGTAGTGATCACCAAATTGCGCCCTCAAAATGGGTAAATATTCATACGAAAAAGGGTTTTGTAAAAGGAGTTTTCGGATGGCCTGCTATTCATACCAGAAAAGGCCCTAATGAAAAGGCTCCAAAACTTGATAATATTTTTATTGACATCGGTGCAAAAGATAAAGAAGAAGTTTTAAAGATGGGTGTTCACGTAGGTTGTGTAATAACCTATCCTGATACATTTCAAATATTGAATAAAGATAAATTTGTATGTCGCGCCATCGATAATAGAGCTGGTGGTTTTATGATTGCAGAGGTTGCTAGATTATTGCACGAAAACAAAAAAAAGCTGCCGTTCGGTTTGTATATTACCAACGCCGTACAAGAAGAAATTGGTCTACGCGGTGCTGAAATGATTACACAAACCATTAAACCAGATGTGGCTATCATTACCGATGTTTGTCATGACACTACTACTCCAATGATAGAAAAGAAAACACAAGGCCATACCGAAATTGGAGCAGGGCCTGTGATTTCTTATGCTCCGGCGGTACAAAACAGACTGCGCGAACGTATTATCGAAACTGCAGAAGCCAATAAAATTCCTTTTCAAAGGATGGCGGCATCTCGCTCTACAGGTACCGATACTGATGCCTTTGCCTATAGCAATGGTGGAGTAGCATCGGCCTTAATTTCATTGCCTTTACGTTATATGCATACCACGGTAGAAACGGTGCATCGTAACGATGTTGAAAACGTAATTCGATTAATTTACGAAACGCTATTAAATATAAAAGAAGGAGAAACCTTCAGTTATTTCGATTAAACTTTAAGCCTCCGTTTTGGAGGCTTTTTCTTTTTTATATGGATGAGTTAATAGATTTACTAGATGCTGATGGCAACATGACCAGCAAAACTGCTATGAAATCAGAAGCGCATAAAAAGGGATGGTTTCATCAAACGGTTCACATTTGGTTTTATACTTCAGACGGAAAAGTATTACTGCAACAAAGAGGAAGGAATAAAAATATTTTCCCACTACTATGGGATGTTTCAGTAGCCGGGCATATTGGAGCTGGAGAGGGAATTGAGATTTCAGCCCTTCGAGAAATTAAAGAAGAAATTGGAGTGATGGTTTCTAGAAATCAACTTGAAAAAATTGGTGTTTTTAAATCCATTCAAAAGCATAATGACGATTTAATTGACTGCGAATTTCATCATACCTATTTATGTGAATTGAAATTGCCTTTAGAGAAACTTCAAAAACAAATAAGCGAAGTTGAAGATTTGCAATTAATTTCCATGGATCAGTTATTAGCAGAAACTTCTGATAAAGATCAACTTAATAAATATGTTCCTCATGATTTGAAGTATTATCAATTTATTTTCAAGTCGATAAAAGAAAGATTATAGCACTTTAATAAAGTCTTCTGGTTGACTCAGGTTATATTTTTGCTGTGATCCTTCCGTCATGTTTTTTACGACAAACGAATTATTTTCCAATTCTTGAGCACCAAGCAAAATTACATAAGGTACGTTTCGATTGTTTGCATATTTCATTTGCTTTTGCATTTTTGCATCTGAAGGATACACATCTGCTTTCACACCTGACCTGCGCAGGATACTAACTAATTTTAAGGCTGCCATCGCTTCTTTCTCACCAAAGTTTACACAAAGCACCTGTAACGATTGATCTATGGCCTCGGGGAAAAGGTCTAATTCTTGAAGCACCAAGTAGATGCGATCCAGACCAAAAGAAATACCTACTCCGCTTACATCTTTCAACCCGAAGATTCCTGTAAGGTCATCGTAGCGACCACCTCCGCCGATAGAACCCATTTCTACTCCTTCAGGAGCTGCTACTTCAAAAATAGCGCCTGTATAGTAGTTAAGTCCGCGAGCAAGTGTTACATCAATGGAAAGGTTGGCAGATTGCAAGCCTATTTCTTCAACGTAGGCTATAATAAATCGTAGTTCTTCAACGCCTTTACTTCCTATTTCTGAGGAAGATAAAAGATATTGTAGGGCATCGAGCTGTTCTGTATTCGTTCCTTTAAGTGAAAATAAAGGACTCGCTTTTTCAATGGCTGCTTCAGAAATACCTTTTGCAAGCATTTCCTTTTTTACACCCTCCTCTCCTATTTTGTCTATTTTATCAAGGGCAACCGTAAAATTGATCAAATTGTTTTTAGCACCGATAACTTCTGCAATACCTGCTAAAATTTTTCTATTATTCAATTTGATGTTTACACCTCCTAGCTTTAATTCAGAAAAAATTGCATCATATAATTGCACCAATTCTATTTCTTGCAATAGCGAATTCGAACCTACCACATCAGCATCACATTGATAAAATTCTCTAAAACGTCCTTTTTGTGGGCGATCAGCTCTCCACACGGGTTGCATTTGATATCGCTTAAAAGGAAAATTAATTTCATTTTGGTGCTGCACAACATATCGGGCAAAAGGCACCGTTAAATCATATCGAAGTGCTTTTTCAGAGATCATGGGCGCAATTGTACTTGAATCTTTTGAGCTATAGGTGAAATCGTCAACCTTGCTAATGAAGTCCCCAGAATTCAATATTTTAAAAATCAAACGGTCACCTTCATCACCATACTTTCCTAAAAGGGTATCCGAGTTCTCGAATGATGGAGTTTCTATAGGTTGAAAACCGAAAGTTTGAAAATGTTTCTTTACGATATCAAAAATATAATTACGTTTGATAACCTCAGATGGAGAAAAATCACGAGTGCCTTTTGGAATTGATGGTTTCTGTGCCATTTGGTATTTTAGTTCTTCCTTCGGCTACGCTCAGGATCTAGTTTGTAATTAAACAAATATAATTCTTTAGAGGGGCTTAACAGCATGAATGTAGATAGATGAAATGTTTACTTTACTCCAATCATCGTTTCAAACCATTTATACAAATCACCTTTAGTGATTGAAGCACCTTGATCTATTAAATTGAATTTATCAACATTTTGATCTTTGGTGTAGGCTTTTGCAGCGGTAAGGTATTCCACAAAATCAGATTGCCAATTTTTCTTGAACCAATTAAATCCAATAGTTGTAGTTAAATCAATTTCAGGATTCATGACTTTGACCGAAATCAACTTCATTTCTTTTTCAGCACAATAGAACAAGTGCATATGCTGGGCTGAAATATTTTCTAGGTATCGTACTTTGGTCAATACACCTTCCCAAATCAAATCGCTAAAAACATCTACTTCATCTTCGGCAACAGCAGGTTTTTCTTCTTTTAAATTTTTCCACTCCTCACCTGTTATAGATTGGGTAGCTAAAAAATTAACAAATTCAGGCTTTAGTTCTTCTAACTGTTGTTTCGTAAGTCTTCTATATTTCAATGAAAGCTATTTAATAATGTCCGTTAGGCAAAAATAGAAAGACCGTACAAATAGTACGGTCTTTCTAACTTAAAAAAATCCTTAAGTTTTAGAAAATATATCTTAAACCTATTTGAGCTTGCCATCTAGATGCTAAACTAGAATCATAACCAAAAGTATTAGTTTGATTTCCATTAAACGAATATGTTGGTGTAGCAGTAGCATCAACATTAACACCAATGGGCTGAACGTTGTTCGGTTGTTGAATAACACCCCAATCTGAATTAATAAGGTTGCCAATGTTGAGAACATCAACACTAAACTCAATCGTATTTGTTTTGTTTTCAGCAACATTAATATTGTAATCTTGTAGAAACTTAACATCCCATTTACCTCTCCAAGGTGCTAAAGCCCCATAACGCTCTGCATACTGACCTCTAATTCCGTTTAAATAATCATCTTGAGCAATATAAGCTTCTAAAGCAGCCGCATCACCCGTGCCAGAAAACTGCATTTGACCAATTTCACCTGATGTAGGCACATAAATTAAATCATTTATTCTTGACCCATCGCCATTAATATCTCCACCATAGGTATAGTTAAAACGAGCACCTTGAGCGTATTCGAAAAATGTTGATAACGTTGTTGACCATTTGTCATTTCCGTAATTCCATTTTTTACTAGCCACACCTATAAAACGATGCGTATCTCCATATTTTGAATATGATAAGACATCATTATTTACATTTCCTACAGCCGGGTTACCTGCAAATGCGTCGCTTGTTATTTCTGCTTCAATTGAGTTTACATCCTTCGAATCTAAATAACTATACGCCGCCATAGCATAAAGACCATTACTAAAAGTTTTTTGTGCTTTTAATGATGCATTTAAAGTTCTTCCTTTGTCCGAGTTCGTAAACACAAAGGCGCCATCGCCGGGATTACCATCAAAAGTAAGAATATCAGCAGCGGTATAGATAGCTCTGCTATCCACACCCTGTAAAGTTCCTGAAGGCGTAGACAAGCCCCAATGTTGCACATGCGCTCCGTTCGTATCTTTCGTATATGATACATCTGCTGTTACTACCAATCCGTTTTCAAATCTTTTATCAGCACCTATATTCGTTCGCCAAACTTGAGGAAACTTATAATCAGGATCCACAGCCTGCAAGAAAAAAGCATCTGGAGCTGCAATTTGATTCCCTAACCAAACAAAAGGGAAACGACCCGTAAAAAGCCCAGAACCTCCTCGTAGTTGAAAGCTATTATCGCCATGAATATCATAATTAAAACCTACTCTTGGAGAAATTAACCAATCATTATTGGGCATTTGAGTATTATCAATGGTCACCGATTCACCGGTATTAGGATTTTCATATTGTACCCCTGGTAAAACAAAACCTCTATCAATTACGTTTTGAGCTTTTTCAGCAGAGTCAAAAAACAAAGGCTTGTCTATACGCACCCCATAAGTTAATTTGAATTTTTCAGAAGCATTCCATTCATCTTGTACATAAAACGCTAGTTGCCCAACATTTGTTTCCGCTAAAGCCCATCCTTCATCCTCAGGAAGTGCATTGTTGGAATTAAAAGTAGCCAAAGGAGAAGCAAAATCATACGAAGTAGCATCAAAATCAGCAATATCTACCCCACCAAAAAGATCAAACCCATAACTGGTTAAATTAAAAGAGTTATCAAATTGAAACTTTTCAAACGAAAACCCAACTGTAAAGGTATGATTACCTTGAAAGAAGTTTAAATTATTAGAGAACTGAAATACTTTTTGGTCTAACCTATTGTTTACCGAAAATGGTTCATGACCCGCTATGATATAATTTGAGCCATCTTTCGTAACATTTATAGAAGGCGCTGGTGTAGAAAATGGGTTTCTAAAATCATTAAAATGAGTATACCCAACTTGTAATTTATTTGTCGCATTATCTGATAGTGTAGAATTCAGTTCTACTTGAATTGACCTAATTTCATTGTTTATTTCATAACCCGAGTTTTGAAATTGTAGGGTGTTTGCATTTGGCCCTCTAAAGCCCAATGCACTAGGGTGTGCTGGCTTTTGTTTGGAGGCATTTAAAAAGTTATAAATTATAGCAAATCTATTATTATCATTAATATTCCAATCTAATTTCAAAATACCTTTGGTAGATTCGGCTGCATGCGTAAACCCTTGGTATGAACCTGGGTCATAACCTGCTGCTAATAGCGCATTTCTAACATTTATCAGGTCGCTTTCTAAAACTCTAGATTCATTGATTCCACCTGAACCAGTATTAGGCGTCCAACCATTGGTACCTAAGTCATCACGTTCATCTTTTTCAAAGTTGGCGAAAAAGAATAATTTATTCTTGATAATTGGACCTCCAATACTTATTCCGTATTGTGTTTGGTTTAAATCAGGCCGAGTAACTTCTTCGCCCCTTATTTTGTTACCCGTCATTTTCTCATTTCTGGTAAAACCGTAAACTGTTCCATGAAATTCATTGGTTCCGCTTTTTGTTACAGCGTTAACTGAAGCACCAGTAAAACCTGATTGTGTGACATCAAATGGTGCTGTTGAAACCTGAATTTGCTCAATCGCGTCTATTGAAATAGGCTGTGAACTAGTTTGTCCGCCAGGTGTTGCAGCATCTAAGCCAAAAGGATTGCTAAAAATAGCTCCATCTAAAGAAAAATTATTAAACTGATCGTTACGCCCTCCAAAAGATCCGCCACTAGCAGTAGGCTCTAATCTTGTAAAATCTGATTGCGATCTTGAAATCGTAGGTAATCGTGTAAGTTCACGTCTACCAACATTTGTTTCAGCACCAGTACGATCACTACCGAAAGTACCGCTGCGATCAGATACCACAACCACTTCGTCTAAAGCCTGGCTCTCAGTCAGTAAATTAGCATTGATATTAAGGGTTTTACCAAGGGATAGAAAAACATCATTTTGCTTTTGTTCTTTAAACCCGATATAAGATATAGTCACATCATATGGTCCACCTACCCTAAGGTTTAATAAGTTAAATCGACCATCTTCATTTGAGATAGCTCCATATTTAGTTCCTGTGGGTGTGTGAATAGCAACCACATTTGCTCCCATTAATGGAGCGTTTTGATCGTCTGTAACCGTACCTCTAATATTAGAAGTCGTTACCTGCGCCATAACCGAAAACATCGAAAAAAACAACGCTGCACTAAGAAGTAATTTTTTGTACATAATTATTAATTTGAGTTAGATAGATAAATTTAAACCAAAAAAAAAGAGTTATGCGCGCATAACTCTTTTAACTTATTATTACTTGTTACTAGTT
>RCNE010002396.1_pt1 | contig 10054 bp, 10 predicted proteins | sample 2041361 | NCBI WGS metagenome assembly RCNE01 (sample SAMN09708229, study PRJNA481090) | Marine sediment metagenome, whole genome shotgun sequencing project. | reverse complement strand
TCTTAATCAATACCAACGGAATTGAGATATATAGTGGAATTGTAGATGATGTCTGGGTAGTAACCAATGCAAAAGGCTATAAAGACGCGCCACTACGAATTATGATATTTGGCGTTCTTCTGATTGTCCCAACTGCAATCATTGCGCCGCTCATGCCATCCGCAGAATTGGCATTTGTCGTTATTGCCTTCAACACAGTCGGCATTGCCACCGCGTCTGCCACTGGCGTAACCGGACTGATGAATATCACGCCGAGTGAAATCCGCGGTCAAATCGTCGCTGTTTACTACTTAGCCATCAGTATGTCGGGTCTCTTTCTTGGGCCGACGACAGTTGGGCTCTTATCCGATCGGGTATTCGGCAACGAGCACTTAAATTATGCCGCGGCGGCAGTACCGGCACTCTTCGGCATCCCCGCCTTGTTCCTGATCGGTTTCGCGATTCGCTCCTACAATGCCGAAATCGAACGGCAGGGCGATAGTGTCAGTTGAGCTCGTGGACGTGATTCGCAAGCGCTATGTAGAAACTGCCGTAGGCGATATTCATGTGCGCATGATGTCAGCGCAGAGCGATCAAGCGGCGCCGTTAGTTTGCCTGCACCCCGCTCCTTCCAGCGGCCTGTACTTCGAAACGGTTTTACCGCTATTGAATGAGCATCGGCGCGTGATCGCACCGGACTATCCAGGCTATGGAAGTTCGGCGATGCTACAAAGCCCCATTTCTATCGATGAATACGCTGGCGTAATGTTGGAAACCATCGATAGCCTTGAGGTCGACGGCCCTGTGGACCTCTTTGGATTTCACACAGGCTGTCTGGTCGCTTTGGACATGGCACTGCAACAACCGCAACGAATAGGAAAGTTGCTGCTTTGCGACGTCCCCTATTTCACCGCTGATGTGCGGCCCAAGTTGCGCAGCAAAATGGCGAAACCCATGCCGGTTTCGGCTGACCTTGCGTCGCTTGACGAAGCATGGACCTTTAACGTCAGCAATCGCGTGCCCGCTATTCCGTTGCCCAGGGCATTCGATCTGTTCGTCGAACAGCTGCGAAGCGGCACACATGACTATTTCGCTTTTGATGCGGCCTTCGCATACCCCTGCGAGGAAAAGTTTGCGGCGCTTGAGAGAAGTGCTGACATTATTGCGACACAATCGGGGCTCCTTGAGCCTAGTCGTGCCGCAGCAAAAGCGATGCAGGATATTCGACTACTTGAATCCCTGGAAATAGAAAGCCCGGTATTTGAGACCGGCGCTGACGCCATATCGAAACGAATACTTAGCGTATTGGATGACACTTATGAGTGAATTATTATTCGTCAAATTCCTGCATGTCATAGGACTCGCCTATTGGCTTGGTGGCGATCTGGGTGTTTTCTATTCGAGTTTTGTCGTATCGGACGATAAGGCGGCACCCAATGTGCGCTTGGCTGCAGGCAAGATGCTGTTCGCGCTCGATCAGGCGCCACGAATTTGCATGACATTGATGTTACCGCTCGGCTTACACCTGGCGTGGCTCCAGGGTGCGTTCGCGTTCTCTTCCACTGTGATGCTCGCAATCTGGATAGTCGCCCTCTTCTGGATGGCCAGCGTGCTGTTTCTACATTTTGGCTCGAGCACAACGGCCAAAGCCATCGTTACGCGCATTGATTACTGGTTCAGAGTAGCGGTCATTGCAACGCTTATATATAAGGGCGCGAGCGCACTACTGGGTGACTCCGAAGTTGTTCCCTATTGGATTGCCTGGAAACTCATCATTTTCGGAATACTCATTTCGCTGGGCCTTGTGGTCCGCACAGTACTTAAAGACTTTGGACCCGCTTTTGCCAAAGTTGCTGCGGGCAGCCCCGACGATGCGGCCAACGCTGCCATTCGACAGGGGCTGGGACGCACGCGACCATTCGTCGTCTGCATCTGGATCGGACTACTCATAAGTGCGGCACTCGGACTGCACTTAATCTAAAACGAACAAACAAAGGAGATCCTATGGGTGCGCTAATGATAATTCAGGCCGATATCAGCAATCCGGAACAATTTATTGAATACGCGAAAAGAGCACCGCAGCTTATCGAAAAGTTTGGCGGCCGCTATCGCTCAATGCGTGGCGCGGTTGATCAATTGGAGGGGAAGCCTGACAATCGGAAGATCGTTGTTTCCGAATGGCCATCTATGGAAGCTGGACGGAAATTTTGGGATTCGGAGGAGTACGCTGAACTCAAGGCCATTCGCGAAGGCGCTGCCGAAGTTGACGTATACCTTATTGAACTTACCGGTGACTAATTCCTATGTCTGAAATCGAACGCTATACCGCCCTTGCCCTGCAAACTCGCTGCGATGCTGTTAACGCGCTAGGAAAAGACGACGCGCGCGCCGCGATGTTACACGCGATCAATCGAATCGATGAGCAGATTCGCGGCTCGAAAGTCTTAACGGGACCCGATCTGCGGCTCGTCGTATTGCCCGAATACTTCATGACCGGATATCCCGTTGGTGAAACCATTGATGGTTGGGCTGACAAGGCGGCCATTGCATTGGATGGGGTCGAATATGAAGCCCTCGGCAAGGTCGCTGAAAAACACGCGATCTGGCTGTCAGGAAACGCATACGAAACAGACAGCAACTTTCCGGGCTACTACTTTCAGACAAGTTTTATTATCAGCCCGTCCGGTGACGTCATTCTTCGCTACCGTCGCCTGGTTTCTATGTTCGCTCCGACACCTCACGATGTTTGGGATCGCTATTTAGAGTTGTATGGGATCGACGCAGTGTTTCCGGTTGTCACAACAGACATTGGACGCCTCGCCTGTGTCGCATCCGAAGAAATACTCTTTCCCGAAATAACGCGCGCGCATGCGCTGCGTGGTGCGGAAATCATTTTGCACTCCAGCAGCGAAGTCGCAAGCCCGGAACTGACACCAAAAGAAATAGCCCGACGTGCTCGAGCGATAGAAAACGGCGTTTACGTCATTACGGCGAATTCCTCTGGTGTTCATGGCGAGGGAATACCTGCAATGTCGGTCGATGCAATGTCAAAGATTGTCGACTATAAAGGTCTGGTGTTGGTCAATGCCGGTTACGGCGAAACCATGGCCGCGCATGCCAAGATTGATTTAGCAGCCATGCGTGCAAATCGACACCTACCGGGAATGCCGAACTACTTTGCACGACAACGCCTGGAACTGTTTCAGGAAGCGTATTCAGGCAGTGTCTATGCTGCTAACACTTTGACCGCATCCAGTGCGAAGAGTGAAGTTCCGAAACGCGAGCATTTCATCGACATGCAACGCAAGACGATTAAGAAACTGGCCGACGACGAACTGATTTAATCTCGTATGTCTTCGTAGCTGGGATCTAGATCCTCATAGGCACCCCAGTCATCGCTTATCTTAACTTCGTCAATTAGCGTTCGTTGCCACAGCCTGTCGCTCTTGAACCAATGCCAGACTCGGGCGCGCGATTTTCCATCGTCGCTGAGCTGGATCATCTCGTAGAGGTACAGATCCGGTTCATCTTTGCGGGTCCAGTTCAACATCATGGTGCGGTCAAAGGCATCGAGCGCCACTGGAGCCGCCCAGCCTTCGATATCGGTATCAAACCAAAGACGGCCATCGCGGACAGTGGCCGGAAAGTCGCGCGTATCCTTCTTGCCATCAGACCAACGGTAGAGGTTCGTCTGATGGTATATCTCGTCATTTTGAATGCGGCAAATCAAGCGGGACTTGTGTTCGTCCGTTTTGTTGCCGCGCGCGTCATACATTCTGTAATAGCCTTCCCATACACCTTCATTCCGAGCGAGCATCGGCATGTCTTTTCTAAGTGACATTGAACATTTTCCCTGTCGTTATTTCAAACCCAACGAACCGGGATTGACTCGGCACGCTGGATCAACGGTTTTCTTGATGGCTTGTACAAGGCGCCACGATTCCGGGCGCAATCCTTCTCGATACGGGTAGGCCTTGCCTATCTGCATGTGCACGCCACCAAGCTCCTGGAACACATCGATTATCTCCTGTCGTATCTTGGCGGTCACTGCTGAGGCATCCGGATTAGCGTCGAATCCGGCCAACTTCTTGAGCATACTGTCTTCAACATAGGTGCGGTGAATTTCGTTCAATGAGTCGGGAGTAAAGAACACCGGCTCAACGACAAATTGATTAGTCGATACAGTGGCTAACAATAGTCCCGTACCAATGCCATGCTTCTCCATTGCCGCTGAATTATTTGCGAACACTGCATTAACAGCACGTAATGTCTCTACTGCTTTGGAATGCGGCACAACAGTGTGCACAGGAGCCCAAAGTTCACCATTCGGACCAATCATGTTGTTGAGCGGTGTAAACGGATTCGCGCGCAGAATCTTGGGAATGCTGTTCTCGATTTCTGCAGCGCCTTCACGCTTACAAATGGATCGCACCTCTTCCGCTACCGCCGACGCGGCTGCCGCAACGCGCTCTTCCACCATGATGTGCAATGAAAATTTCACATCCTTCATGAAACCACGGCCAGCGATCGCTACTTTGGTGCCATCCTTGATCGCATTCACAAGCGAACCCGCTGACTTCAACACACCAGCGAACTGTTTTACGTCGCTCATAATACTCTGTCGTTGCATTCTTACGGCGCTCAGGTTCGGGTCGAATGCGAAACACTCTTCGGCAAGTCCACGGCGAGATATGTCACTCATCGCCGCTGCCATTTTCGGATAGTCGTTAAAGTTAAACGACATGAACTCTCTATTATGATGTTCAGCAACCAGCCGCAATGTCGCGACTGCCTTGAATCCAAGCGCACCAGTATCGCAGGTGAATAAACCCGTCAGATCAGGACCATAGTGCCGTGCGAACGGCGAACCGTTGCTTTGCGAATTCGTTCCGGTAGTTACTACACTGCCGTCGGCGAGAACAACCTGCAGACCAAGGATGGTGTCCGCCGCGCTACCGTGCTTACCCGAACCCCAAAAGATCGAGTTTTGCGATATGCCGCCACCGACCGTCGCATGAATGCCGGACAAGGTGCCCCAGTAAGGCGTCCGTAGCCCACTACCCTGCAGTGCTTCGTATAGATCTTTCCAGGTACAGCCGCACTCTACGGTGACATACATATCCTCTTTGTTGATTTCGAGAACACGATTCAAACCCTGCATGTCAACGATCACGCTGGCCGCCTCACTCGGCACATAACCACTGGTATAGGACATGCCACCACCGCGCGGGATGATAGCTCGTCCGCTGTTCGTCACCTCTTTTACAGCCGCTGATAATTCTTCAACAGACAACGGGCGAATGACTGCAAGCGCCGGCAGGCCGCGCGTGTATACGTCTTGTGCATACAGGCATACGCTCGCAGCATCCGTCAGGACGCGATCGGCGGCGAGAATGTTGGTCAATGACGCAATCAAGTCTTTATCGGCGGTCATAAGGATTCCGGGGTGGTAGTGGTGGGTAAAGCTAATGTACTATGACTATAACATTATACCAGCCTTGGAAAATCATGAGCGAAAATACACAAGTAGTTTTACGAAAACGCAGCGTTGGCATTCCGGCCGCAGATGACTTTGAAATTACGACGGCGGCTAAGCCTTCCATACAAGATGATCAGCTACTGTGTGAAACGTTATATTTGTCGCTCGACCCATACCTGCGTGGGAAAATATCCGGACGCCATATGTCGGGAAGCGTGCAACCCGGTGAAGTGATGGCGGGCGAAGCGATCAGTCGCGTCATTGAATCAAATTCAGATACGTTTGCAGCGGGCGACATTATCGCCGCGCATTCCGGGTGGCAGAGTTATAGCGCAGTAGATGCTGCTGCTGCGCGCCGCATCGATCCAAGTATCGGTCCACTATCTACTTTCCTTGGCATCCTTGGTATGCCTGGACTTACCGCCTACGCGGGATTACTTCGCTTAGGCGAACCCAAGGCAGGCGACACCGTTTTGGTTTCCGCCGCGTCCGGTGCTGTCGGATCATTAGTCGGGCAAATCGCGAAGCTAAAGGGCTGTCGCACCGTCGGTGTGGCCGGCGCAGCGGAGAAAGTTGCGTGGGTAAAAGAAGTCGCTAAATTCGACGAGTGCATCAGTTACAGAACGGGAGACTTGCGTGAAGGTCTGGACGCAACCTGCCCGGATGGCGTTGACGTTTATTTTGATAACGTCGGTGGTGACATGCTGCAAGCCGTTATGGAACGGCTTGCGATCAATGCACGCGTTATCCTGTGCGGCCTGATGGCCCAATACAATAGCGAAGAGATGCCTCCTGGCCCCAATCCTGCCTACATAATTAAAGCGCGTGCGACGGTACGTGGCATGGTCGTTTATGATCACGAAGACATGCGCGCCAAGATGATGGAGGATGTCAGCCAATGGCTACGCGAAGGCAAGGTTCAATATCTAGAAGATCGAACCATCGGACTGGCAAACGCACCTGAGGCATTTTCGCAACTGATGCGAGGTAACAACGTCGGCAAGTCTATAGTCGTTGTCAACGAATAAGTTTTTCGTTGCATAGAGTGCGCTGATACGGCGCACCGTCCTTAAACCAGTGCCAGGTTCGCACGCGTTGCTTGTGATCGCTGCCAATGATAATGACTTCAACGAATGATGCGCCTGGTTCGTCTTTGCGATCCAGGCTCAGCATCACAACGTTGTCGTTCGTTGCCCAGCCGAAACCGCAGAAGCGATCGGTATCCCAATAGAGACGGTCGCCCTGTAACTCGCCGCCGAATTCAAGGCGCAGTTCTTTGCCGTCTTCCCAGTAAAAGTGATTTTTTTGGACGTAAGCGAACGGCCCATCATCCGGAAAGACACATTCAACGCGAGCACGATGCCGATCAATGATTTCACCATCCATATTGATGGTCTGATAATCACCTTCCCAAATACCCTCATGTAGCAGCATTGCCGGCATCGTCGCTTCTATATTTTCCCGATGCCCCATCTAATTTTGCTCCGAAGACTCTACATTGATTGTAGCTAACGCGCCCTGTGGCAAAGACTCCAAGTCAGTCGCCAAGGTCGAATTCCACCGATTCAAGAATCCAAACAACGCAATCACTGACACAATTTCGAGCTGTGCCTCTTCGCTGAAATAATTACCCAAATCCGCAAACATGGGATCAGTGACCCCGTTTGGAGATTGCCCAGCGTGCATTGCAACGCGAAGAGCGGCACGTTCGCCATCATCGTAAAGCGGACTACTTTCGAACTCCCAAACAGCGGCGAGTTTTTCTTCAGCAATGCCATTGTGCTGGCTCGCATGCGCTGTATGACCTACGCAATACTGGCAACCTGATGCCGCACTGGTGACCAAGCCGATTAATCGCTTCAAGCCCGGTTCGATTTCACTTGGCGAATAAATTGCGCCCACTAAACCGGCGAATGCTTCCGTTAACGCCGGTTTTGTAGACATCATCAGAGCGTCATTTGCGACGAATCCCATCATCGCCTCCGCCGCCTCAATCATTGCACGGCGATCCGGTGACAGATCATCAATACTGGGAATAGGTAGTCTTGCCACGGTTTCGGTTCCTACATGTAAGGTGTTGCGTACTTGTTCGATTTCATGAAGCAGCTAGCGAGCATCCATTTGAGATTGATGCCGATTCGATCCGCTTCAGGGACGGTAAATGCGTAGCCATGCTCTTTACGAACTCCGTCAATTTCTTCACTTGCATAGATGACGAACGAATCCCGAGTAAAAATACCGTCGTAATTGTTAATCGGCCAATCCGCTAGAAACAAACTGATACCCAAGCGGCGGCCATCTTTTGAATCGAACCATACAGCGCCTCCTTGTTCGTGAATTTTGAATCCCTCGTAACGTTCGTAGTCTTCGTCACGGCCTCCACCTACGCCGGGGATGTCAGCATAGCACTCGAAGTTTCGAATTCGATGCATTTGAAAATCGCCATTCTCAACGTTGGCCAGGGTTACCCATACTTGCTGTTGTCCGAGCACCATCTCAGAGATGATTGGTGATTCGCAATCGCCAGCCGGTGTCGCGCGGAACTGGGCGGCCTCACGACGCCAATACAAACTACATGCCTCGCCTTCCAAATCATCAGCCCTGGAAACCCGCATCTCGACTGCACCTACGTCATGATTCGCAACCAGGTCCAGCTTGAGACTACCCAGCACAGCCTCCGGGTCATTATCCCAATAGGCCGAGGCGATAAGACTGCTGTCGCTGTCATCCTTGGCCTGCATGACTTCGGCATGAATGCGGCGATGTTTGATATCACGCTTGCCACGCTGGTCAAAATAGTTTTGATTAGCGTTGTCGAAACCGCCCAGCAACATCGTTTCAATCACTAGCAGATCTCGATCTTCGGACTGACTATCCTGCCCCTGCGCAAATACGCCGATGGAAAAAAAAGCGGTGGCCAGAAAAGTAATCTTGGCAAAAGTCTTCATATCTGTTCCATGTTTAGTGTGAATAAAAAAGGCCGATCAAAGATCGGCCTTTCGTTAATACTGTATTTCCGAGTGCATCAACTTAGAAGTTGATCGATGCTCTCACACCGAACTCTGTCTTGTTGTTCGGTGCGACGTTAATACCCTGTTGAACAAAGAAGTTACCGAAGTCAGTTGCGAAGGCAGTGTCGGAGAATCGCGCACCGCTTGCCCATGCATCAACACCAAACAGGTTGTTGACGAATAGCTCAACTCGATAACCTTCTGTTTCGATGCCACCACGAACGTTGATCAACGTGTAATCCGCAATCCAGGCTAGATTGCGCTCATCGGTGAATGTTTTACCAAAGTAATTTGCATCGGCCCGTACGAATGCACCCGTCGTTGCGTTCACATCCCAACGGTAAGTTGTCGTCGCATGTGCCGTCCACTCAGGTACGCGTGGCACGGAGTTGCCGCGCATATCGGAGAATCCGAAAATTGCTTCGCCGAAGTTGAAGATGTAGCGAGTGTATTCCGTATCGACGTAGGCGAGATTCGCATCAACAGTCCAGTTCTCGTTGATCTGACCACCGACTTCAATTTCGTAACCCCAAAGGTCCGCATCGCCATCAAGCAATATATTTCGTGAGTTACGCAGCGGCACCAAATTGCCACTGCCTGGTGGAGATTCAAGCATGCGGGTGGTTTGATCGCCAATAACACCAGCGTAGGTGCAGCCTGGCGCCGAAGTGTTCACATCAGCCGTTGTACAGGTTTCATTAACAGCGACTGACGAGCGTCCCTTAATTCCAGTCCACTCCGAGAAGAAAATCGACGTATTAAGATAACCGGCACCATTAAATATGGTCTGCTTCCAGCCAAACTCCAATGACGTCAGCTCCTCTTGTGGCAGTGACTCAGCCAACCCCGGAAATGCTGCGATGTATTGGGCGCGTTCTTGCGCGTCCGCATCAATAAACTCCTGATTGATATCACCTGGTACGACGCCCAACGCGTAGTTCACATACAGGTTGGTGTTCTCGTTTGGCTGATATCGTAAAATAACTCGCGGCAAGAAATCACTGAATTCAATCTCTGTGGCGCTCGAAGTTAGTCCATCGAGAGTTGAGCCGCCGCCCTTGCGTATGGTGTCGTCTTGTTGCCGTCCTTCCAGCGTCAACGTCAACGTATCGGTGATATCAAAATCCAGCGCACCGAATATGCCGAGAACTTCCGCTTCGTCCGTCTGACCAAAGGTATTGGCGAATGGCCCAACACCAAACTGCGGTCCGCCTGGACCTGCTGTCAGGCAAGGTGACTCAGAGTCACCGGGAATAGCTCCGAAACATCCGAAGTAAAACTGACCGCCCTGCAGCGACGATGTGAATTCCTGTTCGTAGTAGTTCACGCCTACAGCCCAACGGAAGCGGCCATCTTGTGGTGACGTCAAGCGTAGCTCATAGCTGATGTCCTCAAGACTTTGTGGATCGCCTGAGTAACCGTTTGAGAATCCACTTAAGTCAAAGTCACGAACAAAGTTCGCTTTCTGATCATTTACGCCAAACACGAAGTCCAGTGAATAGTCATTGAAATCATATGTTGCGTGCGCGCTGATACGCAGCGTTTCGCGAAGCAGAGGCCCGTGAACGTGAAGCTGAGGCTGAAG
>RCNE010002395.1_pt1 | contig 10055 bp, 10 predicted proteins | sample 2041361 | NCBI WGS metagenome assembly RCNE01 (sample SAMN09708229, study PRJNA481090) | Marine sediment metagenome, whole genome shotgun sequencing project. | reverse complement strand
TTAGCTTACTCGATCTCGGTCAGATTGAGGTCGCATTCATCAACTTTCCATTGCTAGCGCTACCCGACTCGATGGATTTTGAGCCCTTACTCGAAATTCGTACCAGTGTGTTCGCTGCTGCAGACCATCCCGCCGCGAAGGGCAAGAAGCCAACAATGGAAGGCCTGCGAGACTACCTGTGGGCGACGGTTGATCAACCGCATGCGACTGAGGTTCTCGATGCACTGTTTATTTCTGAAGGCGTTGCTGCACCAGCTCCGGCGGTTAGGGCCAACTCGCTGACTCTGATCAAATCCTTGGTGTTGTCAGGTGACTTCATTGGACTGCTACCGCATCATCTGTTGTCGGACGAGATCAAATCCGGGGAAGTCGTAAGGATAAATCTGCCATCAACACCACTAGTACGAAGCGCAGGATTGATTTCCCGCATCGAAGCCTTTCATCGACCGGTTGCTGATGCTTTGGCAAAAGAAATACGCGAGACAGTTATACATGAAGGCGACGCGCAGACAACGAGCAACGCCTAACGCTTCCTTAGCTTGCTCATGAATTATCGCGCGCACTTTCGGCCGCCAAATTTTTCTTGAACGCATCGTACTCGTTTATGTCACCTTGTCGAGCCTTCGTCCAAGACGTTGCGAATCCCCTTGGGTAGCGCGCGTCACCATCGCTGCGGCCGTCATCTGACCAGAGCAACGGAAACAAATCGCCGCCCGGGGCTTCGCCCTCGATCATCTCATCAAAACTAACGCCCGCCAGATTTAAGCAATCTGGTCGTGGTTTCCAACGGATGTCATCACCAAACACACGAATCGAAACAGCGATCCGCCAATCGTCAGCAGAATTGCCATGCGAGTAGTGCAATGTCCACGGATGCACCAGCAAAATATCGCCAGGCTCCATGTCCCATTGTAGAAACTTGTTATTCGGATCGGCTCGCAATTTTTCGCCATCCGGGTGTGGGACACGATCATCCGGGCGCGTCATTTGGCGGCCGTTTGGCGAGAACAGCCAATAGCGGTCGTCGCGAACCTGCGAACCCTGGATACATTCCAGCGAGTCTTCCTTGCTGACCGGTGTCAGAGGAATCCAGATTGACGGCACCATTTTGCCAACCGTAGGCCAACCCATTCGATCAGTGTGCCAAATTGTCGCAGCATCAGAATTCGGCGGCTTGGCGAAAAATTCGTCAAAGAAAAAACGCGCCTGTTTCGATTGCATCACTCTCGCGGCCGCTTCTGCAATGGGCGATTCAAATACGAAACGCCGGAACTCCGGCACCGTTCGCGCCATGTACCGACCAGGATACGTCGGCAATAAGCCGAAATCCTCTTTACCCTCAGTAATTCTCTTCGCAACCGGCAATAATTCATCAATCCAATCCGGATCATAAACCTGCCGCAAGCAAACCACTCCATCTCGCGCGTACGTCTCAATTTCCTCTTCAGAAATAGGCCGACAGGGCTCTGCATGAGCGCCCGGGTTTGACTCTTGGTTCTTAGACGAGCTATTCATTTTGGATCCGCCTGCCATCGTGGAAAAAGTAGTTATCGCTTACTAGATAGTGAAATGTAACCGTGAACCCGCCTCCACCACCAATCGAAATTTGGTTGGTCCGGCATACTATCCGTGCATACGTAGAAGGAAATTGGCTCCGGCAGGAGCCTTATGCATGCGCTGTATGGGGGATCTACAATTACCTATTGGTATGTTGTGGCCGATATGCGCAAAGATATGAAGGCTAAGCCGCTGATTATTTTGGAGCATCAAGTATCGACGCACTAAATTCTGTCACGCACACGTGGACCTGAAGGAATTGCAATGACTCTAATATCAATTGGCGACGCTGAGCTTTACACCGAGGAACACGGCGAAGGTGATGTTCTGCTGCTAGTTGCTGGCCTTGGCGGCATGGCGACGTTCTGGAAAAACCAGGTTGAACTTCTGGCACAGCACTATCGTGTCGTACTACATGATCACCGCGGCGTTGGACGTAGTAGTCCAGCACCTGTTGTATCCGGTTCGCCGGAGATGGCCGAGGATCTGATTCGCCTGATGGATGCAATGAATATTGAATCTGCGCACATTGTTGGTCATTCAACCGGTGGCGCCATCGGACAGCAAATCGCCGTGAATCATCCTGATCGCGTTCGCTCCTTGGTGCTCAGCGCTAGTTGGGCAGGTCCTACACCCTTATTCATTGATACATTCAGGATGCGCCGCGATGTCCTCATCAACTCCGGCGTTAAGCAATACATGATGGTTGGATCTTTGTTGTCTGCACCGGCGTGGACGATCGCCGATACCTATGAGGGTATGGACTCGTATCTTTCCGATCGTGTGAAGAATTTCGCCGGGCTCGAAATAGAACTTGCTCGTCTCAACGCTGTAATGACGCACGACTTGCGCCACCGTTTAAGCGAAATTACAGCACCGACCGGCGTTATTTCTGCCAAAGACGATTCGCTGACACCACCCTCTATGTCGGATGAGCTCGCTGAACGTATCGAAGGTGCGACGCAGGTACGACTCACTGAAGGCGGACACTTTTGTCCGGTGACCGTTAGCGACGTTTACAATGATAAACTGCTGCAACTGCTACAAACTATCAACCGCTGATCTTATTGATCTTCGCGGCGAACTGGAGCACTAAGAATGACAAGTGAATCTGCCATGAACTACTCACCAAGCACAGAAGGTGCCCGGCAATTTCTCGCTACCGAGCAACGCCAACTGCTAATCAACAATGAATGGGTTGATGCAAGTAGCAAGAAAACAATTCCCAGCATCGATCCAGCAACTGGCGTCTGCCTCGCAAATCTGGCGGAAGCGAATGCTGCTGACGTCGACGCGGCCGTCGTGGCTGCACGCAGTGCGTTCGAAAGTGATGCATGGCGTCGCATGACCGGCGCCGATCGCGCCAATTTACTGTGGCGTCTCGCCGACCTGATGGAACAACACATCGACGAACTTGCCGAACTGGAAACAATGGATCAAGGCAAACCACTCGGCGTCGGACGTTGGGCTGAAATTCCAGGCGCTATCGCGCAGTTCCGCTATTTCGCCGGTCAATGCACGCGTCTCGAAGGTATATCGATTCCGACTTCCATTAACTACCAGCCGCCCGGCAAACGCATTCACGCCTATACACTGAAACAACCGATCGGTGTCGTCGCAGCAATTGTGCCCTGGAACTCGCCTATCATCATGGCGGCGATGAAGCTCGCACCGGCGCTCGCCGCCGGTTGCACGGTCATCCTCAAGCCCGCCGAAGATACGTCTTTGAGCACTTTACGAATCGGCGAGTTGATTCTGGAAGCTGGCTTTCCGCCCGGTGTGGTCAACATCCTGACCGGACGCGGAGAAATTACCGGGCGAGCGATGGTCGCACATAACGGTATCGACAAGATCGCGTTTACCGGATCGACGCAAGTCGGCAAAGAAATTGTGGGCGCGGCGAAAGAGAATTTAAAGCGCGTAACGCTTGAACTCGGCGGTAAATCGCCGGTTGTCATAATGCCAGACGCTGATTTGGAAAGCGCTATAGCGGGTGCCGCGAATGCGATCTTCTTTAATGCCGGTCAGGTTTGTGTTGCCGGCTCTCGAGTCTATGCGCACAGCTCAATTTTTGAACAGGTCGTCGATGGCATAGCCGCTGCCGCCGACCAACTGCAGCTCGGGCATGGCTTAGACGCAGCTACCGAATGTGGGCCGCTTGTCAGCGAAAAACACAGACAGCGCGTTTTGTCTTACATAGAAGGTGGCCGCAAAGACGGCGCAGAAATTCGCACTGGCGGCGAACGCCACGGCGACACTGGTTGTTTCGTCAAGCCGACCGTAATAACTAACGTCAATTCAGACATGGCCGTCGTAAGAGAGGAAATTTTCGGTCCGGTAGTAGTCTGCGCGAGCTTTGACGATGTCGATGAAGTCGTCACTTGGGCAAATGATTCTGACTATGGCCTTGCCGCGAGCGTATGGACACAAGACCTGGGCGCGGCGCATATTTTGGCCGAAGACATACGTGCTGGAACGGTTTGGATTAACTGTCACTCAATGTTCGATGCCAGCCTGCCAATTGGCGGGTTGAAGCAATCGGGATGGGGTCGTGAAAGCGGCCAGCAGGCCGTCGATAACTTCCTTGTCGAGAAAACCATATGTGCCGTCATTTAGGAAATTCTGTAAAATGAAGCACGACTAGCATTGGAATTGGCAGAACCTCTATTGCGACTCGGGACCGTACCGAGTCATCAGTGGTTCCGGTAAAGGTTCTGAAAATTTGGACATATCTACCTGCAGTAACTCTGAGTGCGAGGGTTCGGCACGTTTAATAAACTCGCCAGGCAGGTTGTCAATCGACTGCAATTTGCGACCGCTCCAGGTGGCAAACATATGACCCTTGCGATCTCCCATATTCATCCACGCAGGCCATGGGAAAATATAACCCCCCGCGGTTCCCGCAGGCAGGTCCAGAATTTCGTCGTCCTCAAAAAGTTCCAGCGGTGACCAATTGGTCGAGGTTTCGATAAACGTTGCCGGCCATGAGGCCGGTGGCTGGCGAACCTGCTCTATTTTGACCAAATCACCTTCGATGAGAAACTGCTCATGACGAATCCTGGGCGGGGCCTCCGGGCTGTCCATCGGAATGACGCCCTCTTGCGTATAGACGTAACCCGGGTCTTCGGTTAACGCTAGCGGGGGTACTGCTACGGTTTCACCGGTGATCGGATTAAGAGTCTTGTCAGTCCATTTGTTGGTATGCAGATCCCTGGGGAACGACAAATTATGACCACCTACCTGATAGGTCGACGGTCCCAGTTTGCGATGGTGGGAGAATTCAATGCCTTCCCACCGGACAATAGCCTCGGGTCGTTTACCGTCGATAACGGCGTACATTTGAAAGTGGTACCAGAAGAGCACATCAGCGGCGTCGTGCAGATTGCGCAGTATCCGAAAACTCTGACGTTGGTGGTCCACCGGGTCAGCGTAATTTAAGAACTCCGAGCGTATTCGTCCTTCGAGGAAACTGGGTGTTGGTTCTTTGACCGCCGCAGTACTGGACATGGGCATTGCAATACTAGTCGCAGCCAGCGAACCGGCCACAAACTTTCTGCGACTCATATCAGGCGCGTTGTCGCTGCCGACCTGTGCAGCGGGAGACTGGATTGCGCGAGTCAGAAAATAGCTCATGTTTTAGTTCCTTGAATCGTTAGTGGTTAGTGAGGCAAAGTCCCCCAGCCATAAACGCCCTGAATGGCGTGATACAAAAACGGTTCTTCGATGCTTGGCATACAAATCAACGCAGCTGTATGATCGAACAACCGGTAAACATGCGGAGTTTCTCCGCAACGAAAGGACCTAACCAATGGTAACCAGACGAAACTTTATTTCCGCCGCAGGCGCCACCGGCGGCTTGATTGCCAGTAGCGCGCTCCCGGCTCAAACGGGCATGTCGGTTACTCCGCCGGTGAGTCCGGTTGTTTCCGAGTTCATATATTTTGACGACCCCGTGGAAGAGTTTCGTGCTCATATGCGTATGGAACGGGATCTTGTAGGAGAGCAGGGAACCACACTGACGTGGTATCACTGGTTGGTGTTTGTCATTCCCGGAGGTCGACGCCCGGAGATCCTGGCGCGTTACGAGGGCATTGAAATGAGCTACTTCAGGCACCTTGGCAACAACAATTACCGCATCCACGCCCACAACGTTTCTTTTGCTCGCGACCTTAAGACCAATAAATTTATCGACACCGTCATCAACCCAATCACCAATAAGCGTGTTGAGGTACCGGTGTCGCTCCTGCTGAACGACCCCGGAACTATTGGCAGTCCTTTGGGTTTTCGCAATATTAGCGGTGACGGTACTGCACAGGAAGTGTATCGCCAGTTTCGTATTGAAAACGACTTGATCAAACTCGACAGCGTGCGTAGTGCCCCGCCAGACTGGCCTGCCACGCATATCGAAAATTCTTGCCAATGGGTGGAGTTTGATCTGTTTGCCAACGAGACGATTACCTCGCTGCCGGTACATTTTTGTGGGCATTACGCTTACGAATACCCCAAGTGGCTTGAAATGCCGGAAGACACAGGCAAAGGCAAAGGTCATCTAACTGGATTCTGGGATGGCAAAAAAATTAACTCGCCGTCAGAACTGCCACGTGAACTGCTGGACCGAATGGAGCGCGAATATCCAGAGCTGCTAGAGCCGCGCTGGGACGACTTCAAGACGCCCGTGCCATTCGAGGTGTGAGCATGAATTGGCGACGCAGCATTAAGGGTTCAGGCCTTCCAGGATCAGATTAGGCAACATCGATGTTTGCCATTCGGGATGATAATAACCCAGCCGTAGAATCACCAAATCTTGTTCCGGCAATACATACATCGTGCGATAACCGCCGCCCTCAAGAAAAAAGAAATTGGCTGCATTGATAGGCGGCCCGTGTGGGACGCCCATTTCACGACCTTGAACATAAGCTCGCTGGGTGGAGTTCTCTGGATTACCCACCCAGATCTGATAGCCATAGTTTGGATTGGCCGCCGACGTGGTGGTCATCTCCCCCACCCAACCAGATGGCCAGACCTGCTTGTCTGCCACGCGACCATCGTTGGCGAGGGCGACGCCAAAGCGCAGCCAGTCTCTTGGTGTTGCTCGAAAGCAGCAGTAAACCGCTGGCATGCCGTTCGGGCGATCCATGTACAGCTGCGCTGGCCCGGCACCTAGCGGGGCCCATAGGCGATCGTTCAAATAGTTTTCGTACGATATGCCAGTAACAGTCTCAAGTACCGCGCCGAGCAGCTGAGCGTTGGCGTTGGATATTGCAAAAAAATCACCCGGTGTATTTTCCAGCTCAAACGACAGAGCCGCCTTGCGAAAATTTGAACTCAGGGATATCTGCGCGTTCTTCGCCATTGGATCCGGATCACCTGCAAGCGGCGGGTTTTCCAGCCCGCTGGTGTTTTGCAACAGCTGGCGAAGCGTAATCTGGCCACGTGGTTCACCTCGCCATTCAGGTAGATAGCGCTCAACGGGATCATCCAGTGACTGAATTTTGCCATCGCGTATCGCCAATGCCAGCAGCGGCGACAGCAGTGAGCGAGTCATGGCGCGGCCGTTAAAGAGTGAATCTGGACCGATGTCTCGCCAATAACGCTCCAACTGCACAACGCCTTTATGCACGATCAGGAGCGCCGCAGAATTGTGTTCATCGGCCCATTCGGCAGCGGCTTCCAGAGCGGCTACATTGATGCTGCGCGTGGCTTCATCCGCGACCGGGAAAAATGCTTGTCGGTTACCCGGCATCTCATGCACGGGCTGATAGTAGCTCGCTGGCCACTCACCGGGATCATCCGGCAACGTATTCCAGCGATACCAGAAACGCCAGTCAACCATCGTTGCCACCGCTACAAGCGCGACGATAACCACGGCTGAAATAATCCCAGCATTCCGCCGTAGTGCCACCTTAGTAACGCCCTAGGTCAGGTCGTGGGCTAGCGTTAAAACCGTTGTCCGCCGGTCCAATATTTACCATTTCCAACATTCCCTTCGCCGAGACTTAAATATCGATCTTGAGTATTGCACCGAAGTTCACGCTCTTGCCATGCATTCTTGTTATAGCTGCGATCATGGCATTACTCTGCAAATTGCGACGGTTTTTACGGAGAAGTTTCTTTCCTGACACTGATGACAAATTGTCGCGGATATTGTCCGCTAGATTTGGATTGTGTCGCAGCTCACGCGCTACCTCCCGCAAAGAATTCGTCATCCAGGCGCTCGAGTTCGCCGCGAAAGTCTTTGGGATACTCGTCCGGACCCGACAGCTTCACCCCTGCCACGTGCCACCAGAGAGAGCCAGGCTCGTCCATCTGCATCCAATCTCGCCACGCTTCCACAGCGGTAAATCCTAGCTGCGACGGCGAGCGGCTGGTGCGCGGATCTGCCAGTTGTGCGGCGTCTGCTGAGAAAATCATTGAGTCAGCGTCCGGCTGTAGCTGTGGAGAAACCGGACTGACAATCTGGTCGAGTAAATGCACAACACCATCGATAACGAACCATGGCCGGGTTCCCTGCGGCGGCACCGCGGGTCCCGCACCGACCGGCACCATCCGATCCGTGAGAAAGCGCGTGTTAGCGGGTCCGTATCGGGTCACCGGCACGTCACAGTGCTTTTTGTTCAGCGGGTTCAACCATTTCTGCAGCCGCTTCTCCGTCTGCAGGTCGCGTAACACCCCCACATAACGAGTTTGTGCCTGATATTCCAGCGACGACACACGTTCATATACGCTGCGCTGTGCGCCAATCATACTGAACAGCGGCTGAGCGGCTTGTCCGGGTAACAACGCAAACACATAGCCGCGTGCCAGGTCGTAAACAGGCGCGCCGGATAGATCGCCACGAATCTTGATATACGTTTCCAGATTGCTGGCCGGGTCGTCCAGATTGAGGTCGCGACCGGCAGCTGTATCGGCTGGAGACTGCGCGGCTGAGGACTGCGCCGGTGATGCCAACGCTAGCGCACCCAGACCCAAAGTGCTGGCTTCAGCGAGTAATTTTCGACGTGATAGTTTAAGCATTGGGAATAATCTCTATATCAAAAAGTTTGCTCAATTGTGGCTGCGTTCTTCGCACTGTCTAGCGGCTTCCTTCCCGGCCAGTCGTCCGAACGATGTTGCGGTTAGCAGTCCGTTGCCGGCCATATAGCCGGAGCAACCTGCGCCGGAGACGCCTCGAGCAGCGCCGCCGCCGGCAAACAGATTTGGTAGTGCCGAACCGTCTCTACGCAGTACGCGACCCATCGCGTCAACGCTCAAACCACCCTGCGTATGAAACAATGCAGCTGATACTTTAACCGCATAGTAAGGCGCTGAGAGAGTCGGTCGCGACGCAAAGGTCCGACCAAAGTTATCCGCGTTTTGATCCTTCGTCGCCGCCGCAACACCATCCAATGTAGCTCGCAACGCGTCGAGCGGCAAATTTGTAGTCTCGCTAAGACTTTCAACCGTGCTTGCGGTGCGGATCGCCTTCTGTGCCATCGCATCGCGATAGTCATCAAACTCCTGCATCAGCTCGTGCAGGCGCAGGTCATAGATGGTCCATGCGAAATGATCCGGCTGTGCTACCACATCAACAGCCTGCTCCGAGTAGCCGCGCGCCTCATTGGAAAAGCGCTCGCCATTTTTGTTGACCTGAAAACCACCTTCCATGATGACTGGCCACAAAATCGGCACGCCGTGTCCATAGGCAAGGCCACCATGGCCCTGATAGGAATGGATGTCTTCGATACCCGCGCCAAGTTCTCTGCCCCAGCGAATCGCATCGCCCTTGTTACCAGGGTGGCCAAAGAATTCAGCGCCAACAATTTCCGGCATGAATTCAGCAACCATGTCCGCGTTACCGGCAAAACCGCAGCACGCGAGAATCAACGCTTCACAGGAGAGGTCTTCAGTTGCACCATCCGGTCGCTGGCAACGAATACCCCGAATGATGCCACCATCAGCAACGAACAAATCGGTGACGCGCGCGTCAGTAAGAATGTCGATGTCGGCGCGCTCAACCGCGGCGAGCAACGATCCCATCAGCTCAGCACCGGTTCGATTCGGCGTACCGTGCATGCGCTTCACCGCATGCCCCGGGTATAAGAACGAATCCACCAATGATAACGGTACGGCATGCTCGTCAACGAGCCACTCGACTGTGGCTGCCGATTCTGCTGCAAGCGCGGCTGCGATATCGGCGTCCGCCTCATCGTGTGTTTTTGTCATGATGTCAGCGGCAAACTGAGACGCAGAATCTTCGATTCCAGCAGCACGTTGAAATCGTGTGTTTGCTGCTGGTATCAACCCGGTCGACATTGCGGTGGTGCCCAAGGGTTGCGGATCGGCTTCGATCACGAGCGTAGTTGCACCCGATTCGTTTGCTGCCAAGGCCGCGCACAAACCGCAGCTGCCGGCGCCAACAATGGCAACATCAATGTGCATTACAAAATCTGCGTCGTTGTAGCTAAGTATCGTCATTGAATCAGGATCTTTTCTTCAAGCCGTCCGCCCATTTTTCTTCA
>RCNE010002393.1_pt1 | contig 10068 bp, 9 predicted proteins | sample 2041361 | NCBI WGS metagenome assembly RCNE01 (sample SAMN09708229, study PRJNA481090) | Marine sediment metagenome, whole genome shotgun sequencing project. | reverse complement strand
GGCATTTTCCAAGAGAGCATTAATAAAGGAAAATTCCAAGGAATAATTTGTGCAACGACACCAAGAGGCTCTTTAATATTCATTGAAAGTGTATGTGCATCTAATTCGGTTGCACTACCTTCTTCTGCTCTAATAACTGCTGCAAAATAACGCCAGTGATCGACGGCTAAAGGAATATCGGCATTTAGTGTTTCTCTAATTGGTTTTCCGTTATCGCAGGTTTCTACTAATGCAAATTCTTCTAAATTAGCTTCAATGATATCTGCAACTTGGTTTAACAAAGCGGCTCTTTCTGTTACCGAAGTATTGCCCCAAGCATCTTTTGCTGCATTAGCGGCTGCTACAGCATTATCTACATCTTCTTTTTGAGAACGTGCATATTTTGCAATAAGTGAATTATCAACAGGAGAGGTGTTGTCAAAATACTGACCTCCAATTGGCGCTACGAATTTTCCGTTGATGAAGTTTCCGTATTTTTCTTTAAACTTTGGTTTTGAATAGCCCATAATTTTTCTGAAATATTTAAAATTTCCTACTCTATTATAGATTTTCGGTTGCCTCTATTGTTTTTTTAAATGAATTCTACTACACGTATAAACCCACCGGTGTGGTTTTTTCACAAAAAACGCACATAAATATAATAGTTTATAAATCAGTATTCTATGATATAAATCAGTACAGCGATGCGCTTGTTTAGGCATGTAATGTATTGTGCCTATTTTAAGAAGTCAACAGGGGAAATTCGCCTTTTTTTATAGGGTGTTTTTCCTCTTTTTAAGAAAAGTAGCTAGTAGCAACTAATTATGCACGTTGTTAGCGCCAGTTCGATTAATCTTTCTTGTCCCACTTTCCGGTTAAAAATTCAAGTGAAACCCTTAAAAACTCAGGCTGGATACCTGCCTCTAAATATGGGAGATGTCCGCCGTTAGGAACAATCCAAAGTCGGCTGTTGGGTATAGATTGATGCATTTCAAACGCAAGCTGTATCGGCACAGGCGCGTCATTATCTCCGTTTACGATTAACCACTTTGCCTTAATTGTATTCAACTCATCCGAAGTAAAAGAAGGTTGTCCATCAGAAAGTGTTCGCATCTCCCAGAACGTATTTGCCAAATATTCTTGTTTTTCGGGGCCGTGGTATTTAGCCCATTCCATAAATTTGTTCATTCCTAATTTAGTTATCCATTCTCTGGCATATTTGCTATAATAAATATGGCCACCAATGGTAATAACAGATTTAAATCTCTCTGGCTGAATTGTGTTAAGCTCTAGTAATGTCGCGCCTCCGCTACTCCCTCCAATTCCATTCACATTATATAATTTTAATGAGTCTAGCAATGCAATAATCATCTTTGCATAGTCCTTATGATTAAAATCGGAATAGTCTTTATTATAAATATCAGATCGTCCATGTCCCATCATGTCAATGGCAATCGTCCTAAATTGCTTTGAGTATTCTTCTACATAAGGTTCCCATGAGTCTGCAGTATTAAAAAAATTATGTAGTAATAAAAGGGGCTCTCCGGTACCAGTATCTTCATAATAAATTTTGGTTCCATTATAGTTAAAAAACTTCCCGTTAGGATTAACTTTTACCTGCCCATACGTGGTAAAGCAGACGATGAATACTAAAATTGAAATTGTAAATTGTCTCATATTTTGATTTTTTGAAGTTGTGACCGCATTGGCGCTAGCGTAGCGAACTGGCGAAGTAATTATAGGCGTTATTACCAGCCGAGCTTTGTTATTCTATTGATGCCCATCAATTACTATGTACTTACCTTTTTGTATAGTCATGTACAGAGGTTAGTTGCATTGGGAAATTAGCAATAGTTTTTTTCATATCAATTTCACTTCCGCTCGCTACTCCTAACATGAGTGCTGCAAAGGACTCACTTAATGGATCTTGAGCTCCATCTTTTTGCGCTCTCATAGTTTCTTCAGCTACAAATTCAAGCTCAAACTTTTTCCTTTTAGTTGTCTCAAAGATTTTCACTACTTCAAGAGGACTTAAAGCTTCTGGCCCACCAAGCTCAATAACCCTATTCTTAGCAGCAGGATTATCTAATGAAGCAACAGCAAATGACGCAACGTCTTTTATTGCAATCCAAGAAACGCTGTTCTTTCCTGCTCCATAGATAGTAGCTTTGGTATTGAGATAATCAAAACCCAATGCTGGACTGAGCCATACTTCCATAAAATAAGTTGGTTGCAAAATTGTATAACTCAAACCACTTTCTACAAGATACTTTTCTACTTTACGTTTAGCGTTTTGCAATGGAAATTGGCCCGGCATTCCGCAAAATGAAACATATACAAATTGCTTAATGTTTGCATCTATAGCAGCATCAATTAAATTATTTTGGCCTTCATTATCTACTGATTGAATGGAATCGCCTTCCTGCCTTGATAGCGATGAGGACACAGTGGAAATAATTGCTGAAACGCCATGCAAAGCATTTTTTAATGAAGGCTTATCTTTTAGATCGCCTTCTACAATTTCAACACCTAATTCTTTTAATTGAGTTACTTTATTGGCATCTGAAGTGGTACGTACTAAACCTTTTACTTTTATATTTTTTTCTGATAATTGACGGCAAATTTCAGAGCCTAAAAATCCTGTAGCACCTGCTACAAGTACAGTTGATGAATTGTTTGAATTGTTCATGTCGTTTTATTTTTATGAATCGAGTTGCTTACAATGTCTACCCAATATTCGAACTGCCCTATAGGCTTGCAGGTAACGTATGGATATAGTTAGTATAGCCCCATTATGTGTTCATTAACAAAGTTAGACTATTTTATTGGGGCTCAAAAGGGGGAAATTCCCCTTTTTTGTAGGGTGTTTTTCCCTTTTTTAGAAAAGTAACTCGTAGCGGTTTAAAAGCAATTACACGAGCGTAGCGAACTGGCGAAGCAATTATACACGTTGTTGTCATCTAACCAGTTTTTGAAAGCAATCAGCAGGTTGCTCTTCAACATAATCTGTTAAAGCTTTCAAACCCAAATAATGATTTGATAATTTAGAGTCAGGTTTGGTATAATTGAAATATAAATGTCTCCAAAATGTCATAGCTGCACCAGCATAAACTGTAAATGCTTGCAATGCATTTAATTCTATATCCATTAATTGAATTTTTTGGCAATAGCCTTTCAAGATGTATCTTGCCTTCTCAAAATTAACAGTTTTTCCTTCGCCACAAATCCCAATAATTATCATTCCTATATCAAAGATTCGATAATAGTTGACCGATTCTTCAAAATCCATTATCACAACGGAGTCCTCATCTTCACTAATAATTACATTATCACTAAATACATCGGCGTGAATGAGCGCTTTAGGTAAATTTGAAGATAAGTGGGGTAAAACATACTCAACCTTTTGCATTAACCATATATCAAATAAGGAATTAGCTGCATATTTCTTTACATTGACAAACTGCTCCTTGCCATAGTTAGCCTGTTTTGGAAGATATGCTGGAGGTTCAATTTTATGAAGCTTACCAAGTTCACTTCCTAATAATTCTATTAAATGCTGAGGTAAGTATTTTAATGTTTTTCCTTCAACAAATTTTTTAATCATTAGGGGTTTACCCTTCCAAAGAGTAAGGAGTTCATTATTCGTATTTCGAATAACCTTAGAAGTCTCAAAATGATGTTTTTCCAAATGCTCTAATAAATGGGCTAATTCTCTTGCCTTTTTCTCTGACTTTAATTCACAAATGGTAAGTACATATTTACCATTTTCTGCATTTATTAAGTAGTTCGTGTTTTCTGAACCTCCACTTAATACTTTAAAAGAGTATATATTATTAATGGAAAAATTCGCTGAAATAGTCTCAATTTCATGTCTTGATAAACTAGTGTACTGTGCCAATTTTATTTATTTTGTTAGTTCATTTTTTTTCTCCACTATATCTTTCCTTTGCATTGAATAATGCTTCTTCAAGTTGAGGGAAATTAGAGGTAAATCCTTTTTGAGATCGCTTTTTTTTCTACATGTTCCGATATTACTTGCAACGTTTTCGTGTATGGTTTGTTGCGTGAGAACTAAGATAGCAAAAAGGAACTGCGTTTAGGAAAATCGTCAGCCCCGACGCTTCGGGTTTTCGAAATATTCTTTATACATCATCAAGTAATTAACTATAGCCATTGTTGTGCTCTCGTTTTTTAGAGTTTGTTTAGCCATTTCATATTTAATTCTTCTTTTTCGTAAAAGGTGTGGTAGGATTAGCTACAGGAGTAGGGAAGAAAGTTGGATCAAAACTGTCTAATATTTCTATCCTTGATGTCTTTAGATTTATTTTTAAACTATACGTCTTAATAAGTTCATTAAAATGGTCGAAATCTATAAGGTCATAATCTATTCTTTGTATGGCTAATTCGTATAAATTGTTGTTCTTACTGTCTGCAGTTACTATAATGAGGTAATTGTTAATTAATTCAAATATTCCTTTAGAAGTAAAGTATTTGATCTCTTCTAAATCATTTGCTAATAGCACCTTATTTATTTTTTCTAATATCTGATCATGATCTTTTAGAAGGGTGCCATAAGAGTAAGAATCCTCTAGGCGATAAAGATTGAGAACAAGGTCTTCATGTTTTATTTTACGACCAACTTCAAATTCAATACCTCCATCTGGTGTTCTTATAATAGAAGGGTCTTCCCACCCAACTCCAATATTCTGGATACCCCAATGAAATTCATCTTGCTGGTAAACCCCAGGATTAATAAAAAATGTAACTTCATTATAAGAATAATAATCTTCATTAGTATGAATTCTATTTTTGAGGTGAACTCTTGTTAATTGACTAAGAGGGAATCCATTATTTTTCAGCTTTTCAGCAACTGTTAGCACGAATTTCTGTTCCAAACTAGTAAAATCGGCAATGGCAGGTTTAATGCCTCTAACTATAGTCATAGATGAGTTTTTTTGATGTTTATTTCCACTAAAGAAAAGTGTAAAAACAGACAGTATTATTGTTGATATATATACATATTTCATAAAATTTCTTAATTGTCTTATCTTGATTAGATTTTTTTTAAATCTTGTTATTTATCTATTTATACCGGTTTTAATAATGAAACACAACGGTTTGTGTATGGTTATTTGCGATTGTCTCGCAACTAATTTAGCAAATACAAACCAAATAGAAAATCCACGAGTCCCGACGCTTCGGGATTCCAAGTAATCCTTGCACAAGCAATGAATTATACATGGTGTTGTTATCTGGCTTTTAATAAGTGACTTTAATTAATTTTATAATTTTTAGTCAATCGGCCCTGATGAAATGTACGTTAACTCGATTATTAGTTCACTACCATATGTTACTAACATTGAACACAATACTGGCACATTAATTCCATCTTGAGTGGCAGGTTTCATTTTTGGTATTTTTTTTAATACCCTCGCTATTTCTGCCTGAATTGTCAACTCTGCATCCCTGATTTTCATGCCTGACAGTTTTCCGTTTTCATCAATTATAAAAAAGGCTGCTACCTGTTGTGGTTCTGAAATATCTAGCGCATTAGCGATGCTTGAGTTGAACTCTTGTTTTATAAATTTTGATATACTTTCATTAAAACATTTTTTGGTTTCTTCTTCAGAAAGCCCTTCGCAACCATTATAAATAGGTGCGTTTTCTATGTCTTTAAATATAATCACATCATCACGGCCATAATCATCAAAGCCATCATCGCGAATAAGACTGCATAAACTTGACATTGCCAGTTCTTCTTCTTCACTAATATTTCCTTGTACCATCATTTGTTGCTGAACGGCATTGATTTTATTTATCAATTCACTTTCTGATTTTCCCGAAGTTTGAGATTTCTGACCACAGGAAAGGCTAAGTAGAGTTAAAAAAAGAATTGAATAATTGATTAAAGGCTGGTAAAAATTTTCTCTTCTAAAATTTAAAATGTTCTTCATAGTTTTTTTTTAGCTTGATGACAACGGTTGGTTTATGGTTAGTTGCGATTGTATCACAACCAATTTAGCAAAAGGAAACCGAACTACAGGAAAATCCGTAAGATTTTCCGAGAAACACAGGCCTAGCAATTAATTATACACGTTGTTGGCAGCTGGCTTTATTCTTTTAATTCTTTGTTGATTTGACTAGCTAAATTTGTTGCGTTCTCAATTTGAATTTCATAGTATGTTTTTTGAATATCCATCATCAATAATCTGGCTGATAATAGATTCTCAATTACAGGATCTTTATGATATTCCATAAGGGGTTTCCTTTTTCGATATTTAGAAGTCAATGCCTTTGAGTCCATAAAGTCAAAATTCATAAAATATGGGCCTATTTGGTTTCTTGAATAAACAGAAATAGCTTCATCCACACTTGTGGATTGCTCATCAACAGTTTTGTAATAATGCTGTATGCCGCTAAGTAACCCTTCATTTTTGATGATATTAATTTTTCCTGATGAAGTTAAATTATTTAGAGCTACTTTATTCGGAGTAAATCTCTCAAAACGCCAAAGCGAGCTGTAATACTTATCTAAGTCATTGATTTTAAATTTGAGAGGATTTCTAATTATCATTAAAAAGCTATCAATTCCACTTCGATATTCTTGTTGTCTCACAATAATATTTTTGTAATGATCTATATCATCTTCAATATTTAATGTGATTTTCTTCAGATATTCATCTGCAAGATTGCTTTCCTTTTTGCCTGCATTCCAATTATTTATTTGAAGTGCAATCAATATGCCAAACACGACTAATAAAATCTCACCTAATGCATACAAAATATATTTTCGGAATTTTCCATCCTTAAATAATTTCCCCCTAATATTTCTAAAAAATTTGAACATTGGTTATTTTTTAATGCTTGCTGCCAACGTGTTCGTGTATGGCATGTTGTTTTTGTTTAGCAACTAAATTAGCAAAATAATGCGAACCAAGGGAAAATCCGTAGTCCCGACGCTACGGGGTTCGTAAGTAGGCTAGAACTAGCAATGAATTATAGCCGATGTTATTTGCTTTAGTTTTTTACCCAGTTACCTTTTTTTAACTCATTTCCTTTATAGCCTTCTTTAAACTCGATTTGTAAGGATTCCACTCCATTATTAGTTGCTTTTAGAACGTTAAAATGAAGATGTTCAATACTGGTAAACCCTGTTTTTCCTGATAGACCAATTGGTTGTTCTGATTTGATACTGTCACCAACTTCAACCAAGCTTCCTTTGTTCATTAGATGTACGTATTGTGTATATAAATTCATTTTTGGATGAAAAACGGTTATGAAATTTGCATAATCTCTCCATTTTTTTGAATTTCCACCATATTTATAATCTTCTATAACTCCAACGACAACACCATCGGCAGCAGCACATATTGTATCTCTTTCCTTCAGGCTAAAATCTAAGGAATATTTAGAGTATTCAGAATTATGAGAAAATTTCCCATTATATCCTTGAATAATTTTATACTCATAACCATTCTTAAATGGAAGATTAATTTCCTTCTTTTGAATTTCTTCTTCAGGATTTCCTATACGAGCTGTAAAAGTTATTTGAATTTCTTCCTTTGACTTATCAGTCCAATAGGAATATGTGGTATCACTAATTGAAGGAATAATTACAGGAAAATCTTTATCTAGTTTATCTTGAATATATTTATTCGATGACTTTGCGAATATTCTGATTGGGCATTTTATAGGATTATAAATTTCAATTTTCAAAGAATCATTATAAATATCATAATCAATCTTTTGTGTCCACTGCGATAGCTTTTTCTTTGGTAACTGTTTACAGTTGGTGAAACAAACTAAAAAGGTGATAATAAATGTGAATTTAAATTTCAAAGTTTTCTAATATTTACAATTGCATATAACGGTTGGGCTATGGTTTCGTTGTGGTCTCGACGCTTCGGGAGTCCACGAGGACTATTCTGCGAGAACCAAGCGTTGGTTGAAAGATAGGAATTTTCGGAGAACCCCGACGCTTCGGGGCCTCCGCAATAAATTATAGCCGTTGTTAGCCTTTCGTTAATTAATTGTCTTGTTTAATAAACTGATATGTTTTTTTTGACAGATTCAATAGAACACGGTATTTTCCAGCTTTTACTGGGATGTTGTTACCGAAGTGAGCCAGGGTGCTGCCTTCAGGAAATTCGTCTCCTCCCCAACTAAAATACCAATTTTCTCCTTCTCTGAATTTTACAGATCCATTTTTCAGTAACACATCTGCTTCCCAGATTGATTCTAAATCATTGGTCAGGGTTAGAGGGATATTCTTACTCCAATTATTATTTTGCGTCGCAGCACCCACTAAGCCAACATTCCTATAAAGTAATTTAACAGCCGGGTAGTAAGTCTGGATTGCAGTCAAATTTGCTTTTGCCAAGTCTACAAGGTCTTTAATATAAGAAGAGCTATATGCCTTTCTGCTTCTTAATGACTTTATAGCATTTTGGAATATGGGATCTTCAAGTAATTTTGCTGCATGCTCAATTTCACTATCACTAAAAAAATCTGTATCAATAAATTCATAATTATTGATAACTGAAAGCCCTATACTGATACTAGGAATGGGCAAATTAATATTTTCTAAAAATGAGGTGATATATTTTTTGCTCGTAATTGAATTACGATTTATATTATTACCATAGGAAGCTAGACTCTTATTTAAGTTGCTTTGTTGTGGATTAGTAGGATTAAATTTGAGAAAACCCAAATGATAAGTGACTTCGGAAGTTACATCAGTAGGTGCAAGACCTATATTAAATAATAGATGTGGCAATAGTTTTGGGTTGATGCTTTCGGGGCGTAGCTTAATAGTGTCAATAATGGCAATTTGCTTAGCTAACAAATATTGATTTGTTGTCAATCGCTCAATATCTTGATCAATGACGGTATATATTTGTTGCAAAACGGCCTTAATTTGATCCTCACTTTTCCGGGTTTCATTCCAATTATTTAATTGTAAAGCAATCAAAATTCCGATAACAACTAAAATAATTTCACCAATAGCATAGAGCAAATATTTGCTAAATCGATTTTCAGTCAACATTTTTTGTCTAACTTTTCTAAAGAATTTTATCATTGGTTAGTGGTTGGTTGTAATGAAGGCTAACAACTATGTAAACACACCAGTGTGTTTGTTTTACTTAGTATAGCTATAAATGTACTGGCATCTCTATCAGTAACCTATGATATAAGTCAGTAACACTATACGCTTGTTAATGCATGTACTATAGTATAGCGATTTTAAGAAGTCAATAGGGAGAATTTCCTGTTTTAAGAAAAGTAATTAGTAGCGGTTATAAAAGCAATTATTTATACGTGTTGTAGTAGCCAGTTTTTTAGTTTATGCCTACTATTTCTGCAATAATTGAGTCTTTATCCAACCTATTTTTTGAGATATTTCTATAATTTATTTTCCCTTCCAAGAAAGATTCGAGATTTGATTCTTCATTTTCCGATTCAATTTTACAAAGCACTTTTCCGGGGCTAACATTATCACCGGTTTGAACGTACCATTTTGATATTCGCCAGATTCCATTGGCAAGTAAAACTTCAGGAATTTTTAATTCTATTTTTTCACCATTTTCAAGTTTTATTCCGTCAATATTATTTTGGTTAAGATTTCCTAAGAATGATTTAAAAAATTTTATAATTGACTTCATTTTGGTAAATTGGTTACGGTTGGTGCATGGTTTGTTGTGTTGGCAATAACTAAATTAGTAAAAGAAAACGAACTAGAGGAAAATCCGTAGTCCCGAAGCGTCGGGATTCTGAGTAGCACAGACCTTAGCAATTAATTATATACGTTCTTGGCGGTTCGTTTTTTATTCTAAATGCTTTGTCCAAATGTCAATAGATTACTATCTGGGTCGAGTACGGCAAATTCCTTTTGTCCCCAAGGTTTAGTTTCCAATTTTCCATTCGGGTGGATACTTGTTTTATAATCTAATAATGATTGGTAAAAACTATCAATGTTATCAGTTCTAATATAAACTTGTCCGTAATTCTCTTTAGGGTTAAGTTCTTTAAATTCAAAGAAGTGAATTTGAATTTGGTCTTTTTCCATCATCAAATAACCATCAAAGTCAG
>RCNE010002392.1_pt1 | contig 10068 bp, 7 predicted proteins | sample 2041361 | NCBI WGS metagenome assembly RCNE01 (sample SAMN09708229, study PRJNA481090) | Marine sediment metagenome, whole genome shotgun sequencing project. | reverse complement strand
AGTAATTATTGATTTCACCATCATTAACCTTGAAAAATATTGAGGTATTATTAATATTTAATGCGGTATTTTATTAAACTCATTTTAAAATACCGCTTCCTTTCCCTATTTTGCAGTTACCAATTAGAAACTAAGTATGCAAAATATCACCAGGCTTTTCGATTTTCCTTATTACCAATTAGAGAAGTATAATTTATCCAACTGTTTTCTAGACAAAAGAAACGGAGCATGGGTACCTATGTCAACCCAAGAATATGTGGATCAGGCGAATGCCATAAGTCGAGGACTCTTAAGAATGGGCGTACAACCTGATGATAAGATTGCATTGATATCAATGACCAACCGTTCGGAATGGAATGTTATGGATACTGGAATTCTTCAATTGGGGGCACAAAATGTCCCCATTTACCCAACCATTTCGGAAGAAGATTACGCTTATGTTTTGAATCACTCAGAATCAACATACTGTTTTGTTTCTTGCTCAGAAGTATATGCCAAAGTAATGTCTGTTAAGGACAAAGTACCAAGCTTAAAAGAAGTCTATTCTTTTGATGCATTGGATAATTGTAAAAACTGGAACGAAATTTTAGAACTTGGCGCAGACGCAGCTAACCAAGATGTTGTTGAAGATAGAAAAGCGAACGTAAAACCAGAAGACCTAGCAACTCTTATATACACTTCAGGAACTACAGGGCGCCCGAAGGGCGTCATGCTCTCACATGGGAATGTGGTGTCCAATGCCAAAGCAAGTTCAGCACGTTTACCAATTAACAAAGGGAATGCACGTTGCTTAAGCTTTTTACCGGTATGCCATGTTTACGAACGTATGATGATATATCTATATATCTATGATGGCGTTAGTATCTACTACGCAGAGTCAATGGATAAAATTACAGACAACCTTAAAGAAACTTCACCACATGTGATGACGGCAGTACCTCGTTTGCTAGAAAAAGTATATGACAGCATTTTATCCAAAGGAAGTACACTAACCGGACTCAAGAAGAAATTGTTCTTTTGGGCAGTTGATTTGGGATTAAAATATGAGCCTTACGGACAAAATGGTTGGTGGTACGAAAGGAAATTAGGGATAGCAAGAAAATTGATTTTTAGTAAATGGAAAGAAGCTTTAGGTGGAAGCCTTGAGGTAATTTCATCTGGAAGTGCTGCTTTGCAACCCAGACTTGCCCGTATTTTTAACGCTGCAGGACTAGGTGTAATGGAAGGTTACGGGCTTACAGAAACCTCGCCAGTAGTTTCGGTAAATGATATGCGTAAAAGCGGGTTCAAAATAGGCACCGTTGGTAGATTACTATCTGATGTTGAAGTTAAGATTGCGGATGACGGAGAAATTTGTGTTAAAGGTCCTAACGTAATGCAAGGGTACTACAAAGATTCGGTGAAAACTGCTGAAGTAATGAAAGATGGCTATTTCCTCACCGGAGATATTGGAGAAATAGATGCAGATGGGTTCCTGAAAATAACCGACCGTAAAAAAGAAATGTTCAAAACTTCAGGTGGTAAATATGTGGCGCCGCAGCTGTTGGAAAATCGTTTTAAACAATCTCGCTTTATAGAACAATTGATGGTAGTTGGTGAAAGTGAAAAAATGCCAGCTGCTCTGATTCAACCTGACTTTGCCTATTTATTTGAATGGGCCAAGGAGAACGGCATCACCATTAATGAAAATTCTGATATCGTTCTTAACGAAAAAGTATTGGCTAAATATCAAGAAGAAGTAGATATGGCTAATGAATCTTTTGCTAAATGGGAAAAAGTAAAGCAGTTTCGTTTGACTCCAGATATTTGGAGTATTAATGAAGGACACCTCACCCCTACTATGAAATTACGTCGTAAAATTATCAAGGGAAAGTACATGGATTTGTACAATAATATTTATGGTCATTAAAATGATAAGTATTGTTAGAAAAATCAATTGAAAAATTAACCAATGCACAGCTAAAAGCCAGAAAAGGAATGTGCATAGGGTATACCATTGTATACCTAGCAGCCATATTGCTTCTATTATTTTTGCATTTCTATAAATCATCAAGTAAACAACTTTTCCCTGAAATGATTTTTCTTGGTTTTGGAGTCTTACCAATTTTCTATGGTTTTATAATCAATAAGGAAATAGAAAGGCGTAAGACCAAGACTATGGAATAATCGGCACTAAAGAAAAGTACTTCCAAACAAGAATAGAAGCTAGCGAAAACAAACTGTTTGACCTTTTGGTTCTCGGGTTTTACTTTTATAATCATTTACCCTTCTATCAGTTAATCGAATATAACACGACATTCCTTCTTTTTGTTAAAATTTATTATGCATGCATAATAAATTTTTCTATCTTTGAGAACCCACAAGCAGATTTATGAAAGATGTTACGATTGATTATGCTCTTCGAGCTACCTGGCAAGCAGTTGCTAGAATGTACAATGAAGAAGCCAAAAAATTCGATTCTACAATGGCAGTTGGGTTTACCCTTTTGAGCATCGATCCTAAAACAGGTACTCCGTCAACAGCTTTAGGGCCAAAGATGGGTATGGAAGCGACAAGTTTGTCAAGAATACTTAAAAGTATGGAGGCGAAAGGTTTGATTAAACGCAAGCCTAATCCTAAAGATGGTAGAGGAGTTTTGATTCATTTGACTGATTTTGGTTTAGAAAAAAGAAATCATTCTAGAGAAGTAGTACTTCGGTTTAATGATATCGCAAAAGAAAATATATCCGAAGAAAAATTAAAACATTTTTTTGAAGTGATGCAGACCATCAACAGCTTAATTACAGAGAAGAAAATACATACAATAGAAACAAATAATTAACAGGAATCCCATACATGAACAAGCACATTAAAAAAGTAGCGGTAATTGGTTCGGGTATTATGGGAAGCGGCATTGCTTGCCACTTCGCCAATATCGGAGTCGAAGTCTTACTGTTAGACATCGTTCCACGAGAACTGACCGACAAAGAAAAAGCTAAGGGACTAACTCTTGAAGATAAAGTAGTCCGTAACAGATTGGTAAATGGTTCGTTGATGGCAGCATTAAAATCAAAGCCCTCTCCTATTTACAATCAAAAGTTCGCACACCGAATTTCAACAGGAAACTTAGAAGATGATATTGCCAAAATATCTAAAGTAGATTGGATTATCGAAGTTGTTGTTGAGCGCCTAGACATCAAAAAGATTGTTTTCGAAAGTATAGAAAAGCATAGAACGCCAGGTACTTTAATAACTTCGAACACTTCTGGTATTCCTATTAAGTTTATGAGTGAAGGACGAAGTGATGATTTTCAGAAAAATTTCTGTGGAACGCACTTCTTCAATCCTGCACGTTATTTAAAGTTGTTTGAAATAATTCCTGGTCCGAAAACTTCTCCTGAAGTTTTGGAATTCTTAGACGGTTACGGGGAGAAATTCCTTGGAAAGACATCTGTAATTGCGAAAGATACTCCCGCATTTATCGGAAACCGTATAGGTATTTTCAGCATCCAAAGTCTTTTCAACATGGTGAAGGAGTTGGGAATGACAGTTGAAGAAGTTGACAAACTTTCAGGACCGGTAATAGGTCGCCCAAAGTCAGCAACGTTTAGAACCGTTGATGTTGTGGGTCTTGATACTTTGGTTCATACCGCTAATGGCGTGTATGATAATTGTCCTGATGATGAGAAACGTGATATTTTCAAACTACCAGATTTCATCAATACCATGATGGAAAACAAATGGTTAGGAAGTAAAACAGGACAAGGCTTCTATAAAAAATCAAAAGATGCCAAAGGAAAGACTGAAATCTTGACTTTAGATTTAGATACGATGGAATATCGTTCTAAGAAAAGTGCCAAGTTCGCGACACTTGAATTGACAAAAACTATAGATAAGGTTGTTGACCGTTTTGCTGTATTAGTAGATGGAAAAGACAAGGCGGGCGAATTCTACAGAAAGAGTTTCGCAGCTTTATTTGCCTATGTCTCACATCGAATTCCTGAAATCACAGATGATATTTATAAAATCGATGATGCAACCAAAGCAGGTTTCGGCTGGGAACACGGTCCTTTCCAAATCTGGGATGCAATCGGTTTAGAAAAAGGATTAGAAATAATGAAGGCGGAAGGTGAAGTCGCTGCTCCATGGGTAGCTGAGATGTTGGCTTCTGGTCAAAAATCATTCTACGCTGTGAAAGATGGCGATTCCTATGCCTATGACATTCCTAAGAAATCCTTAGAAAAAATACCTGGACAAGATTCCTTTATCATTCTAGATAACATTCGTAAATCAACTGAAGTGTTTAAAAACGCAGGTGTTGTAGTTGAAGATTTAGGAGATGGAATTTTAAATGTGGAATTCCAGTCTAAAATGAACACCATTGGTGGTGATGTTTTAGCAGGATTAAATAAAGCTATTGACTTAGCGGAAAAAGACTTCCAAGGTTTGGTAGTTGGTAATCAAGCAGCAAATTTCTCTGTTGGTGCAAACATCGGAATGATTTTCATGATGGCTGTTGAGCAAGAATATGACGAGCTGAACATGGCTATCAAAATGTTTCAAGATACCATGATGCGCATGCGTTATTCTTCAATCCCTACTATATCTGCTCCTCACGGAATGGCTCTAGGTGGTGGTTGCGAGATTTCGTTACATGCTGATAAGGTAGTTGCTGCGGCAGAGACTTATATGGGACTTGTAGAATTCGGCGTAGGTGTGATTCCTGGTGGTGGTGGCTCCAAAGAAATGGCTGTTCGAGCTCAAGATACCTTCCTTAAAGGTGATGTTGAACTAAACGTGTTACAAGAATATTTCTTGACTATCGGAATGGCAAAAGTATCGACATCCGCATATGAAGCCTTTGATTTAGGATTACTTCAAAAAGGAAAAGATCTCGTTGTCGTTAATAAAGACCGGCAAATCGCAACTGCAAAGGCCCATGCAATACTAATGGCAGATGCAGGTTATACACAACCTCCAATGCGAAAAGATATCAAAGTCTTAGGAAAACAAGCATTAGGAATGTTTATAGTAGGGACTGATTCCATGGAAAACAGTCGGTACATCAGCGAGCATGATAAAAAGATTGCTAACAAACTGGCTTATGTAATGGCAGGTGGCGATTTATCAGAACCAACACGAGTGTCTGAACAGTATTTGTTGGATATCGAACGGGAAGCTTTCTTATCACTTTGTACAGAAAAGAAAACTTTGGAACGAATTCAGCACATGCTTAAAACAGGTAAACCTCTTAGAAACTAAAAACATGAAGACAGCATATATAGTTAAAGCATATAGAACAGCAGTAGGTAAAGCCCCAAAAGGTGTTTTCCGTTTTAAGCGAACAGACGAACTCGCAGCGGAAACCATCGAACATATGATGAAGGAGTTACCCAATTTTGACAAGAAGCGTATCGATGATGTTATCGTTGGTAACGCAATGCCAGAAGGTTCCCAGGGATTAAATATGGCACGTTTGATTTCATTAATGGGGTTAGACATTGTTGATGTACCAGGGGTAACCGTTAATCGTTTCTGCGCATCTGGACTAGAAACCATAGGTATAGCAGCAGCGAAAGTTCAGGCAGGAATGGCTGATTGTATTATAGCAGGTGGAGCTGAAAGTATGAGCTCTGTACCAATGACCGGAAACAAACCAGAGCTAAATTATGATTTAGCAAATTCTGGACATGAAGACTATTATTGGGGAATGGGTAATACTGCAGAAGCTGTTGCCAATGAATACAAAGTATCTCGTGAAGATCAAGATAATTTCGCATACAATTCTCATATGAAAGCTTTAAAAGCGCAAGCTGAAGACCGTTTTCAAAGTCAAATTGTTCCTATTGAAGTAGATGAAACTTATTTGGACGCCAATGGTAAAAAGGCAGAACGTAAGTATACCGTGACTAAAGATGAAGGTCCTAGAAAAGGAACTTCTGTTGAAGTATTGAATAAACTCCGTGCAGTATTTGCTGCAGGTGGTAGTGTTACTGCTGGTAACTCTTCACAAATGAGTGACGGTGCAGCTTTTGTTTTGATTATGAGTGAAGAAATGGTAAAAGAGTTAAATATTGAACCTATTGCTCGCTTAGTGAATTATGCTGCTGCAGGTGTACCGCCAAGAATTATGGGTATTGGTCCGGTTGCTGCTATTCCGAAAGTATTGAAACAAGCTGGGTTAAAACAAGATGACATCGAGCTAATTGAGTTGAATGAAGCATTTGCTTCTCAGTCATTGGCAGTAATGCGGGAATTAAAGTTGAACCAAGATATCGTCAATGTAAACGGTGGCGCTATTGCTTTAGGTCATCCATTAGGATGTACTGGAGCTAAATTATCTGTACAGTTGTTCGACGAAATGAGAAAAAGAAATATGCAAGGAAAATACGGAATGGTTACCATGTGCGTAGGCACAGGACAAGGAGCTGCTGGTATTTTTGAGTTTTTGAATTAGAAAAAGAAATAAAAATTATGAGTACTGAAACTATAAACAAAGAGATATTACGCGGAGGTCAATTCCTCGTAAAAGAGACTAAATGCGAAGATGTTTTTACTTTGGAGGATTTATCCGAAGAACAAAAAATGATGCGTGATAGCACCAAGGAATTCGTTGATCGAGAGCTTTGGGCACATTGGGAACGTTTTGAAAGTAAAGATTACGCATTCACAGCGGAAACTATGAAAAAAGCCGGTGAACTTGGGCTTTTAGGAATTGCCGTACCCGAAGCTTATGGCGGAATGGGAATGGGGTTTGTTTCTACCATGTTAGTCTGTGATTATATTTCCGGAGCTACAGGTTCTTTTAGCACTTCCTTTGGTGCACATACGGGTATTGGCACCATGCCAATAACCCTTTATGGTACTGAAGAGCAAAGAAAGAAATACGTACCTAAATTAGCCTCTGGCGAATGGTTAGGGTCGTATTGTTTGACTGAACCAGGTGCAGGTTCAGATGCAAATTCTGGTAAAACAAAAGCTGTTTTATCAGAAGATGGAAAATACTATAGCATTACAGGTCAGAAAATGTGGATTTCCAATGCAGGTTTTTGTGACTTACTTATTGTTTTTGCTCGAATAGAAGATGACAAGAACATTACTGGATTTATAGTAGAGAATAACCCAGACAATGGTATCACCATGGGTGATGAAGAGAAAAAATTAGGTATTCACTCCTCCTCTACTCGTCAGGTTTTCTTTAGTGAAACCAAAGTGCCAGTTGAAGACATGCTTTCCGAAAGAGGCAACGGGTTCAAAATTGCGATGAACGCCTTAAATATAGGTCGAATCAAATTAGCGGCAGCTTGCTTAGAAGCTCAGAGAAGAGTAATTAATGAAGCTGTAAAATATGCTAATGAGCGCATTCAATTTAAAACACCAATCATAAATTTTGGAGCAATTAAGGCTAAAATTGCTGAGATGACCACAAATGTATATGTAGGAGAATCAGGTAGTTATAGAGCTGCTAAAAATATTGAAGACAGAATTGCTATTCGTGCTTCTGAAGGCAATACACATCAAGAGGCAGAATTGAAAGGTGTTGAAGAATACGCCATTGAATGTTCTATATTAAAAGTTGCTGTTTCAGAACATGTACAGTATACTACAGATGAAGGTTTACAGATTTTTGGTGGTATGGGCTATAGTGCTGAAGCACCTATGGAATCTGCTTGGAGAGATTCTCGTATCGGTCGTATTTATGAAGGCACCAACGAAATCAACCGAATGCTTGCCGTAGGTATGTTGGTGAAGAAAGCTATGAAAGGGCATGTAGATTTATTAGGCCCAGCTACAGCAGTTGGAGAAGAACTAATGGGTATTCCATCTTTTGATGCCCCTGATTTTTCTGAGCTATTTGCCGAAGAAAAAGATTTGGTAGCTCGTTTGAAAAAAGTATTCTTAATGGTAGCTGGTTCAGCTATTCAAAAATTTGGTCCTGAATTGGAAAAACATCAACAATTGATGATGGCAGCATCCAACATTTTGATTGAAGTTTATATGGCGGAGAGTGCCATTCTAAGAACAGAGAAAAACGCAAAACGTTTTGGTGAGGAATCGCAGGCAACGCAAATTGCCATGGCACGTTTGAATTTATACAATGCAGTTGATATTATTCTGAAAAATGGAAAAGAAGCTATTGTTTCTTTTGCTGAAGGTGACGAACAACGCATGATGCTAATGGGCTTAAAACGTTTTACAAAGTATACTAATAACCCTAACGTAGTAGCTTTACGTACGCAAATTGCGAATAAAGTAGCTGCCGATAACGGTTATACCTTTGACTAATTCAAATTGAAACTTTTGCTGATACAGAAGTAAAACCGTTCGCCCTTAGGTGGACGGTTTTTTATTAGGTTTACATCTGCGAAGCGCATAAATTTATGCATGCAGAACAAACTATTGACGGCAGCATACGCTCCGGAAGATTTTAGGAAACGAGGACATCAATTGATTGATGAACTTGCCGATCATTTGGAGGCTCAATTGAACGATTCAAAAACGAAAGCAATCAATTGGCACATTCCGGAACAAGAACTTATTTTTTGGAAGAATTTTCTAAAAGATGGTGATGAAACTGAACTTTTCACCCAAATATTAAAGCGTACTACGAACGTTCATAACCCTAAGTACATTGGACACCAAGTTACGCCAACAGCTCCAATTACAGCACTTTCAGCATTGATTAGTGGCTTATTGAATAACGGAATGGCGGTGTATGAAATGGGTATGGCGCCTTCTGCGATAGAGCGCGTTGTAACCGATTTATTATGTGAAAAAATTGGTTACGATTCAGAATCTAGAGGATTTCTAACTTCTGGAGGAACTTTAGCCAATCTTACCGCTTTATTATCCGCCAGAAAAGCAAAAGTTGGAAATGACATCTGGAACGAAGGTCAAGAGCAAGCACTAGGCATCATGGTTTCCGAAGAAGCACATTATTGTGTGGACAGAGCTGCCAAAATTATGGGCTTAGGCGAAAAAGGAATCATAAAAATCCCTGCAGCCAAAGATTTTAGAATGGATACTTCTCTTTTAGAAGCCGAATTCCAAAAAGCAAGAGCAAATGGTATTCAGGTTTTCGCAATTGTAGGAAGCGCTCCCTCAACCGCAACAGGAGTTTATGATGATTTAGAAACAATAACCACTTTTGCAAAAAAACATAATTTATGGTTTCATGTTGATGGTGCGCACGGAGGTGCAGCAATTTTCTCTGAAAAATACAGGCACACCGTTAGCGGAATTAAACACGCCGATTCAGTAGTCATTGATGGGCATAAAATGATGATGATGCCTACTATCACTACTGCCCTACTCTTTAAAAATGGAAACCATTCACATGCTACTTTTAGTCAAAAAGCAGATTACCTTTTAGAACAATCTGAAGACGAAGATTGGTACAACTTGGCCAAACGGACTTTTGAATGCACCAAAACCATGATGAGCATTCATTGGTTCACTATGTTCAAAACTTATGGGGAAAAGGTTTTTAATGAATATGTGACCCAACTGTTTGACATGGGTCATCAATTTGGTGAAATGATTACCAATGAACCTGATTTTGAATTGGGTGCTGTACCAAATTCAAACATTGTTTGTTTTCGGTATGTTGACCATAACTTAGATGACCTATTTCTGAACGAGCTCAATGCTAAAATTCGCCAGCATTTACTTGAAGAAGGTGAATTTTATATTGTGCAGACCAAGCTGCGTGGCATTCATTATTTGAGATGCACTATTATGAACCCCTTTACTAGTGAGGAGCATTTAATCGTTTTGTTAGAAAAGATAAAGAAGGTTGCTAGAATTTTGGGAGATTCTGACTCATAAGGACATCCCCTTAGCCCCCCTTCATAGGAGGAATTCTAAGCGTTGCCCTTCAGGGGTAAAGGTCTTTTTACTCCCGCATCGCATCTAACACCTGCTCTTCACCTTCTTTGTTTGAAAAGTTAATCGCACATTGAATCAAGGCTAAATGAGAATATGCTTGGGGAAAGTTTCCTAAAAGTCTTTTAGTCTTAAAATCAATATCTTCACTAAATAAACCTAAATGATTACTATAAGTCAGTAATTTGTCGAAATGCTTCATTG
>RCNE010002391.1_pt1 | contig 10070 bp, 7 predicted proteins | sample 2041361 | NCBI WGS metagenome assembly RCNE01 (sample SAMN09708229, study PRJNA481090) | Marine sediment metagenome, whole genome shotgun sequencing project. | reverse complement strand
ACAATAGAAACCAGTCGCTCGGATCCCTTGCGAAGGTGTTGCGTGAGCTGTTCAATTTTTTCGCCGACCATGGCGGCATCGACAACTGCGACGCCAATTTTGTGTTTGCTGATGGCTTCGTTGGCCTGGCCGAGCGTACTTGCGTAGTACACTTTGTGCATTCCGCGCGAAGAATCCTTGATGGTCTCGAGGAATTCCTGATCCTTGGTCAATACGAGTATATCGACCGAGCGCGAGCCAACGCTTGCGGCCGCGGAAACCTTCTTGGGGTCCAGAATCGGCAATCGGCCCGTGCCATCACTAATAATTGTGGATCCGTTTTCCGACGTCTCCATGATGATGTGTTCGGCTGGTTCGTCGACATTCGCGGTGGTGTCGTTCGCTGACTCGGCGAGGGCCATCAAGCGCATTTGACGTGTGGCACTATCGACAAGCTTGAGGAGGCCTTCGCCTGTAACGCTGCCACTGACGACTTGAAATACTTCTTCATCGCCGACCAATGCATGTATATCCGAGGTCTTGCTTCCGGCAAGCAGAATGCCGATGGTATCCGGGGATCGCTTTTTGGCTTCGCGCAATGCGTCCAGTCCGCTCATGCCCGGAAGATCGTGTGCGGTGATAATTACATTAATCGGTGTTTCGACTAAGGTGTTTAGAGCCTCACTTCCGCTGGTGGCACAATGCACCGTATAGCGATCGCTAAACCCCGAACTGAGATTGTCCAGAGTGCTTTGCTCGCTATGCAGTAACAATACCTGTGTCTTAAATTCGTCCAACGGCACTTCGTTTTCTCCAAAGTCTTATGTCGAATCGCTTTCGCGGTCCTTTCGTCAAAGAAGTATAGCCTTGGGTCTGCGGGAGATTGTCGTCCGGCCGCGACAGATTTCTGAATTTGTGACGCGGCGCACAGTGAAAGTGCTGGTCGCGTCACGTTTGCCCAAAATGAACCGAAGAAAACGCTACCTGCCGCGCCGTTATTGCGCTTGCGCTTGTTTGCCGGGAGCCTTGGGAATGGCGTGTCAGTCGCTTTTTCCGAGGCTGGAAATCTCTGTTTTCAGTGCCGAAACAGCCTCGTCGAGTGACATCACTTCCTGTTTCTTGGAACCAATTCGACGTATGGCAACCGTGCGATTCTCAAGTTCACGCTGACCCACTGCAAACTGCACCGGTACTTTGGCGACACTGTGTTCGCGAACCTTGTAAGAGATTTTTTCGTTGCGAACGTCTGTTTCAGCCCGTATTCCGTTAGCGCGCAATACGGTAGCAATCTCGGCGGCATACTCATCCGAGTCGGATGTAATCGTCAGAATCTTGACCTGCACAGGCGCTAACCATAGCGGCAGGTTGCCGGCGTGGTGTTCGATCAGGATGGCCATGAATCGCTCGAGCGAACCGAAAATCGCTCGGTGCAACATGACCGGCAGATGTTTTTCACCGTCTTCGCCGATGTAGGAGGCGCCGAGTCGACCGGGCATATTCAGGTCGACCTGCAGCGTTCCACACTGCCAGTCACGACCGATGGCATCACGCAGAACGAACTCAAGTTTGGGGCCATAAAAAGCGCCTTCACCCGGATTGTGCGTGTAGTCGAGACCGGCGACCTCAAGCGCTTTCAGAAGGGCGGCTTCCGATTGATCCCAAACCGCATCTTCGCCGACTCGAACTGCAGGACGATCAGCAAACTTAATGCGTACGTCGTCGAAACCAAAAGTGCGATAGATACTGAGAATTAAATCGCATACCGCGATCGACTCTTCGGTGATTTGCTCGGGCGTGCAAAAAATGTGTGCGTCGTCCTGCGTAAAGGCACGCACTCGCATCATGCCGTGGAGAGCGCCCGATGGTTCGTAACGATGGCATTTGCCGAACTCGGCAAGCCGCACCGGCAAATCTCGGTAGCTTGTAATGCCCTGTTTGAAGACTTGCACGTGGCCCGGGCAATTCATCGGCTTAACGGCGTAAACGCGACCGTCGACAGTCTCTGACGTAAACATGTTATCGCCAAAGGCCGCGTTGTGGCCCGACTTCTCCCACAAGGATTTCGCCATAATTTCAGGAGTGTTGATCTCCTGGTAGCCGGCGGCGTTCTGTGCCTCACGCATATATCCGATCAAACTTTGGAACAGGCTCCAGCCTTTCGGATGCCAGAAAACTGCGCCGGGTGCTTCTTCCTGAAAGTGGAACAGATCCATGACGCGGCCAAGACGTCGATGGTCACGTTTCTCCGCCTCTTCCAGCATGTGCAAATATTTTCGCAACTGTTTTTCGTTGGACCAGGCTGTGCCGTAAATGCGTTGCAACATTTCGTTGTTGGAGTCGCCACGCCAGTAAGCACCTGATACGCGAGTCAGCTTGAAGGCCTTGCCGAGTTTTCCGGTCGAGGGCAGATGCGGGCCGCGGCACAGATCAATGAAATCGCCTTGTCGGTACAGGGTCAGGTCTTCCTCTGACGGAATGCTCTCAATTATCTCGGCTTTGTATTCTTCACCGATGCCGCGAAAGAATTCTGCGGCTTTGTCACGCTCCCAGACTTCGCGTTGGATGGGTTCGTCACGCTCGACAATTTCCTTCATCCGCGCCTCGATGGTCTCGAGGTCTGCGTCAGTGAAGGGTTCTTCGCGGGAAAAGTCGTAGTAAAAGCCATTCTCGATAGCCGGTCCGATGGTTACCTGAGTATCGGGCCAAAGCTCCTTGACGGCTTCCGCGAGTATATGTGCGGCGTCGTGGCGCAGCAGCTCCAGACCCTCGTCCGAATCACGCGTGAGAATCTCCAGCGTTGAATCGGCTTCGATAAGGCGGCCAAGGTCCCACATCGCCCCATCTACACGCACGGCCACAGCGGCTTTCGCCAGGCCTGCGCCTATGCTCGCGGCGACTTCGGCGCCACTGACGCTCGACTCGAATTGACGCTCGGAACCGTCAGGTAGTGTTATTTTCGGCATATTTAGAACTACTAGTGTGATTGGGACGGGACGGCGCGATATTGTACGCGAAATGCCCCGCGGATAAACAAGTTCGAGTACAATAGCGCCCCTTGCAAAACCTTCCAGATCAAATTTCATGAGCGACACCGAAACACGCGATTTTATTCGCCAGATCATCCACGACGACCTCGAGTCCGGGAAGCACGATCAAATCGTGACTCGATTCCCGCCGGAGCCAAACGGATATCTGCATATTGGCCACGTCATGTCGATCTGCCTGAATTTCGGTGTGACGGAAGAAACCGCCGGTCGTACGTTTCTGCGTTTTGACGATACGAATCCGGGCAAAGAGAGCGAGGAGTACGTGGCGGCCATTGAACGGGACGTTCGCTGGCTTGGCTTTGACTGGTCAGATCGGTTGACGCACGCCTCCGACTATTTCGAGAGAATATACGGCGCCGCTGTCAGTCTTGTTGAGCTGGGTTCCGCTTATGTCGATAGTCTGAGCGCCGAAGAGATTCGTGAATACCGCGGAACTCTGACGACGCCGGGAAAGAATAGCCCGCACCGTGATCGAAGCGTCGAAGAAAATCTGGAATTGCTTGCGCGTATGCGCGCAGGTGAGTTCGCCGATGGCGAGATGGTACTGCGCGCCAAGATCGACATGAGTTCGCCGAACATGAATCTGCGCGATCCCGCGCTATATCGAATCCGCCATATAACGCATCAGCACACCGGGGATGAGTGGAACATCTACCCGATGTACGATTTCGCCCATACGATGTCCGATGCGTTCGAGGAAATTACGCATTCGCTCTGCACACTCGAGTTTGAAGATCATCGTCCTTTGTACAACTGGTTTCTCGATCAACTAAAACCGGATCATCGACCACGACAAATAGAGTTTTCGCGGCTGAATCTTGCGTATGCGATCACCAGCAAACGCAAACTGAATGCGTTGGTCGAAGAGGGGATCGTCGAAGCCTGGAATGATCCACGCATGCCTACGATTGCTGGCATGCGCCGGCGCGGTTATCCGGCAGCGGCGCTTCGCGAATTTGTTAAGCGCGGCGGGGTTACAAAGAAAGACAAGTTGATCGAGATGGGCGTGCTCGAAAACTGCGTTCGTGAAAATCTCGGCGACGACTCCGAGCGTCGCTTGGCGGTCTTGCGGCCGCTAAAAGTTGTTCTGACGAACTACCCGAAAGATCAGGTCGAAATGATGGAGGCGATGAATCATCCAGGTCGACCGGAGCTCGGAACACGGGAGCTGCCTTTCTCGCGTGAACTATGGATCGAGCACGACGATTTCATGGAAGAAGCACCCCGCAAGTTCTTCCGCTTGAAGCCGGACGGCGAAGTGCGTTTACGCTTTGGCTACATCATTCGCTGCGATGAAGTGATCAAGGACGATGCCGGTGAAGTTACGGAACTTCGCTGCAGTTACGATCCTGACACGCGCAGTGGCACGGGTACGAGTGACCGAAAGGTCAAGGGCACGATCCACTGGGTGTCAGCTGAGCATGGTATTGACGCGAGTGTTCGCCTTTACGACCGTTTGTTTACGGAAGCCAATCCGAACTCCGTCGATGATTTTCATTCGGTGCTAAACGCCGAATCACTGCAGACCGTCGACGCCAAGATGGAGCCGTCGTTAGCCGACCTGAAAGCGGGTGAGTCGGTGCAGTTTGAACGCCTCGGTTATTTTTGTGCTGATAGTGAAGATGATTCGGCGGATGCGCGAGTTATCAATCGAATTGTTACTTTGCGCGACTCGTGGGCGAAACTCGAAAAACAGGCGATGCAGCAACAAGGCTAGGTCAGGTCGTGTAGCCGTCAGTAATCACCAGCGGTGCACCACGTTCGGAGCCGAGTCCCTCGGCCGCGCTTCCCTCCGATTTGGCGACTTCAACAACACTGAATGAGTTGACAAGCGCGAGAAGCTCGCCGGGTTTTGCGCGTCCGTAGGTGGTGAGCATCGGAATCTGATGACCCGCGATATGGGCGACCGGTTCGGCGAAATTCGCGATCATCGACTGATCGATGTTGCTGATTAGATTGCCGAACGCATCAATCGTGATGATCGTCCCGCTGACTTTCTCCGCAGTGATATCAGGATCGTCCAGCCAGCCAGGCGTCCACTCATTGACGGACTTTCCGACCGCAGTTAATGAAAGCCGTCCGGCCGCAAGTTCGGCGGCAACCGGAGCGAAGATATCGCGGCCGTGAAAAGTATCGCTCGGTTTGGCCAGATTCAGTGATGTCAGCCGTTCGATATTCAGCTGCCAGACTTTTGGGCTCTCAGCGTGATCAAGCAGTGGTGCGAGGAGGCCATTGTCCGGTGCCATGAAAACATGACCGTCATGTTCGACAACGAGGATTTCGCGCTCTGTTCCCACACCCGGATCAACAATGGCCATGTGAATGGTGCCGCGCGGAAAATAGGGGTATGCACGGCTGATCCAGAAACCTGCTTCGGGTGGCCATTGAGGCGGAATGTCGTGTGCCAGATCGATGACGTGCGCGTCCGGATTGCGCGTGAGAATCACGCCGCGCATGACCGCAGCGAAGGGTCCCTTGTGACCAAAGTCGGTCGTTAATGTGATGACACCTGACCATTGCATTGATTTATCCCTCCACCGGATGGCGCTGTCCGTAGGCGCGTTTCGCCCAGTATATGAAGATAGTATCTATCATCGCTATGGCGATCTTGAATACGTACTTTGCGGCACCCAGCGCCAGGGCGGTTTTGAGGTCGACGATGCCCCACCAGGCGACTAGCGAGTAGATGAGCGTATCGATGGCCTGAGAGCTAATCGTCGACGCATTGTTCCGCAGCCAAAGCCAACGGTCGCCGGTCGCTTGTTTGATTTTATGAAACGCCCAGACGTCGAAACTCTGGCTGACGTAGTAGGCGAGCAGCGAGCCAAATACAAACCTCGGTGTGAAGTTCACGATGGTGGCAAAAGCGTCATGGATGCTTGTTGAGTAGGCCGCCGTACCGGGCCGGTCACTCGGAAGATAGAGCAAGGCCAGGCTCAGCATTATCAGGACGATAACGCTCACGGCAAACCCCATCCGAACCGCTTTGTTGGCTTCAGCCTTGCCGTAGTTTTCGCTGAGAACATCCGTTGCGAAAAATATGCTGGAATAGAATATGACGCCCAGGCTGGTCTGCATGCCAAATATGATCGTGAGTTTCGGGCCCTGCAGATTGGCGAGAATAATCGCAGTCGCGATGGCGACCTGTAAGCCAGCTTTTCCAAACAGTCGATAGAGTAAGACTGTTCCGGCCAGATCAATCAGTAAGGTCGTAAACCAGAGCGCTTCCTGATTAGCGGCAAAGAATACTTCAAGACTTTCCGGAAACATTAGTCTGTCGAGGCGACCAATCGGTCGAGGTGCCAATCGGCATTACCGAACATGAGATTGATTGCTGTCAAACGCTTAAAGTAGTGCGCAACATCGAGTTCCCAGGTGACGCCCATTCCGCCGTGTATTTGCACCGCTTCTTCGCCGACTTGTTTGCCAGCAATGCCGATTTGGTACTTCAAAGCATGAACGGCACGTCTGGACTCCTTATCGCCTTTTTCCGACAACATCGAGGCCCACATTAGGAGGGAACGACTTTGTTCGCATGCCGTGTACATTTCGACCATGCGATGTTGAAGCGCCTGAAAGCTGCTGATTGGGACACCAAACTGCACCCGACTCTTGCTGTATTCGATCGTTTTTTCCGTCAGAACGCTCATAATTCCAACCGCTTCAGCACATACGGCGAACGTTGCGTCGGACACTGCCGCTTCCAGAGCATCGAACCCCTGATCGATCTCACCAATGACTTTGTCGGCGGGCAAAATGACATTCTTAAAGTCGATCTCCGCGGCACGTTGTCCATCGATCGTCTCGTAATCACGAATCGCAACGCCTGGCGCGTCGGCAGCCACGCCAAACAGCGTTATGCCGTGATGATCGCTTTGATCGCCTGACGTTCTCGCGGGCACGATAAGCAAGTCTGCGTGGCCGCCATTCAATACGTATCCCTTGGAGCCATTCAGGGTCCACGTGTCGCCATCGAGTGTGGCGGTGGTTGCGACGTTGTTGACGTCATAGCGAGCCTGAGGTTCGACACAGGCCAACGTAGCTTGTAGCTCGCCGCCTATCATCGGGCTTAGCCATTCGGCTTTTTGCGCGTCACTGGCTGCGCGCCGCAATACGCCACCTGACAATACAACATTGGCCAGATAGGGCTCGACGATCAAGCCGCGCCCGAGACGTTCCATGACAACCATCATGTCGACCGGGCCGCCATCGAATCCACCGTCTTCCTCGCTAAACGGAACAGCGGTCCAACCAAGCTCGGCAAATGTTTGCCAGACCTCCTGGCTATAGCCGATATCGCTGGCAGAGCGCTGTTGGCGAGATTCGAAATCGTAATCGTTAGCGATGAATTTCTCGATGCTGTCGGCCAGCATCATCTGTACTTCGTTGAGTGAAAAGTCCATTCGTATCGCCCTAGAGGCCAAGCACGTGCTTGGCGATAATGTTTTTCTGGATTTCGTTGGAGCCGCCGAAGATCGTGACCTTGCGATCATTGAAATACGTCAACGCGGCAAATGTTTCAGGCCCGTCGCCAACGCGCATGTCGTCCGGAAAATCCTCCACATACTGATCGCGCACATAGGGCAGTGCGTAGTAGGCGGAGGCCTCCATGCGCAAAGAATCTATGTTCTGTCGCAGCTCGGTTCCCGCGATTTTCAGGATCGAGGACTCCGGGCCAGGGGCTTTTCCCGATGCCACGGAAGCCAGCGTGCGAAGTTCGGTGTATTCCAGCGCCTTTAGTTCGATCTCGGCCGCCGCTATTTTGCGCATGAAGTTGCGATCATTGGCGAGCGGCGCGGCACCCTTTATCGATTTTCCGGCCTGGGTTTTCAGAGTCTGCAGGCGATATTTCGATCCGGCCACGCCGGCGATGCCCGTCCGTTCGTGTTGCAACAGGACTTTCCCGTAGGTCCAGCCCTTACCTTCTTCGCCCACCAGATTCTCGATCGGAACCTTGACGTTATCGAAGTGCACTTCATTCACTTCGTGCTCGCCATCCAGCAAGACGATCGGTTTAACCGTAACGCCGGGCTGATTCATATCGATCAGTATGAAACTGATGCCTTCCTGACGTCTCGCAACATCGGTGTTTGTGCGAACAAGGCAAAAAATCCAGTCCGCGAACTGACCGAGCGTGGTCCAGGTCTTGGTGCCGTTCACCCGATAATGATCACCGTTCAGATCGGCACGCGTATTGAGTGATGCCAGGTCGGAACCCGCGCCGGGTTCTGAGTACCCCTGACACCACCACGTATTGAATTGCAGAATGTCGGGCAGAAAACGCTGTTTCTGTTCTTCAGAGCCATAGCTATAGATGATCGGTCCGACCATGGATACGCCGAATGGCAAGAATGGCGGGGCGTTAACCCGGGCATGCTCATCGGCGAAAATGTATTTCTGAACCGAGCTCCAGCCAGTGCCACCCAACTCCTGCGGCCAATTCGGGGCTGCCCATCCCTTCGCATACATGGCTTTGTGCCATCGGACGATATCCTCCCGTGACAACGAAATATTCCGCGCCTGCTTGTCCAGCACATCCTGCGGAAATTCCGTTTCGAAAAATTGCCTTACCTCTTTTCGAAATGCGAGTTCATCGTCACTGAAATTGACATGCATCTATGGAAAACCTCGTTGCTGACCGGCCGGCAAGCTTACCAAACCCCGGGAATCGAGTCTGTTCCTATAGGCGACCAGCGGCTCTTAATGCACAATGGGGTTATGACCACGCGCTCTCAACCCGATGAAGCATCTGACCTGCGTCCCACGCCGGTCGTTGATGCGCTCAGTCGACCGCTGCACGATCTCCGTATTTCCTTGCTGGATCAATGCAATTTTCGGTGCCCCTACTGCATGCCTGAGGCCGAATTCCATTCGGAATATGAGTTTCTTAAGAAACAACAGCGGCTGACTTACGACGAGATCATCAGGGTCGCGGCGATGGCCGGTGCGCTGGGCGTAAGCAAGATTCGCCTGACGGGCGGTGAGCCTTTACTGGATAAGAACATCTGCGATCTGGTTGAACGAATCGCAGTCTTGCCGGGTGTTGCCGACCTGGCGTTGACGACGAACGGAATGTTGCTCGCAACGTACGCCGAAAAATTGGCTAAAGCCGGTTTGCACCGGGTAACGGTTAGTCTGGACAGCATCGACAAAGAGGTCTTTCGCCGCATGAGCGGAGGACGCGGAGATCTCGAAAAAGTTCTCGCGGGCATAGAAGCGGCTGAATCCGCTGGTCTGGGTCCGATTAAGATTAATGTCGTCGTACAAAAAGGCGTCAATGACCATACCGTGCTTGATCTCCTCGATCGCTTTCGTGGCACCGGCACCATTGTCAGACTCATTGAGTTTATGGATGTCGGCAATCGAAACGGCTGGCGGATGAACCGGGTCGTGCCATCACGTCTGTTGCTGACGGAAGTTGAGAAACGCTGGCCGCTTCGGGCCGTCGGGAAGAACTATCCGGGAGAAGTTGCACGCCGTTACGAATACGTCGACGGTGCTGGAGAGATTGGCTTCATATCGTCGGTGACGGAGCCATTTTGCGGCGACTGCAGCCGCGCGCGCCTGTCAGCGGATGGCATGTTATACACCTGCCTGTTTGCCAATCAGGGCACGGATCTCAGAGAATCGCTCAGGAATGGCGCGGACGATGACGAGCTGCAGGGGATTCTGTCCAGTATCTGGCTGCAACGTGCGGATCGTTACAGTGAGCTTCGTCGTCCGGACATCGCTGAGCATCACGTATTGCGAAAAGTCGAAATGTATAGGATAGGTGGATGACGTGGGCAAACTAACTCATATTGATAGCGCGAATCGACCCACCATGGTCGACGTCAGCAACAAGGTCGTCAGCCAACGTGAAGCGCACGCGCGCTCCTGCGTTGAGCTTCCGGATGTTGTTTTGTCACAGGTTGCCGACGATGAGATCGCGACAAAAAAAGGACCTGTGTTCGCGACCGCGATCATTGCGGGCGTTATGGCGGCGAAGAAGACGCATGAGTTGATCCCTTTTTGTCATCCGCTGGGACTCGATAGCTGCAAAGT
>RCNE010002390.1_pt1 | contig 10071 bp, 5 predicted proteins | sample 2041361 | NCBI WGS metagenome assembly RCNE01 (sample SAMN09708229, study PRJNA481090) | Marine sediment metagenome, whole genome shotgun sequencing project. | reverse complement strand
GTTAACATGGTTATTAACGCTTTTTATGGCGTTCGTGATGCAATTTTCTTTTGCACAAGAGAAAACTGTCACAGGTACAGTTACAACAGTTTCGGATGGCTTACCCCTTCCTGGCGCTAGTGTAATTGTAAAGGGTACCGCTCGTGGTGCTCAAACAGATTTTGATGGTAAGTATACTATTAAGGTCGTTCAAGGAGATATATTAGTAATTTCTTATGTTGGTATGGAGCCTTCCGAAGTTACAATAGGTGCTGCTAATACTTACGACACAGCTTTAGAAGAGGGTAATACTCTTGATGAAGTAGTAGTTATTGGTTATGGTACCACAACTAAAAAAGCGTATGCTGGTACAGCTACGGTAGTAAAAGCTGAGAATATTGAAACAAAGAATTTCTCAAACGTTTCTCAGTCACTTGCAGGTGAAGCTGCTGGTGTAACAGTAATTAATACATCTGGACAACCAGGTTCTAGTTCTACAATTAGAATTAGAGGTTTTGGTTCTGTTAATGGTAACAGAGCTCCTTTGTATGTTGTAGATGGCGTGCCTTTCTCAGGTAGTCTTAACTCTATTAACCCTTCGGATATTAAGAGTACAACAATTTTAAAAGATGCAACTGCAACTGCTATTTATGGTTCTAGGGGTGCAAATGGTGTAATCTTAATTACTACTAAAGGTGGTACTGCAACAGAATCTTATATTGAAGTTGATGTGAGAAGTGGTATTAATACACAGTTAATTGACAGGTATGAAGTTATTACAGATCCAGAAGAATTTATTGGATATGTATGGGAAGCTAATGTAAATCGCCAAATATTAGGCGGTAACGCTGATCCAGTAGGAACAGTAAACAATCAGTTGTTTACAACCCTTATCAATCCAGTATATAATATGTGGAATGTGGCTAACGGAGCTGAATTAATCGATCCAGCTACAGGTAAAGTAAGAGCTGGTGTGACTAGAAAATTTACACCTAAAAACTACGCGGAAGAAGCATTTAACCCTGCATACAGAACAGAGGCTAACCTTAGAATGGGTGGTGGTAATGAAGATGTTAAATACTTTATATCTGCAGGTTTCTTAGATGACACAGGTTATATCATTAACTCTGGTTACAAGAGATATACAACAAGATTAAACCTTAACGCTAAAGTTAAGCCATGGTTAAAACTTGGTGCTAACTTAGGTTATGCGTTCTCTGAAACTTTGGCTAATGGTCAAACAGACGGTGCTGAAAACCTTTTTGAATTTGCTGATAAAATGCCACCTATATATGGTATTTTCTTAAGAGATGACAATCAAAATTTGGTTTCAGATCCTATCTTTGGTGGATTCCAGTACGATTATGGTTCAATATCTGCTATTAATAATGGTTTTGCGCCAAGAGCAAGACCAGCTTCAGATGGTCTTAATCCTATAGCTTCTGCATTATATGATTATGTTAATACGGACAGACATGAATTAAATGGTAGTTTTAATGCTAACATTAATCTTGCGAAAGGATTAACTTTTGAAACTACATTTGGTGCTCAATATTCAAATAGAATTTTCAAAAGTGCTTCTAACCAGTTTTATGGAGGTGCTGCACCGAGTGGAGGTAATTACTTTCAACGAAATACTGAAATATTAACAATGAACTTCTTACAGTTGCTACGTTATAGAACAGATTTCGGAAGACACTCTTTAGAGGTGTTAGCAGCGCATGAGAGTAACGATTATAATATAGTTCGTATGACAGGAAGCAAGAGCAAGTCAGTTGTACCTGGTATTTATGAATTAAACAACTATGTAGTTGATGAAAATCCTTCTACTGGTTACCGTGAAGGAAGAACTCTAGAGTCTTATTTTGGTCAAGTTAATTATGATTTTGATGATAAATATTATATAACTGGTTCGCTTCGTCGTGATGGGTCTTCAAGATTTGTTAAGCAAAAATATGGAACATTTGGTTCTATAGGTGCTGCTTGGATTTTATCAAATGAAGATTTCTTAGCAGATAATAGCCTATTTACATTCTTAAAACTAAAAGGATCTTATGGTGTACTAGGTGATGAAAATGGTGTTGATTTTTACACAGGTGCAGATACCTTTACTGCGAGTAACCTTGGTGGTAATATAGCTATTGCTCCTAATACTTTTGAGAATCCTGAGTTAACTTGGGAAACTTCAAAAATGTATCAAGTTGGTGTTGAGTTTGGTCTTGGAAGTTGGTTAGATGCTTCTATTGATTACTTTGTTAAGGATACAGAAAATTTAATTTTCGAACGAAGAAACCCACCTTCTACAGGTGTAGCGGTAATTACAGTTAATGATGGTGTGTTAAGAAACTTTGGTTTAGAATTTGATTTAACAGGTCATATTATTAGAAAAGATGATTTTACATTAGATTTAAGTATTAATGGTTCAATGTATGACAATGAACTTACAACAATGCCTATAGAGCCTGCAACAGGTTTACCTAAAATTTTAGATCGTCAAGGTAATTTTGCTTATACTGAAGGAGGTTCAATATTTGATTTCTATATGCGTGAGTATGCAGGAGTTGATCCTGCTGATGGATACCCAATGTGGTACCAATACTATGATGATGTAAATGGTGATGGTCTTTTTGATAGTGGCGATGCAGCTATTGTGAGTATGACTGATTACTTAGATGAAAACCCTGATGCTGCTGTAAAAAGACAAACTACAAAGACGTATGCAAATGCTACTGAAAAGTTTATTGGTAAGTCTGGTATTCCAGATATGGCTGGGGCGTTTCGTTTATCTGCACGTTATAAAAATTGGAATTTATCTACACAGTTCACCTATTCTATTGGCGGATATGCTTACGATGGTCAATACCGTGAGTTAATACATGATAATAACAGTGGTATTTCTGGAACTAACAGACACATAGATATTAGAGATAGATGGCAACAGCCTGGAGATATTACTAGTGTACCAAGGATTGCAGATAGAGTTATACCTAACGTGAGTTCTCAATCAACAAGATTCCTTATTAAGAAAGACTATTTGGCTTTGAATAATATTTTATTAGGTTACACTTTATCATCTAAATTCTTAGACAATACAGGTTTAGATTTAGTAAACTTATATATTTCTGGTGATAACTTATTTGTAAAGTCAGCCAGAGTAGGATATAATGCCTCATTGAGTGAATCGGGTGCTAGTGGGAGAGCTACTTATGCACCGCTTACGACGTTTACTTTAGGTGTTAAATTAAAATTTTAATTAAAAAAAAGCAATATGAAAAAAAATGTATTTAAATTAATGATGCTATCAGCTATAATGTCAATGACATTTAGCTGTGGCGAAGACTACTTAGACACAGAGCCTCAAGGTGGTTTAATAACAATTAACCAGCTTGCAGATGCGGCTAGTGTTAATCCTGATATTGTAGTTGGTACAATGGATGGGGTTTATACCACTACGTTTGTTACTGGTACAGGAGGAACCACAGGTCATGATGACTTTGGTATGAAAGGTTACGACATCTTTTCAGATATGATATCTGGAGATATGGCACTTTCCCTAAGTACTTATGGATGGTATAGAGCTAGTATTACTGAATTACAGTGTACTCAAGATTTTACTTTTTCAGATAATTACCAAGTTTGGAGATATTATTACAGAGTAATAAAGAATTCTAATATTGTAATTGGGACTTTAGGTGGTAGAGACGCAGTGCCAATAAATGATATAAGTAAAAGTATATTGGGTCAAGCCTTAACAATGAGAGCACACTCTTATTTTTATTTAACTCAGTTCATGTCTAGAGATTATTATCCTGATGCTGAAATATTACCGTTGTATGATGAGACAACGGCTACTGGTCAAGGAAAATCTACAACTAGTGATGTATATGCATTTATCGAGAATGATTTAAATGCTGCAATTCCATTGTTAGATGGTTATAACAGACCGTCTAAAACACAGGTTAATAAGCCGGTAGCACAAGCTATATTAGCTTATGTATTAGCTTCTAAGCGTAATGCTTGGCCGCAAGTTGCAGCCCTTACTAGTGAAGTAATGGCAACAAATGGTGCATCATTAATGAGTGCAGCTGAGGTTACAGGTGGTTTTAATAATGTAGCAACACCAGGATGGTTTTGGGGTGTTGATGTAACTCTTGATATTGGTTTAGGTCTTGTCTCTTGGTGGGGACAAATGGATTATTTCTCTTATAGTTATCCTGCTTTTGGTGATTCTAAGTCAATTGATGAAAATTTATATAATGCAATCCCTTCTGATGATGCTCGTAAAGCGCAATTCACAACGGTTGCTGGATCTCTATACTTAATGCCTCTTGATAAATTTTACGATCCGGCTAGATCACCAGCTGGTAGTGGACCGATGCTAAACGATTACGTATATATGCGTGAAGCAGAAATGATTTTATTAAATGCTGAAGCTTTAGCTAAATCTAGTCAAGATGGCCCTGCTAGAGAAATGTTGAGAAGTTTAGTATCTCAACGTGTTCCTGATACGTCTTACTTAAATGCACTTTCGGGTACAGCATTACAAGATGAAATCTATTTACAAACTCGTATAGAGCTTTGGGGAGAAGGTAAATCATATTTAGCGCTTAAGAGAAATCAAGGTACTGTAAATAGAGGACCTAATCACTTATCTTTTGTTGGTGTACCAATGTCTTATGATGATGAACGTTTAACGTTTGAGATTCCTGAGCAAGAATTACAAGATAATATTTTTATCAATTCTCAAAATCAATAATAATTAAGACAAGACTTATCTCATGAAGAAAATTATAAATTATATTTTAGTAGGCATCTTAATATCATTTGCTTACAATTGTGAAGAAGACCTTCCTAGTGGAAGCACAAATTATGTGACCTTAGAGGAAAGCCCTAATGGTTTTACTGTAGATAAAGATGCTACATCGACCAAAGACATCTATGTGTATGCAGGTAATAAAACAGGATCTTCTAGAACGTTCAACGTTTTAGTTGATGGAAGTTCGACATTAACAGCTAGTTATTCTGTACCTAGTACAGTAACTATTCCTGCTAATTCAAATGTTGGTGCTTTATCTGTTTCAATTACAGATGACGATACGCTTGGATTTGTAACTCAAACCTTAGTTCTAGATCTTGAAGCTGAAGCTGGTCAAAGTTTTGGTGAAAATCTAGTTATTAACGTTGCAGAAGCATGTCCTGGTTCATTAGTTCAATTTTTTCTAACGCTAGATACTTGGCCAGATGAAACAACTTGGGAAATATATGACTTATCAGGTACACCTGCTGTTATCTTTTCAGGAGGACCATATGTAAACCCTGATGATGATTTTGCAGAGTTAGCTTTCGAGTGGTGTTTACTACCTGGTGATTATGGAGTAGTAGTTTATGATGCCTACGGTGACGGAGGACCAACATATTCTGTTAGTTCTGGAGCTACAACTTTAGTTGGATCAACTACTTTAGGTGGATCATCTTCATCTAATACATTTACTATAGAGTAAATTAGTATATATTATATTTATAAAAGCCACCTTAAACTATTAAGGTGGTTTTTTTGTTTATTTTAAATATTTTCAATTAATTAGTATTTAATAAGTATTCATAATATCATTATATTGCAATAAAAATTTTTATAATATGAAAAGAAGTACAAAATATTGTTTACTATTATTAATGGTTTTTGGTTTGTCTAGTTATTTAAATGCTCAAAACTTAAATAATAAGCTTTCTAAAGCTAATACTGAATTATTAAAGAAATTAGAAAAGCAAGAGCAAGAAAGAACTCATCGCATTGAAGTGTTTTTTAAAAACAATCCAAATGTTGAGAAGTCAATAAGTAACGATAATAGCCAAATGATTTATATCTATGATATAATGGATGGCAAGCCTATTTATAGAGCAACAGATAATCAAGCAGCTGGTAGAGGAACAAAGACGAGCCATTTGCATACTGGTGGTAGTCTTGGTTTAACTTTAGATGGAACTGGTATGACCATTGGAGTATGGGATGGTGGACCTGCAGAAGCAGCACATCCTGAGTTTGCTAATGCAACTAATACGGGTTCTAGAGTTACTGTAATAGATGCTACTAATGTTGACGGAAGTACTGGTTTTAGCGCTCATGGAACTCATGTTACGGGCACTATATCAGCAAAAGGGGTTAACGCACAAGCACTCGGAATGGCTCCTAATGTAAATGTAAAATCTTATAATTGGAATAATGATGAAGCAGAGATGGTTGTTGCGGCAACAGACCCAATAGCACCAATCCTTATTTCTAACCATTCGTATGGTGTGCCTTTAGATCCAGGTGATGGTTCAGGTCCAATTGATGCTTGGATTATGGGTGCTTATACTCAAGGTGCAAGTAGTATTGATAATATTGCAAAGAATAACCCTCAATACCTAATTGTTACTTCTGCAGGTAATGCTGGAACAGATACGTATACTGGTGGGATGTATGTTGGATACGATAAATTAACTACAGATAAAAATGCAAAGAATAATCTGGTAATTGCAAATGCAAACCCTTCTTTAGTGCCTTTTTCTTATGATTTGGCAAGTTTGTTTATTAATAGTGGCAGTAGTCAAGGACCTACAGATGATTTAAGAATTAAGCCAGATATAGCTGGTGACGGAACTAATTTATTTTCTCCAATACCAACTAATGCATATGCCACATTTAGTGGAACTTCAATGTCCTCACCAAATGTAGCTGGAACATTTTTGCTGTTGCAAGAATATTTTCATCAATTAAATGCAGTTTATATGAACTCATCTACTTTAAAGGCATTAGTGTGTCACACATCTGTAGATGATGGAGTTACTGCAGGTCCTGATCCAATTTTTGGTTGGGGTTTTTTAGATGCTAAAGTTTCAGCCGAGACTATTGCTGGTAATAGTAATAGTGAATCTGTTATAGATGAACTTACTTTAGATGATGGTCAAACGCATACGTTTACGTTTTCTGCGCAAGCCGGTGAAAAATTAAGAGCTACAATTTGTTGGACTGATATGCCAGGTGCAATAGCAACGGGATTATTAAATGACCCAACACCTAGATTAGTTAATGATTTAGATTTGAGATTAACTAAAGGTGGAACTACTTTTTTTCCATGGAAATTAGATTATTCATCTTTTTCCGGTTTTTCAAATTCTAAAGGTGATAATATAGTTGACAATATTGAAATTGTAGATATAGATGTTCCTGAAACCGGAAGTTATACCTTAACTGTTACTCATAAAGGGAGTTTAGATGGTAATGTAGGCGGTCCTTTTGACCCTCAAAGTCAAGATTTCTCACTTATTATTACCGGGAATAGCTTAACCTTAAATACAACAGATTATGAGTTGTCAAATGCTAATATTTGGCCAAATCCGTCTAATAGTATTGTAAACATAAGTTACAAAGCAATAAGTGATCAAAATGTATCGTTAACCATTAGTGATTTACAAGGTAGACTTGTATATAGTAAGTCGGTAAAAGCTGAAAGCTCTGAAATCAATGAATCAATTGATGTAAGTAGTTTTTCTAAAGGAACTTATATTTTATCTATAAAGCAAGGAACTAATAGTGTTAATCATAAGATAATAGTAGACTAGTTTTATAAAAGAATAAAATACGGTTTCATTTAGTTCATTAATAGGATACTATAAACTAGATTAAGTTTTATTTAGAGCGAGCGAGAAAATTATCTGATTTCTCGCTCTAAATATTTCAAAGAAAATAGATAATTTATGTTTAATGTATTCTTAAACATAACTAGTAGAAATAATGTTATAAATATTGAATCTCTATTTGTTAATGATTCAATTGACAACAATTCAATACCAATAAGTCTAGTATTTAAACATGTTACATCCTAAATATTTAGTATTCATATTTTTTTTGTACGCACTAACCAATATTAGTGCTCAAGTAAAATTAAACAAAAGAAACTTACCTAATAGGGAAAACCCAGATGAGAATGACTCTTCTTCCGTAAGGAAGGCTAAAGGCTTTAAAAAATTGGCAACTATAGATATGTATTTGCAATTTGATAATGCTTATGATTCATTAATGGTAGATACCACGTTGTCGATTAAAAAAAATTACAAATTTAATTACCTGCAAAAAGACAATTTTGGTTTAATGCCTTTTGCTAATATTGGGCAAACCTATAATACACTTAGTTTTAATTCAGCATCTAATAAGACCACACCTTTGTTTGGGGCAAGAGCGCGTCACTTTAATTATTTTGAAAATCATGATATTAAATACTATGAAGTGCCTACACCTTGGACGAGATTAACTTATAAAACAGCATTCGAACAAGGACAAATGTTAGATGCATTTTTTGCGGTAAATTTATCTAAGCAATTTAATTTTTCAATTGCGTATAAAGGCTTAAGATCACTAGGTAACTATCAAAATTCACTCACAAGCTCAGGAAATTTTCGTTTCAATTCAAATTATAAATCAAAGAATGGAAGGTATAAAGCCAAAGGGCATGTTGTTATGCAAGATTTATTGAATCAGGAAAATGGAGGATTAAAAGATGACGACATTGAGAATTTTGAGTCTGGTGAAGAAGAGTTTATAGATAGATCAGTATTTGATCCAAATTTCGAAAACGCTGAGAGTATATTAAAAGGGAAACTTTTCTATCTTGACCATTCCTTTGATTTGGTAAAGAAAAATGATTCAATTAGTAAAAATAGACTAGCCATAGTTAATACCATTTCGTTTGAGGATAAGTACTTTCAGTTTTATCAAACAGCTCCTGTAACGACTTTTTTTGGTGATACCTTTACAAGTGATATTAATGATAAGGTGACATTAGAAAACTTTAAAGCAACACTTGGTCTTAATTATGCCAATAATATCTTAGGTGAATTAATGTTTGCAGTAAACTATACCGATATTAATTATGGATATAATAGTGTGGTTTTATTTCCTACTGAAACCATACCAAATAGAATAAAATCGAGCTTTGTAGGAGTAGAAGCGGCCTATTCAAAGACTTATAAAGGTTTTAATATAGAAGGGCATGGCGGACTAAACCTATCTGATGAATTTGTCGGAAGTTATTTAAATGGTGTCATTAATCTAAAATTATTTGATGATATGATCTTCTCAGGTGGTGTTAATATAAATACCAGACTTGCTAATTATAACCATCTACTATATCAAAGTGACTATATCAATTATAATTGGTATAATCTCAATAACTTTAAAAATATAAACACGCAGCAATTAAGTTTTAGTATAAAATCTCAAAAGTTTTTTAATGCAAATTTAGATATTTCTAATATAGATAATTATACATACTTTAACCTAGAAGATACAGTTGATGATGTCAAAGTTATTGCACCTAAACAATATGATAAACCAATTCAATATATAAGACTGAAGGTGCAAAAGGAGTTTAGAGCCGGAAACTTCGCTTTAGATAATACTATAATGTATCAAAATGTCGTAAGTGACGACGAGGTGTTAAATGTACCTGCTTTAATAGCTAGAAATACGCTTTATTATTCTAATGAGTTGTTTAAAAAGGCAATGACGCTGCAAATGGGTGTAACATTTAATTATTTTACAAAATACAATATGAATGGATACGACCCTTTGTTAGCAGAATTTTATACTCAAAATGAAACTGAGTTAGGTGGGTTTCCTAGATTAGACTTTTTTATTAATGCAAAAATTAGACAAACACGGATTTTCTTAAAGGCAGAACACTTTAATTCGTCGTTTACAGGATATAATTATTTTTCAGCACCTAATCAGCCATATAGAGATTTCACAATACGCTTTGGCCTAGTATGGGATTTCTTTTTATAAATTCTGGCGTTTCACTTTTGCTTTTATAAAGGGGTAAAAGTGCCGTGCTATCCGCTATATCTTTTTTATTCTAGTTTATGTTATAATCATAAGTCGAGATATAAATCAAGTCAGTACTTCATTTTTTACTTGATAATACAATAAAAAAGGATAGAGTTTATCCTGAGCGTAGTCGAAGGGCTGCTATCACTAACGCATCTAACCACTGTTGAATTCAATTACTAAGTAGTAAGGGCGACCATGGGTTAGCGTGGGACTACTAGGGGTTT
>RCNE010002389.1_pt1 | contig 10072 bp, 7 predicted proteins | sample 2041361 | NCBI WGS metagenome assembly RCNE01 (sample SAMN09708229, study PRJNA481090) | Marine sediment metagenome, whole genome shotgun sequencing project. | reverse complement strand
CCAATAAACCATATGACATGCATCAAGTGATTGAAGGCATAATTGATGAAGATTCGTTCTACGAAATCCATAAAGATTATGCTGAAAATATTCTTGTTGGTTTTGCACGTTTGGGCGGAAAAAGCATTGGTATTGTTGCCAATCAGCCTATGTTTTTGGCAGGTGTACTTGGGGTAAAGAGCTCTAGAAAAGCCGCTCGTTTTGTACGATTCTGTGATGCTTTTAACATTCCATTATTAGTATTAGAAGATGTTCCAGGATTCTTACCAGGAACTGATCAAGAATGGAATGGTATTATTGTACAAGGAGCAAAACTACTCTATGCCTTCAGTGAAGCTACTGTACCAAGAATCACAGTAATTACGCGTAAAGCTTATGGTGGAGCTTATGATGTAATGAACTCTAAACATATTGGAGCAGATATGAATTTTGCTTGGCCAAATGCTGAAATTGCGGTAATGGGAGCCAAAGGTGCTGCAGAAATCATCTTTAAACGCGAAATTTCATCAGCAGACGATAAGGAAGCTAAATGGAAAGAAAAAGAGGCAGAATATGCAGAGCTTTTCGCTAATCCATATAGTGCTGCAGAACGTGGTTTTGTAGATGAAGTTATTTTACCAAAAAATACAAGACGTAAATTGATAAAAGCATTTAGCATGCTTGAAAATAAAGAGGTGATTAGACCAAAACGTAAGCATGGTAATATTCCACTTTAATTAAAAAACGCGACCATAATAGTTTAAATCTACTATTTCGCCTTTTGTAGTTCTGTAATCCTTTCTAATGGTGCCTTCGAGCTCAAATCCATTTTTAAGGATTACAGCGATACTACCTTTATTTCTGCTATTAGCTCTGCACAGTAGTTTTATGAATTTATGTTCTATAACAATATGTTCTACGACTAAATTAGTCGCCTCTGATACGATGCCTTTACCTTCGTATTGGTGATCTATGAAAGAACCAAGTTCTGCTTTTGGGACATTCCAGTCTATATTCTTTACATCCACTAGTCCAATGAATTTACCAGTATTAACATCCGTAATCATGAAAGGAAAATAAGTCTTAGATTTTATTCTATTTTGAATTTCAACACAATAGTCTAAAGTATCCTTAAGTGTTCGCGTTTTAGAAACCATTCCTGCAAAGAAATCTTCTAGTCGTTCTCTGTTAGATTCTATCAATTCAAAGAGCGCATTACTATCATTAGCATTTAATAGAGAAATGTTATAATTATCAAATGTTATGTTCGTCTTATTCATAGAATTCTGAATTTCGTATCGATTAATTCTTAAATCTTAGCTTGGAAAGTATACAAATCATAATAACGCCCTTTAGTTTTTAGCAATTCATCGTGTGTGCCGCGTTCGACAATACGACCTGCTTCTATAACTAAAATTTGGTCAGCTTTCTTTATAGTACTTAAACGGTGAGCTATAACTATAGTAGTCCTGTTATTAGTTAATTCTGATAAACTTTTCTGAATTAAGCCTTCACTTTCTGTATCTAAATTAGATGTGGCTTCGTCTAAAATGATGATTTTAGGATCAGCCAAAATAGCTCTTGCAATAGCAATTCGTTGACGTTGTCCACCAGATAATTTTACACCACGTTCACCAATTAAAGTTTCTAAACCATCATCAAAACGGTCAGTAAACTCATTAACATAAGCTGCTTTTACTGCATTTTGAAGCTGTACTTCAGTTGCATTAGGTCTTGGAAACATAATATTTTCCTTAATAGTTCCTTCAAATAAAAATTCATCTTGCAGTACAACACCTAAATGCTGTCTAAAGCTACTCAATTTTACCTTTGATAAATCTTGGCCATCAATAGTGATTATGCCTGACTCTGGATTTAAAAATGTTGCTGACAAACCTGCAATAGTCGACTTACCAGAACCCGAACTACCAACCAAGGCTATTACAGAACCAGATGGAGCATCAAAATCGATGTTATGCAATACAGGTTTACCTTCGTCATACGCAAAAGACACATTATTAAATTTAATATCTCCTTTTACATTTTCGAGCTTTATGGTTCTATCTACTTGCTCATCTTCAGTTGCTAAATTCATTAGTTCTTCTGTACGATCTAAACCTGCAAGTGCTTCTGTTAATTGACTACCAATGTTACTCATTTGTACAATAGGTGCCACCATAAATGCTAATAGAAACGTGAATTGTAAAAAATCACCAGGTGTTATCTCTCCTTGAATCATGTAATGTCCACCAATACCCATAATTCCTGTTGTAGCCAAACCAATCAAAAAGGTTGAAGAACTCGTCATTATTGCAGTAGCAGTTAAACTTTTTTTAACGTTTAGAAAAATGTTCTCTACACCTTTTTCGAAAACTTTATTTTCCTGTTCTTCGGCATTAAAGGCTTTAATTACGCGAACACCAGCTAAAGTTTCATTTAAACGCCCTTTAACTTCAGCATTAATTTTTCCTCTGGCTCGAAAAATTGGTCGAATATATTTGAAAGCTTTTAACGCAATAATTGCAAAAATAGATAACGGCACAAATGTAAAGAGCGTCATCCAAACATTCATTCTTAATAAAATAACTATAGTTACAATAGCAGTAAACGAACCACCAACCAATTGCACAAGACCTGTACCTATGAGATTTCTAACGCCCTCGACATCACTCATAATACGCGATACTAAGGCTCCAGATTTTGTGTTATCAAAGAAACTAATAGGTAATGACAATACCTTTCTTTGCACCTGTGCTCTTAATTCGCTAATTAAATATTGTGCCTGAATACTCAATACTTTAGTTAATAAAAAAGAGGTAATAGCTTGTATTGAAATAGCCCCAATAACAATTGCAATTAACATATATAATTGGCTGTAATCTTTATTTGGCACAACCTCATCTAGTAATACTTTACTTTCTAATGGCAAAACAAAACCTGCCAAACTACGAACGATTATTAAAATTAAACCCAAGAATACTAATTTTCGTCGTGGCCAAATAATCGTCTTAAAAGCCGTTCTCATTGTAACTTTTGGCTTTTCATTATTTGATTTTTCAGACTTACCCTTTAAGTGTTGCATTCTATTTTTAATTTTTTTGTAAATATACGCTTGTCATTATGCTACAACATAACGAATCAAATGAGTTTTATGATTTATTTTAAAAATGTGTAAACGATTCTTAGTCGAGTAAACGTCTATGATAATTAATTTGCCCTAAATGATAGGCTAAGTGCGTTGTTAAGTGCACTAAAAAATATTCCGTAGTCATAGTGTCTTTAAATACTTGAAGCTTATATTCTTTATGCAAATCGGTAGTTGTTAAACTCTTCAATGTGTCTTCTACAATTACAATTGTTTTATCAACTTGTTTAATCAATTCTGATTTTGGAATATCTTTAAGCGAAAATTCTAAATCACGTTGTCTTACATAACCCGAATCACCTAAAATACCTCCTATGAAATAGTTAAGATTTCCAATAAGATGAAGACATAAATTACCTGCAGAATTAGTAATCAATCTATCTACTTTCCAAAGATTGGCTTGATCCTTATAAAGTTGAATCTCTTTTTTTATTTTATTAAGATCTCTGTTAAATAATTTAATTAATGTCTCTGTTAACATACTATGGGATTAATAAATATTAATATCTGAGATTAGTATAATTTCTAACCAAAAATAGGCAATAATTAAATTACTTTTGCGCCATGCAAAACCAACAACGTTCGCAATTGGAATTTGTAGTCTTAATGGCTGCTCTAATGTCTATTGTAGCATTATCCATTGATGCGGTGTTGCCTGCACTTCCAACAATTGGCGACTACTTAAGTAGCGTCAGCGATGTTGAAAACCAAAAACTAATTACTACCATATTTTTAGGGCTTGGCGTTGGCCAACTCATTTTCGGACCACTTTCTGATAGTTTTGGTCGTAAACCCATGGTTTATTTTGGTTTTGGTGTTTTCGTTATTGCCTCCATAATTTGTATTACAACACGAAGCTTCGAAATGATGCTTTTTGGTCGAGTTCTACAAGGTATTGGGCTATCGTCCCCTAGAACAATGTGTATTGCTATCGTTAGAGATACATATAGTGGAGATCATATGGCTAAGATACTATCTATAGTTGTAATGACCTTTATTTTAGTACCCGTGATTGCGCCAATGTTAGGACAATATTTATTGTTTCAATTTGGATGGAAATCTATATTTACTGTGAATTTAGCCTTTGGATTTTTAGTGCTCTTATGGTTTTGGAGACGGCAACCCGAAACCCTTCATGAGGAATACAAAAAATCATTTCGTCTATCTATTTTTAAAACAGGTACAATAGCATTTTTTAAAATAAAATCTGTTGTAATCTACACCTTATTATCTGGCTTTATTACAGGTTCTTTTATGGTGTATTTAAGTACGTCTCAGCAAATCTTTCAGCTGCAATATAATTTAGCAGAATACTTCCCCTACATTTTTGCCAGTTTAGCCATAACTATTGGTCTAGCGACTTATTTAAATAGTACTTTAGTAATGCGATTTGGAATGAAAAACCTGGTAAATATAGCCTTGATTGCTTTTGCGGCTATTCCTTTTATATACGTCATTTTATTTGGGTTTGAACAGAATCCAAGTATTGAAATACTACTATTATTTTTAACGCTTCAATTTGCTAGTGTGGCCTTTTTATTTGGTAACCTTCGCGCTTTAGCCATGGAACCCATGGGACATATCGCTGGTATTGGATCTGCTCTAAATGGATTTATATCAACAGTAATGGCAGTGCCAATTGCAAATTATATAGGAAGTTTTGTAAAAGACTCTGTAGCACCTCTTTTTCTAGGTTTTGCAGTATGTGGAGTCATTTCAATAGTACTATTTTATCTCAATAGCAATACCCTTAGAAAATTATTTAAAACAACTTAAAAAATCTCTAAGTTGCCTTTGCCCTCTCTAATAATAATTGGTTCATCCTCAGATAGATCAATTACCGTCGAGGCCTCATTATCACCATAACCTCCATCGATAACAATATCTACTAACTTATCCCATTTCTCGAGAATTAATTCTGGATCAGTTGTATATTCTAATACATCATCTTCATCTCTTATTGACGTAGAAACGATTGGATTTCCTAAGGCAGATACCAAAGCCAGAGCTATGGAGTTATCTGGTACTCTTATACCCACTGTTTTTCTTTTTTTGAAAGGATTAGGAAGCGTTTTAGCTCCCGGAAGAATAAAAGTGTAAGGACCAGGAAGTGCGCGCTTTAAGATTTTAAAAGTCGTGGTATCAATTTGTTTTACATAGTCGCTAAGATTGCTCAAATCCTCACAAACAAATGAAAAATTTGATTTTTCTAGTTTAACACCTTTTATTCTAGCAATACGCTCCAAGGCTTTAATATTAGTAATATCACAACCTAAACCGTAAACGGTATCTGTAGGATAAATTACCAATCCACCTTTTTTAAGCACCTTCACTACCTTCTGAATCGCTTTCGGATTAGGGTTTTCCGGATATATTTTTATAAACTCTGCCATAATATGTATCTTTCAAATACGTTTACAAATTAACTATTATTTTCAATATGAAAGCCTTAAAACTATTATTCATCTTTTTATTTACTACAACTGTAGTTGTTTCATGCTCTTCAGACGATTCTGAGTCTATCACAACAGACCCATTAGAAGCGTACGAGGAATTAAATATTTCTTACGGAATTAATAGTGATCAAGTATTTGATTTATATCTACCGGCTAACAGAAATTCTGATACAAAAACCCTTATTCTCATTCATGGAGGTGGCTGGACCTCTGGTGACAAAGCAGATATGAATCCCTTTAAAGATTTTATAAAAGACCAAATACCTGGTTATGCTGTCGTTAATATGAATTACAAATTAGCAGATGAAATCAATCAACCTTACCCAATGCAAATTGACGACATTACGAGTGTTGTAAATTACTTGGGTAGTAATCAAAACGACTACACCATTTCTGATGATATAGGTTTTGTAGGAGTCAGTGCTGGCGCACATTTATCTTTATTATGGAGTTATGCCTTTGATGCTGATAGCCAAGTTGATATGGTATGCAGTGTTGTTGGTCCAACCAATTTAACTGATCCTGCATACTTAAACAATACTAATCCTGTATTACAAGAAATACTAGATACTTTTGGTATTGATACAACTACAGAATTTTTAGAAGAAGTAAGTCCTTACCATAGAGCTACATCATCCTCACCACCTACAATTTTGTTTTATGGCGGACAAGATCCTTTAATCCCAACAACTCAAGGAACAGCTATGCGAGATAAACTAGAAGAATTAAATGTAACATATGAATTTAAGTTGTATCCAAACGAAGGTCATGGCTGGGTAGGATTAAGTTTATTTGATACGTCGATAAAATTGAAAACCTTTATTGAAACGCACATGTAATTTACTTCCTCATAATCTGAAGCTTTGCAAAACGCAATAATAATTTTTTAGTATCTCCTTTTTGAAATTTGATTTCAGCTTTAGCATCAGCACCTTTACCTTCAATTTTCATCACTTCACCTCTACCAAATCTTTGGTGATTTACCTTTGCACCAACAACTAATTTTTCATCATATGAATCTGAATCACTTTCTGCTTCTGCAACAGGCTTCATTTTTTTAGGTGTACTAATTGTAAAATTCTCTGCTTTCGGTTTTGCTTTCTTTGCTGGCATTTTTGCTGTTTTTGGTTTTGCAAATCTTATTCGGTTGGGTTCAATATCACCAAATATTGACTCATCTAACATTGGGTTAAAACGTTGTTCTTTTAATGGTGTGACTATATCAACAAATTCTTCATCTATTTCTTCAATAAATCGGCTTGGTTCGGCATCTATTAATTTTCCCCAACGATAACGCGATAATGTATAAGTTAAATAAGCTTGTTTTTCTGCTCTTGTCAAAGCTACATAAAATAATCGACGTTCTTCTTCAAGTTCGCTTCGTGTATTCATACTCATGGCACTTGGAAACAAATTTTCTTCCATGCCAACGATAAATACATGTCCAAATTCTAAGCCTTTAGCCATGTGAATGCTCATTAAAGCCACATGATCTGGATCACCTTTGTCTGCATCTAAATCTGTAGCTAAAGCAACATCTTCCAAGAATTCAGCTAAAGAATCTCCTGCATCTGCTAACTCCATTTGGCCTTCAACAAAATCCTTAATACCGTTTAACAATTCCTGAACATTATCCATACGTGTTACTCCTTCTGGTGTACCATCCTTATTCAGTTCTCTAATTAATCCGCTTGTTTTGGTAACATGTTCCGCTAAATCAAATGCATTCGCAGTCTGATTCATTACTCGGTAACTTTCAATAAGCGTTACAAAATCTCTTAGCTTATTTTTAGTTCCGTTGTTAATATTAATATCTAAACTATCTATAAGTTGCAATACTTCGAAAATGGTTTTACCATAACCATTTGCAGCTACAACAAGTCTATCAATTGTTGTTTGTCCGATGCCTCTTGCTGGATAATTAATAACACGTTTTAGAGCTTCTTCGTCAGCAGGATTTAAAATTAATCGTAGATAACCTGTAACATCTTTAATTTCTTTTCGCTGGTAAAATGACAAACCACCATAAATACGATACGGAATATCACGTTTACGTAAAGCATCTTCAATCGCTCTAGACTGTGCATTGGTGCGATACAATACTGCAAAATCACTATTATGCAGCTGATTATTCATTTTCGTTTCCCAAATGGTACTCGCAACATAACGACCTTCGTCGCCATCGGTTAAGGAGCGATGAACTTTTACTTTTTCACCAATATCGTTGGCCGTCCAAACAATTTTATCGATTTTGGTTTTATTATGCTCAATAACTGAATTAGCCGCTCCAACAATATTCTTAGTAGAGCGATAATTCTGCTCTAAGCGGTACATTTTAACGTCATCATAATCCTTTTGAAAGTTTAAAATGTTATTAATATTAGCACCACGGAAAGCATATATACTTTGTGCATCATCACCTACCACACATATATTCTGAAAACGATCTGCTAGAGCTCTAACGATTAAATATTGTGAGTGATTGGTATCTTGATACTCATCTACCAATATATAGCGGAATTTATTTTGATATTGAGCAAGCACATTAGGAAAACGCGTTAACAACTCATTAGTTCTTAACAATAGATCATCAAAATCCATAGCGCCAGCTTTAAAACAACGATCTACATATTCCTTATAGATTTCCCCCATTTTTGGACGCCTTGTCATCGCATCAGCTTCCATCAATTCAGGATTTTTAAAGTATGCTTTTACAGTAACAAGACTATTTTTATATGAGGAAATTCGACTATAAACCTGCTTCGTTTTATAAATGTCTTTATCTAATCCCATTTCTTTAATAATGGAACCCATAAGTTTCTGTGAATCTTGAGTGTCGTAAATTGTAAAATTGCTCGGAAAGCCTAAATGATGACCTTCAAAACGTAAAATCTTAGCAAAAACAGAATGAAATGTTCCCATCCACAAATTTTTCGCCTCACCATCTCCAACAATATCAGCGATTCTGCCTTTCATTTCTTTGGCCGCTTTGTTGGTAAAAGTTAACGCTAAAATATTAAACGCGTCTACACCTTTACTCATTAAATAAGCTATGCGAAACGTTAAAACACGGGTCTTACCAGAACCTGCTCCCGCGATGATTATCATCGGACCGTCCTTTTGTAACGTTGGTTCTAATTGTGCGTCGTTAAGTTGACTAAGATACTTTTCCAAATACTAAATTTTTCGAACTGTGAAATTAAGAATTGTCTTAGGTTTTTCCATATAGAAATCGCATTAATTATAAACAATGTATTACAGCCTTTGGTTTTCGCAATTTTCAATATCTTAGTGCAAATTTTAAAATATGAAATCATTCTTAGCACTTCTGTTATTTGCATCTTGCCTAGGATTTGCACAAAACACTATAGAACAAGATATTATTGATATTGAAGAAAAAATGATTGAATGGCGACATCATTTTCATCAAAACCCAGAACTTTCTAATCGCGAGTTTAAAACGGCTGAAAAAATAGCGGAGCATCTAAAGTCGCTTGGCTTAGAAGTTAAAACTGGAGTTGCGAAAACGGGTGTTGTTGCACTTTTAAAAGGTAATTTACCAGGAAAAGTAGTAGCACTAAGAGCAGATATAGACGGACTTCCTGTAACAGAACGCAATGATTTTTCCTTTAAATCAGAAGTGAGAACATCCTTCCTAAACACTGAAACAGGTGTGATGCATGCTTGTGGACATGATACACATATTTCTATCTTAATGGCAACTGCCGAAATCTTAGCTAAACATAAAGACAAAATAAAAGGAACGGTAAAGTTTATTTTTCAACCTGCTGAAGAAGGACCACCTCCAGGTGAAGAAGGAGGTGCCAAACTCATGATAAACGAAGGTGTTTTAGAAAACCCGAAAGTCGATGCTATTTTTGGATTACATATTAGATCTAATTATGACGTTGGGACTATCTATTATAAAAAAGGTGGAATAATGGCTTCAGTTGAGCGGTTTGTTATCAATGTAAAAGGAAAGCAAACTCACGGCGGAAGACCTTGGCTAGGAGTTGATCCTATTTTGATCTCAGCTAAAATCATTGATGGTTTACAAACCATTATAAGTAGGGAATCTAAATTAGTGGATGAAGCAGCTGTGATAACAGTAGGTAAAATTACTGCTGGCACACGTTTTAATGTTATTCCAGAAAGCGCTGAACTCATAGGGACTGTAAGAACTTTAGATCCAGACATGAAAGCATTAATAGAGCGCAGAATGACAGAAATGGTGACTACATTGGCTAAAGCATATGGTGGAGAAGCAACAATAACATTTCAAAATAATACAACTATTACTTATAACGACCATGACTTGGTAGATCAAATGCTTCCGAGTTTACAAAAAGCGGCTGGTGCCAAAAATGTAAGATTACGAAAAGCGACAACAGGGGGCGAAGATTTTTCTTATTTTCAAGAAATCATTCCTGGATTCTATTTCTTTTTAGGTGGAATGACACCAGGTAATACAGAAGCATTTCCACATCATACA
>RCNE010002388.1_pt1 | contig 10073 bp, 9 predicted proteins | sample 2041361 | NCBI WGS metagenome assembly RCNE01 (sample SAMN09708229, study PRJNA481090) | Marine sediment metagenome, whole genome shotgun sequencing project. | reverse complement strand
CATTAGAATAATCCCAATATATTGCTGAAGGACCCGTAATGCCATTGCAAATTTGAGACGTAAAATTAGTTAAGTTGTTGTTTTCTAGGCCACCATTGTCTGAACTACATGAAATTATAGTTGTTAAAAGAATTATAAGGCTACATAATTTTATTAATTTCATAATATTATATTTAAGGTTTTATAAAGCATCGTAATCAAATTAAAATGTCATCACTTTTTATTAATTTTCTTTTTTAAATTGTATCCAATCTGTATTACTTATACGATTGTCTATTCTAGGGTCATAAAGGGAATTGTTAGTTGCAATAAATTTACCATCGTTATTTACCCAATAATAATTGCTTCCACTAGGAACATTATAATGCTCGCCTGTGTCATGATTACCAATAAGTGTTCGTTCGTTAATCATATTAATGGTTTTAGAATGTCCGTTATTATTAATATCATTTCGTTTTAAATATCCGGCATGGCTTATATCTGAAATTTCACTATAAATAGCTCCGACAGATTTGCTAGTATTGCCTCTAGCATTAATAATTGCCAGCCTGCCTAAATGTGCTTGTAGTTGCACACCAGCTCGTTTGGCATCTCTTTGGTTACAAGTCATTACCCATTTTGGATTAGTTATAACATTGGTTAAGCCATACATAAAAGCTTTTTTTGCTTTCTCAAAATGAGAATGAGGAGCTTCTAGATATTGTCCTGTAAAACTCCAACTTGATGAGGCTTGAGAATAAGCAATGGATAAGATTAAGGTACTTATATATGACAAACCATTTTTGTCTGTCCATTCTAAACCATACGCTTTAATATCTCTTTGGGTTGGTACTGAAACAAATAATTGGTTATGAAATAAAGTCATAGTTTTAGCAAGTTCAGGTAAAGAATAAGTCTTGCTAAGGGTTCTTCCTGTTTCTCTAGCAATGGGCAAATAAAATTGTTCAATAATTTGATTTAAAGACAAAGGTGGCACGTTTTGTATACCATGTTGCTGCCACGTCCATGCAATTTCTTGATTGTTAGTAAATTGAAAACTTGATGTTGTAGACCCACTCATACGAATACTATTGGGCCCTTCATAAATGACCCCAGGCTTTTTCGATTTTTTCCAATTAGATGGAAATGGATATCGGGAGGAAATTAACCCTGTTGATTGATCTACACTTTCGAAGTATTTAATATTATCTTGATTCTGATGAGATTGAGCCAATAGATTGTCATTTCTTATAGAATTGTCATAGTCATTAACAAATGCAATATTGTCTTTGTTTTCTTTTTGTTGTCCGCAGGAAAAAAATAAAACGGTTAAAAACAATAAATATGTAATCGAAGTTTTCATAATTTAAGGTGTTTACAGGTTATGTGGTTATTATATCATCTCATCGAAACAATTATAAAATGTCATCATCTGTTTAACTTTTATATTATTTTTGCATCATGAGTAAACTATTAACATCGCAAGAATTACATAACCTGGCTATGAATCATGTTGGGAAGGATTTAGAGCAACGTGGTTTTGAATTTATTGCCGTTAATAGTAAGCTTAAAAAGCATCCTCAGTTTGTGTGTATAGATAAAAACAAACAGTACTATTTTGTTATAGTACGTGCGGTTATATTACCAGAGAATCCTAATAATTATGATATGGTTTGGATGGAGTCTTTTAAAAAGCATGCTAGAGAAAAAGATGCTAAGGTATTGTATGCAGGTGTTGGGATTGGCAGTACAGAAGGCGAACAACAACCTATTTATTTAAACCAAGATTATTTATTGGAGTATAATGGTATTCAGGTTTTAGAAACTAATTTAAATTAGAAAATTGCATTGTTTTATGAGGAATTTTATAGCTATAGTATTTATTAGTCTTTTGTTATCATGTAATGGTGAACAAAAAAACACGAAACTATCAGGAACAGTTTTTGGAACTAGTTATTCTATTATTTATGATTCTGATGATTCTTATGAAACCCAATTTGATAGTTTGTTTTATGAGATTAATAAATCGATGTCTACATATCAAGCTAATTCAGATATTTCAAAATTGAATAGAAATGAATCCTTTGAAGTGGATGCACATTTTATTAAAGTATATGACGTGTCAAAAGAAATTTTTGGACAAACAGAAGGCGCATTCGATCCAACAATTGGTAACGTAGTCAACGCGTGGAAATTTGGTTCAGAACGGACAATTGAAGTAGTAGATAGTTTAAAGATTGATAGTTTGATGCAATATGTAGGTTGTGATAAAACGTATAGACATGAAAATACTATAATAAAGTCGAACCCTAATGTGTATTTAGAATTTAATGCGATAGCAAAAGGATATGGCGTTGATGTTATAGGAGAATTTCTTGAAAATAAAAAAGTAAATAATTATTTGGTTGAAATAGGTGGAGAAATAAGAGTTAAAGGCATAAATTCTGAAAAAGAAAGTAACTGGAAAGTGGGTGTAGAAGAGCCAAACTTTGAAGGAAAGCAATTTATTTTAAAAGCTATAGCTCTACAAGATGAAGCCATGGCTACTTCAGGCACATATAGAAAATTTAAAGTTGACGAAAACGGTAATCGTTATTCGCATATAATTGATACTGAAACAGGATACCCAAGTAAAACAAATTTGCTTAGTATATCGGTAATTGCTAAAGATTGTATGACTGCTGATGCCTATGCTACAGCTTTCAAAGCTATGGGTATTGAGAAAGTTAAAACGTTTTTAAAGTCGCGCCCTGAGCTAAAAGTGTTTTTAATTTTTGAAAACGAAAATAAAGAATTTGAAACGTTAGCTTTAAACGGGTTTCCTGAGTAAAAAAATATTAATAAATTTAAATGTAGTTTAATTTTACTTGATTCCAAATAGAATTAAGCTTTTAAATACTGTAAACATAAACCTCTCTTATATTATTTATTAAGCTATGAAATGTTATAAGCTTTTATTTTTTTTAGTAGTTTAAGGATAGATTTGTTCGCTTTACCGAAAATCATTGTATTTATTGGTTTTATATGTTAGTATTAATCTGTTTTTAAAATTTATTTGCAGTAAAATACCCGGTGTTAGGTAGGTTTTTAGAACCTACAATGCTATAATTTTATCGCAAGTCTATTCATGATATTAACCTATTCCTAACCATGAAAATTAAAGTATTACTATTTACCTTAGTCTTAAGTTTTAATTTAAACTTTGCACAATCAAATACTGAAATTGCTTATGTGTATTTAAAACGTGCCGAAGACAGTTTTGAAAAGAATGAGATTGAAAATTCTGTTAGCGAATTTAAAAAATCCTTAAAATTTAACGATACTTTAAATGATAGTAGAGTTGGACGATTAGGTATGCTCTTGCATTATGAGTTAGGTAATTTTCATATTGCAAAAGTGTACACAAAAGAGTATTTTGATTTTGTAGTAGATAAAACTTCCGAAGAGTATCAAAATATGTTAGATCTGTATGTGAGTATTCAAGAGGGGATAGATCAATTTAACAAAGAACTTAAGATTAAAACTGAAAAAATAGAAAAAGAAAAACGTGAAAAAAGACGATTAGATTCTCTTAATACTGTTTGGGAAACGTTATCTCAGGAGTTTATATTAAACGTTGATAGTGTTTATGCGTTAAATAAAAACAATATAGCTGTTTATAGAAAAGGAAAAGCCATAGGAATAATTGATGATTTTGGTAATATTGTAAAAAAGCCATCTGTTTACCATGATTATTTAAGTTATGATGGTATTATTTTAATGTTAGATCAAATTGATAGTCCAACTAAAATCTATGCCTATAAAAGTGAAGAGAAATCTGGTTTTTTATTACCTAGCTTGTCTACTTTTAACAATAGTTCAAAGCATTACGGGAAAGTGATGTTACCCAGAGGAAATGGTTTAATTGTAACATACCCAGACAATTCTAACAAAGCATTTATCTATAATTTAAAAACTAAAAATTTTGAAATTATACTGGATGTGAGGGCGTTACTAAAGACTATGAATAAAAATGATATTATAGAAAAATACAGTAAAGAAGAACAACTTAGAATCAATAAAAAGTGGTTTTATCTTGGGGGGCATTTGGGGAGTAACATCTATCCTTTGTATAGCGAAAATAAGTTGTTTGGTTTTCTAAATGCTTCAAATGGAAAAATTTTAGATAATCAATATTATAATTATTTAGGTGGTTTTTACGATGGGACTTATGAGTTGCTTGAAACGAATAAGCGTTTATGGATGGATAATGAAGGTGTTAGACAAGACAGTAATAAAAATGAAAACGGAAGGTACGAGGGTAAATCACGTTTTATGAAATTAGAAAACGATAATTACGTAATACTCCAAAATAAAGAAGGAAAAGATTATTTGGTATTAGGTGATAAAACGTTATTAAATAAAAAACAATTTGTTGCTGAGGCACCCAGATAAATTTATTTTAATACTACTGGTATAATCTCCCCTTTAGCTAAACAGTATCTTTCAATAGATTCTTCGGAAAGAGAAGCCGTATAATCAACTTCTTCAACTTTAAAACCAATACCTCGAAGTTTATCAAAATAATCACGACCGTAAACACGAACATGGTCATATTGACCAAATATTTTAGCACGTTCTTTTTTATCTGTTATGCTATCATCTTCAAAAGTAACGTCTCTATTTAAATCCTGAGGAATTTGAAATACACCCATGCCGCCAACTTTCAAAACGCGATATAACTCTTGCATTGCTTTAGTATCATCTGGGATATGCTCTAAAACATGATTGCATAAAATAACATCAAATTCATCGTCTTTAAATGGAAGGTTGCATATGTCAGCTTTAATATCTGCCAATGGTGAATTTAAATCTGTGGTAACATAATCTAAATTACTCATGTTTCTAAACCGTTTGTAAAATGCTTGCTCAGGAGCAAAATGCAAAACTCGTAGTGCTGAACTTGATTCAGTATCTTCTGAAAAGAAATTGGTTTCATTTTGAAGATATAACCAAAGCAATCTGTGCCTCTCTAAGCTTAGTGTTGAAGGCGATAACACATTGTTACGTTGTTTACCGTATCCATATGGTAAAAAGGTTTTAAAACTTTTCCCGTCTATTGGGTCTGTAAATTTATCTCCTTTTAAAAAAAACACTAAAAATGGACGTATAAGGTAACTTAACCTTATTAATAAGGGTCTAGGGATAATATTCAGTACTATTTTAAAGAGGTTTTTCACAAACAATATTAGTCTTTCGATTTGGTTTCAATTTTTTCAACTAATTCTTGAGATTGTTTGGTTAGTTTTTCTGCAAAGACAGAAACACTATGAGCAAGTGTTAATTCAATGTTTGCTAATCGATAATATTCTTCACTTTTTAAATGTTTAAACATAGTTGGGGTGTCATATGCAATATCCGATTTTCGATTTCTTGAATTAAAAGGTCTTAATGAATTTACAAAATTGATATAACCACTCACATAACTTTTTGCAGAATTTTGTAATGCGTTACTGTTTTCATAATAATAAGTAATGTCATTTCTTAAACTGTCATTTTGAATTTTTCTCAAATTACCAGTACTAATAAGTTCGGTATAAGTATTTGTATTTAGAGACCAGTTAACATTTCCATAAACACCTCCGTAACCAATATCATTTAAAAATTGCAAAGTGTCTTTAATAGTATAGTTTCCTAGGTAATAGGCTTTACCTATTTCAAGGCATTTTACTTTACGTTCATATCTATCAATTGTTGACTTTTTAAGTAATCTTTGATCAAATTCTAAATCACTTTTTAATCTGGTAAGGTATTCTTTTTCTAAAATGCTGCCTTTTCTATTTTCATTCCAGTTATTAATTTGAAGAGCAATTAAAATACCAATAACAACAAGAATAATTTCTCCAAAGGCATATTTTAGATATTTTCCTGTTTTATTCTCATTCATAAGATTAAATCGAATTTTTCTAAAAAACTTAAACATGAGTAAATAAAATTATAAAACTAGTGCTTCTTTTCTGAATTCTTCTTCCTCATTACTTACAATACCTAAAGCGTCATAAATATAAGCAAATGTAGAAAGCAACTCTGGTTTCCCATCTACTAAAGCGACATCATGCTCAAAATGGGCAGAAGGTTTATTGTCTTGAGTGGTAATAGTCCAACCATCTCTATGTTGTTTAATACGATGTGTTCCCATGTTTATCATAGGTTCAATAGCTACTACCATTCCTTCAACAAATTTTTTGCCTCTACCACGTTTTCCGTAATTTGGCATTTCTGGGTCTTCATGCATTTTAGAACCTAATCCATGACCAACAAGTTCTCTTACCACGCCGTATCCGCGATCTTCACAATACTTTTGAATAGCATAACCAACATCGCCCACACGATTATTAGCTTTAAATTCTTTTATTCCAACGTATAAAGATTCTTTAGTAACTTGAAGCAATTTTTCCGTTTCAGGATCAATTTCACCTACTGCAAACGTATAAGCGTGATCACCATAAAATCCATTTTTAAGAGCACCACAATCAATAGAAATAATATCACCTTCAACTAAAGGGTCTCCATTTGGTATTCCATGAACTACTTGTGTATTTGGACTCATGCATAGCGTATTTGGAAAATCATACAATCCTAAAAATCCAGGGATAGCACCATAATCTCTGATGTGTTCTTCAGCAATCTTATCTAATTCAAGTGTAGTAACACCAGGCTTTATGGCCTTTGCAACTTCACCTAATGTTCTAGATACAATTAATGCACTCTCACGCATTAACTCAATTTCTTCTTTAGTCTTTACTATAATCATCGTCAAAAAATATTGGCAAAGATACTTAAATTTAACAATTATTTTTTTAGTCACTTATATGACTTTTGACATTTTTTTTCATTTTTAAAATGAATAATTTTGTAAAACTAAATTAGGTAAGATGTATAAAGCAGTAAATATAGAAGACGCAGTTAAGGTCATAAAAAGTAATGATAGAGTTTATGTTCAAGCCGCTGCTGCTGCTCCTCAGTTATTATTGAAAGCTATGACGGATAGACATGAGGAACTTCGAAATGTGGAGGTTTGTCATTTGCATGTTGAAGGAGATGCGCCTTATGCTAATCCTGAATTACGTGATAGCTTTCACGTAAATTCTTTTTTTATTGGAAAAAATGTTCGTCATACATTGGCTGCAGGCAATGGGTCATATACACCTGTTTTTTTAAGTGAGCTTCCTTTATTATTCAAAAGGAACATTTTACCATTAGATGTAGCATTAATTCATGTTTCTGTTCCAGATAGACATGGGTACTGCTCATTAGGTGTTTCGGTAGAAGCAACTTTAGCTGCAATTGATAATGCCAAAATTGTAATAGCGCAGGTAAATGAACAAATGCCACGAACTCATGGAGATGGAATTATTCATTATAGCGAAATTGATTTGTTTGTTGAATGTAACGAACCAATACCAACGCATATTTATGGAAGTCCCAGCGTGATTGAAGATAAAATTGGTGATTATATTGCTAATTTAATTGAGGATAGAAGTACTTTACAAATGGGAGTTGGAAACATTCCAAATGCCGTATTATCCCGACTTACAAATCATAAAGATTTAGGGTTGCATACTGAAATGTTCTCTGATGGTGTCATTGATTTAATTTTGAAGGATGTAATTAATGGAAATTATAAAAGCATTAATCCAGGGCGTGCTTTGGCAACATTTATAATAGGATCAAAGCGTTTATATGACTATATCGATGATAATCCATTTATAGAAATGCGCGCTTCAGATTATGTAAATGATGTTTCAATTATAAAGCAAAATCCCAAAATGGTGGCTATAAATTCTGCTATTGAAGTGGATGTTACTGGTCAAGTTTGTGCAGACTCTTTAGGTTCAAAAATGTATTCAGGAGTTGGAGGGCAGATGGATTATATAAGAGGTGCATCTTTAAGTGAAGGAGGTAAGGCTATTATAGCGTTGCCTTCTGTTACGAAAAAAGGTATTAGTAGAATTGTACCATGTTTAAAACCAGGAGCTGGTGTGGTTACAACAAGATCTCATGTGCATTATGTGGTTACTGAATATGGTGTTGCTAATTTGTATGGAAAAACAATTAAGGATCGAGTTAAGGCGTTAGTTAACATAGCGCATCCTGATCACAGAGAATCCATTGATAAAGCCTATTTTGATTTAATATAATGTTAAGCTATTTAAATAACCCAAAAAAACCTTTCTTCTTTTCAGGAATAGGTGGTGTAGAATTTGTTAGCATTTGATATACCTCACCCCAGCCAAGGAAACCTCCTATGTTTCTATCATCAATAAACAAATCAGCATTTATCTTTCTGCTAATATCATCGGTATATTCCTCTTCAGAAAAACTTTTATTTACGGCATAAAAACGAATACCATTATATTCACAAAAGGCAACAGCTTCGCTAAGTTTATCACCACACCTGTAAGTCCATAATATAAGACGATGTCCATCCTCCTGTAGCTTTTTTAAAGTTTCAAAAGCAAACAAAATGGGTTTGCCTATTTTTGGGTAGGCATCTTCAACTATAGTACCATCAAAATCAACAGCAATAATAAGTGTATCGTTAAAATTCATTTAATTTAGGGCTTTAATAACTGTATAAAGTTACACTTTTTCTTATTAATTGTTTATACTAATGCGTGCTGAGTCATGGCAGCAGGTTGTTCAATATTCATAAGTTTTAATATAGTTGGTGCCATATCACCTAAAACACCATTTTTAATCTCAGTGAGTTCATTATCAATTAAAATAACAGGTACAGGATTTGTTGTATGTGCTGTATTTGGAGAACCATCAGGGTTTATCATAGTTTCACAGTTTCCATGGTCTGCTATAAGAAGTGTTGTATAACCGTTGTTCAAAGCAGTAGTTACTACATCTTTTACACATGAATCAACAGCTTCACAAGCTTTTATGGCAGCATCCATAATACCAGTGTGTCCTACCATATCACCATTAGCAAAATTTAAACAAACAAAATCAACATCGCCTTTTTCTAGTTCTGGAACTAGGGCATCCTTTAATTCGTATGCGCTCATTTCTGGTTTTAAATCGTAAGTCGCTACTTTTGGTGAGTTTTTAAGGATACGAGATTCTCCTTCAAAAGGTGTTTCTTGTCCGCCTGAAAAGAAAAATGTAACATGAGGGTACTTCTCAGTTTCAGCAATTCTAATTTGTTTTTTACCATGTTTAGATAGAACTTCACCTAACGTCTCAGTAATATTATCTTTATTGAAAATAACTTTTATACCTTCAAATGCATCACTGTAATTTGTTATGGTAACATAGTATAAGTCGATTTTTTTAGTGTTGTACTCTGGAAAATCTTTTTGACTTAACATTTCTGTTAATTCACGACCTCTATCTGTTCTAAAATTAAAAAAGATAACAACATCGTCTTTTTGAACTTTAGCAACAGGCTCATTATTGTTATCTGTAATAATTAAAGGTTTGATAAATTCATCAGTAATATCATTATCATAATTAGCCTGAATTTCTGATGTTGGATTAGTTATTTTTTTACCAGTCCCATTTACAAGAGCATCATAGGCTAATTGGACACGTTCCCAGCGGTTATCTCTATCCATGGCATAATAGCGCCCCGTTATGGATGCTATTTTTGTTTTCGTATCTTTAATATGATTTTCTAAATCTGCAACATAGCCTTTTCCTGATTTCGGGTCTACATCTCTGCCATCTGTAAAAGCATGTACAAAAGAATTTACTCCAGCTTTATTTGCTGCATCAATAAAACCTTTTAAGTGACTGGTGTGTGAATGAACACCTCCATTACTTAATAAACCTAAAAAGTGAACATTTTTGTTATTATCTGAAGCATATTTTAATGCATCAATCAATACTTTTTCATCTTTTAATGTATCCTTTTCTATAGCTAAGTTAATTTTTGCTAAATCTTGATACACAATTCTTCCAGCACCTAAATTCATGTGTCCCACTTCGCTATTTCCCATTTGACCTTCAGGTAATCCAACATGTAAACCATCTGTTCTTAAAGTGGCGAATGGATATTTTTTATAAAGTGAATCTATAAAAGGTGTATTGGCATGATCGATAGC
>RCNE010002384.1_pt1 | contig 10083 bp, 4 predicted proteins | sample 2041361 | NCBI WGS metagenome assembly RCNE01 (sample SAMN09708229, study PRJNA481090) | Marine sediment metagenome, whole genome shotgun sequencing project. | reverse complement strand
ATCGCAGAAGCAATACCATCGGATTATGGCGGAGACCAAATTTTAGCCTCGTGGAACGGTCATACCGGATGGCGCTGGATGTTCTGGGCAGAATTGATTCCCGCCCTGCTATTTTTTGGGTTAATGTTCGTGGTGCCCAAAAGTCCACGGTTCTTGGCGAAAATCGGAAATTATGAAGCCGCGGAAGGTGTCCTTGAAAAAATCGGTGGTAAGGAATATGCCCAACAGGAACTGCAAAATATGAAGTTAACGTTACAGAATGATTCCGGACGTAAGATTTCAATCTCAGAGTTAAAGGGGAAAAAAGTCTGGCCCATTTTGGTGGTGGGTATCGTTTTGGCTCTTTTTCAACAATGGTGCGGTATTAATATCATTTTCAATTATGCCGAGGAAATTTTTGCGGCTGCGGGTTATAGTGTTGGTGATATGTTGTTTAACATCATCATTACCGGAAGTGTAAACCTGATTTTCACTTTTGTGGCCATGAGGACCGTGGACAGTTGGGGCCGTCGCAAGTTAATGCTTTTCGGTGCCATGGGACTCGCCCTGGTGTACGCCTTGCTAGGGGGTGCCTATTATTTAGAATTCACTGGATGGCCCGTTTTGGTATTGGTCATCACGGCAATTGCCATCTATGCCATGTCACTGGCACCGATAACCTGGGTAGTACTTTCTGAGATATTTCCCAATCGGTTGCGGGGCGTGGCAATGTCGATCGCTACCTTTTCGTTGTGGGTCGCCTCCTTTGTCCTGGTATTTACCTTTCCTATTATGAACAGTGCGCTCGGGGCATACGGAACCTTTTGGGCATATAGCCTGATTTGCGTTGGAGGCTATATTTTTATTAAGAGAAAATTGCCCGAAACCAAAGGAAAGAGCTTGGAGGAAATTGAGATGGAACTAACCAAAGAAAAATGAAACCATATTACATAATCATTCTGGTGGTTATACTTGCGGCCCATTGGTCTCTCGCCCAAGAGAGCGGCAATTCGCCGACTTATTTGGATACCATTAAAATAGAGCTGCAAAAGAAATGGCCTCAAAACAGAACAGTTAATCTGGTTTTTCATGGGCATTCCGTTCCCTCAGGTTACTTTGTTACGCCGAATGTAAATACCCTAGATTCCTATCCCTACCTGACTTTGAGAAAAGTTAAACAACAGTATCCCTTTGCCGTTGTAAATAGCATAACCACATCCATTGGCGGGGAACAGTCTGAACAAGGTGCCGAAAGATTCAAGGACGAGGTGCTCGCCCATAGACCGGATGTGCTATTTGTCGATTATGCCCTAAACGACCGTAGAATTGGATTGGAAAGAGCGAAAACGGCTTGGGAACAAATGATTCAGGAAGCAATTGAATATGGAACAAAAATTATTCTGTTAACGCCGACGCCGGATTTATCGGAGGATACCCTATCGGATGATGCTCTTCTGGAACAGCACAGCGCACAGATACGGAGATTGGCCGATACCTTTAAAGTCGGACTTGTAGATAGTTATGCCCTTTTCAAGGAAATCGCCAAAACCGAAGATTTGGAAGTCTACATGGCCCAAAGCAACCATATTAACGAAAAAGGACATGAGGTGGTCGCCCAGGCGATTACTGCTTTTTTTGAAAGTAAGAATAACTAAATACAGTAATATGAAACTGAAATATTATTTCATTTTTTTAGGATTGATATTCTTCTTTTCCTGTGCCGAAAAGGAAACGAATGAAATTGATCTTTCGGGTGGCTGGTCGTTTCAAATCGATTCGCTGGACCGGGGTCTTTCTGAAAAATGGTTCGCCAAACCCTTTAACGATTCCATTGTACTACCGGGGTCCATGGCAGAAAATGACAAAGGAAACGATATTACGGCGGATACGGAATGGACGGGCAATATGTGGAACGATAGTGCATGGTACACCAGCCCCAAAATGGCAAAGTACCGCAAGAAAGGTAATGTGAAAGTCCCGTTTTGGCTGAGTCCCAAAAAGGTGTATTACGGTCCTGCTTGGTACAAAAAGACCGTAAACATCCCTGAGAATTGGCAAGAAAAACGGACTTCTCTGTTTCTGGAACGTGCGCACTGGGAAACCACCGTTTGGGTGAACAATCAAAAAATAGGTATGCAGAATACCTTGGCCACGCCCCACAATTATGATTTAGCCCAAACGCTCAGCCCTGGCAAACATACCATTACCATTCGCATCGATAACCGCATCAAGGATATCGATGTCGGAAGGGACGCCCACAGTGTTTCCGATAATACCCAGACCAATTGGAACGGCATCGTTGGGGACATCAAATTGATGACCGCCCCTAAAATATCACTAGGAACGGTACAATTGTTTCCTGATGTGGTCCATAAAAAGGTTGTCGTTAAGGGTCAATTGAAAGCTTCCAGTGAGCTACCGAAAACCGTTCAGTTAACGGCAACGGCAACATCCAAGCAAACTAATGAATCCCTTGAAACCTTGACCGAGGTAATAAAAATTGCGGCAGATGGCAGTTTTGAGATGACTTATCCCATGGGCGAATCCCCCGCGCTCTGGGACGAGTTTTCGCCCAATCTGTATAGCATGAACTTCCAACTGAATGCGGGCGAAAGCACAAGTGAAAAGGAAATCGACTTTGGTTTACGCGAATTTAAGGTTGATGGCAAACATTTTGCTATTAACGGTAGACCAGTATATTTAAGGGGCACCTTGGAGTGTTCCATTTTCCCTTTGACCGGCTACCCACCCACCGATGTTGAGTCATGGAGACGAATCCTGAAAATAATTCAAGACCACGGACTCAACCACATGCGTTTTCACTCGTGGTGTCCACCAGAAGCCGCCTTTACAGCTGCGGATGAATTAGGGGTGTATCTACAAGTCGAGGCTTCGGCATGGACCACCATCGGCGATGGCGAACCCATTGATCAATGGATCTACCAAGAGGCTGAAAGCATCATAGAAAATTACGGCAACCACCCCTCGTTCGTTATGATGGCCTACGGCAACGAACCATCGGGCAAAAACCAGAACGATTATCTGGGCAAGTTTGTGGACCACATGAAACAGTTAGACGATCGCAGGCTTTACACCAGTGGTGCCGGCTGGCCGTTGTTGAACAATCTGGATTATTACAACCATAAAGGACCACGAATACAAGGTTGGGCCGAAGAATTGAAAAGCGTCATCAATGCTCGCCCGCCACAGACCGTTTTTGATTATGACGAACTGATACAAAAAACCCCAATGCCCTATGTGAGTCATGAAATGGGGCAATGGTGCGTGTACCCCAATTTTAAGGAAATGTCGAAATACACCGGTGTGCTCCAACCCAAGAACTTTGAAATATTCAAAGAGAGTTTGGAGAAAAATCAGATGGGCCATTTGGCCGATAGTCTGCTGTTGGCCTCCGGAAAACTACAAGTACTTTGTTACAAGGCCGACATCGAAGCTGCCTTGCGTACCAAGGATATGGCCGGTTTTCAGTTGTTGGATCTACATGATTTTCCAGGACAAGGCACGGCGCTTGTGGGGATTCTGGATGCCTTTTGGGACGAAAAGGGATATGTGACCCCCGAAGAATTTCGGGCGTTCAATGATGTTACTGTCCCGTTGGTGCGATTGGAAAAACGTATCTTTTTGAACAATGAAAGCTTTAATGCCCAAGTAGAGGTAGCCCATTACGGCGCTCGACCGTTGCAAGAAGCAACTTCTTTTTGGAAACTAATCGATTCCAATGGCACTCTCTTTTCTGAAGGAAGTCTTGATACGAAAAATATCCCTATAGGAAACGGTACCTCATTGGGGGAAGTACAAGTGGATTTAAGAAAGGTCGAAAAAGCCCAAAAATTGACCTTGGCAGTAACTGTGGTCGATAAGACGAATACCTGGGACATTTGGGTATATCCATCTCAAAATGAAGAAGTGCCAAATGAAAATGAAATAAGGGTGGTCAACCGTTTGGATGCCGTCACGGCCAACTATTTGAAAAATGGAGGCAAGGTCTTGCTCAACATTTCAAAAGGCGATGTAAGGCCTGAAAAAGGAGGCGATATAGGCGTAGGTTTTTCCAGTATCTTTTGGAACACCTCATGGACCAAAGGGCAGAAGCCACATACGTTGGGCATTCTTTGCAATCCGGAACACCCTGCCTTGGCGGAATTCCCAACAGAATATCATAGTAATTGGCAATGGTGGGATGCCATGAACCATTCTAACGCCATAGTTTTGGATGAATTCACGCCCGATCTGAACCCTATTGTTCGAATTGTCGATGATTGGTTCGAGAACCGTAGAACGGCCTTGATTTTTGAGGTAAAAGTGGGCAAAGGAAAATTGTTGATTTCCGGGGTGGATTTGCATTCAAACCTGGAAAACCGGCCCGAAGCGCGGCAATTGCGATATAGTTTAAAAAAATATATGACAAGCAGTTCATTTGAGCCCAAGATAGCTTTGGGCATACAAGAGATAACGAATTTGTTTTCGGTTCAATGAACCCTATTCAAATCTGTAATTAAGTGGAATAAGTACCATTTTAGACCATGTGTACATGGCTGAAACGATTAAAAAGGCAACATAATAATTTACACAATATGAGAACAGCACAAGTTTTAGGTATGGCCCTATTTTTTATGATATGCTCTTGTGGACAACAGGAGGTACAGCAAATAGATCTTTCAGGGGAATGGCAATTCAGAATGGATTCTTTGGACAACGGTATTTCCGATAAATGGTATGCCGATCAGTTGACGGAAACCATAAGACTTCCCGGTTCAATGGCCGAAAATGGCATAGGGAACGACATTAGTGTAAACAACGAATGGACGGGTACAATTGTGGATACTACTTGGTTCTATGATGAGAAATATGCCAAATACAGACAACCTGGGAACATAAAGATTCCCTTTTGGCTGCAACCCGAGAAACACTATATCGGCGTGGGATGGTATCAAAAAGAAGTTGAAATTCCCTCAGAATGGGATGGGAAATCCATTGAACTCACATTGGAACGTCCACATTGGGAAACCCAGGTTTGGGTAGGCAATAGACATGTAGGCATGGCGAACAGTTTGGGTACGCCCCATGTTTATAATTTAACCGATTACCTTAAACCGGGAGTGCATTCCATTGCCATACGCGTGGATAACCGGGTAAAGGATATTCATCCGGGAGAGAATTCCCACAGTATTTCAGATCATACCCAGAGCAACTGGAATGGCGTAGTGGGCGAGATCAATCTAAGAGCTAACGCGGCGGTGACCTTGGAAAATATCAAGTTATACCCAGATGTGGATAATAAAAATGTGGTCATGAAAGCGCAGATCAGGAATTTCACCGGAGCCGAACAAAAATGTCGATTGACCGCCAGTGTGTCACAATCCAAAGATAAAAATATAGCACTGGAGCCTGTTATTCAGGAGGTTACTGTCGATTCAACAGGCCAAGTTGAAATTGAATATCCCATGGGTGATTCGCCTTTACTTTGGGACGAATTTGACCCCAATCTGTACACCATGGAGCTTAGTTTGGAATCACCTTCCGGACTCCATTCTGAAAAAGTCGTATTTGGAATGCGCAAGTTTAAAGCTGAGGGCAGGCGTTTCACAATCAATGGCAGGCCCGTTTTTTTGAGGGGAACCCTTGAGTGTGCCATTTTTCCTAAAACCGGATATCCGGCTACGGATGTTGGGGAGTGGAAAAGAATCTTGAATATTGTAAAAGCCCACGGGTTGAACCATATGCGATTCCATTCCTGGTGTCCTCCGGAAGCCGCTTTTAAGGCTGCTGATGAATTAGGGGTTTATTTGCAAGTCGAAGCCTCTAGTTGGGCCAATTTCAAAGGTTCCAACCTAGGTGATGGCCAGGCCATTGACCAATGGTTGTACAAAGAATCAGATGATATATTGGATGCTTATGGCAACCACCCGTCGTTCGTGATGATGGCTTATGGTAATGAGCCGGGAGGTGAAAATCAAGGGGAATACTTGACAAAATATGTCGATTATTTAAAAGGAAAGGACAACAGAAGGGTCTACACGGGAGGTGCGGGTTGGCCGTTTCTGGATAATTTGGATTATTATAATAATCATGGAGGACGAATACAAGGCTGGGGCCAGGAATTGAACAGTATCATAAATAGTCAACCACCCCAGACCATGTTCGACTTCAACGATACCATTCAGAAAACCCCGATGCCCTATGTGAGCCACGAAGTAGGACAGTGGTGTGTTTACCCAAATTTCAAGGAAATAAAAAAATACACTGGGATCTTAAAAGCCAAGAACTTTGAAATCTTTCAAGAAACATTAGAGGATAACCATATGGGACACCTTGCGGACAGTCTACTCTTGGCTTCTGGAAAATTACAGGCCCTGTGCTACAAGGCCGACATTGAAGCAGCATTACGCACTAAGGATATGGCTGGTTTTCAGTTATTGGATTTGCATGATTTTCCCGGACAAGGGACTGCTTTGGTGGGGGTGTTGGATGCCTTCTGGGATGAAAAAGGATATATTTCGCCCAAAGAATACAGTCGTTTTTGTAATGAAACGGTTCCATTGGCACGATTTAAAAAACGTATTTTCCTTAACAACGAACCCCTAGAAGCAACCATCGAAGTGGCCCACTTTGGGGCAAAGACACTAGTGGGTCCTTCAGTTTCCTGGAGACTGGCCGATGGTGATAAGGGCATTGCACAAGGACAATTTTCAAAGAAGGAGATCGCCATAGACAATACCATCAATTTGGGTGAAATCTCCGTAGGACTTAGCGAAATAGAAAAGCCAAGAAAGTTGACACTGACCGTTAGCGTCAATGAATTTGCCAACAGTTGGGATTTGTGGGTGTATCCTAAGAAAAAGGGAAAAATAGCCAATGAAAATGAAATCAAGGTCGTAAATAGGCTAGATAAAACAACCCTGAACTATTTGGAGAACGGGGGCAAGGTCTTGCTCAATATTTCAAAAGGCGATGTGAAACCCGAAAAAGGTGGTAACATTGGTGTTGGTTTTTCAAGTATTTTCTGGAACACGGCATGGACAAGGGGCCAAAAACCCCATACACTTGGTATTCTTTGCAATCCGGAACATCCTGCCTTGGCAGAATTCCCAACGGAATACCATAGCAATTGGCAATGGTGGGATGCCATGAGTAATTCTAACGCTATCGTACTCGACGAATTTAGTCCCGATATAAATCCTATAGTCCGTATTATCGATGATTGGTTTGAGAACCGTCGTACGGCATTGATTTTTGAGGCAAAAGTGGGCAAGGGCAAATTGTTGGTTTCAGGTGTTGATCTGCACACCGATTTGAACAAAAGATTGGAGGCCCAGCAGCTATTGTATAGTTTGAAAAAATATATGGCGGGTAATCAATTTAATCCAAAAACAGCCTTGGAATTAGAAGATATAAAGGGTTTATTTTTAAAAAACTAAGAGATATACTCACATTTAGCTTTCTGTAGAATGCAAATTATGACGAACAAAAATTATAACATACTAAAGAGCAATGGAAAAATGAAAAATCATATGATGAAAACAACAATATATATTCTTTTCTTTTTTACGGTCATAACCTTAAAAGGACAAATCCAAAGTGATGCCGTTAATGGGCAATGGACTATCCAAACCAATAATATGACCTATAAATTGGGCCTAGTTAACAACAGCCTGCATTCGCTTTATTATGGTAGTAAGCTCAAGGATTCGCTCACCATTCCTTGGATAAGAAAACAGGAAGTTTCCGTTCGGGGCGGTGAGGTTGATAAAACGCCCGGAATCGAGGTTGTTTTCAAGGATGGCACCCGTGATCTGGAACTAACCTTCCTAGGTTCAGAAACTGTGTTGGAAAATGATAGGCAAGTTTTGCGTATCGATCAAAAGGATACGTTTTACCCGATCATCGTATCCTCTTTTTATAAAGCCTGGCCCGAATATGATGTCGTGGAACGTTGGACGGAAATTCTAAATGTGGGAAAGGAGAATGTCAAGTTGGAAAAAGTATTGTCGGCATCGCTCTGGTTACCCGCCAACAATTATGAGCTTACCCATTTCAACGGAATCTGGGGCAATGAATTTCAACCAAATACGACCCTGCTCACACAGGGTAGAAAAACTGTCGAAAACCGTAATTTCAGATCCTACGGGTTGCCGCTGTTTTTGATAAGTACAGAAAACGGGGCAAACGAGGACCATGGTGAACTGTGGTACGGGCAAATTCATTATAGCGGAAATTGGGTTCTGGAATTTGACAAACAAGCACGCGGGGAAATACAAATTTTAGGGGGCATTAATTTTTGGGATACGGAATGGACTTTAAAACCAAATTCAACTTTTGAATCTCCTGTTTTTTCATTTGGTTATTCCAGTGAAGGTAAGGGTAAGGTTTCAAGGAATTATGGTGACTACGTACGTGAAAGGATTTTGCGTGAACAAAAGCGTAACGAGATCAGGCCCGTGCTTTATAACAGTTGGTACGCTACTGAATTTGATGTGAACGAAAAACAGCAGTTGGCCCTTGCGACCGTCGCAAAAAAAATTGGAGTTGAAACATTTGTAATCGATGACGGATGGTTCAAGGGGAGGGTCACCGACAAGGCCGGTCTGGGTGACTGGTCGGTTGACCGGAATAAGTTCCCGAAAGGCCTAAACCCGCTGATAAAAAAGATCAACGCTATGGGCATGGACTTCGGTATTTGGGTGGAACCTGAAATGGTTAACCCGGATTCCGATCTGTATCGTGCTCACCCCGATTGGGTATTCCATTATAAAAACCGGAAAAGAACCTTGGGTAGAAATCAGCTCATGCTAAACTTAGCACGCGAAGACGTATATGAATATCTGTATAATGCCCTTTATGAACTATTGAAAAATCACAATATCAAGTATTTGAAGTGGGATATGAACAAAAACCTTACCGAGCCCGGTTGGCCAGATGCAGCTCAGTCAATACAACGTGAGGTCAGAATTCGATATATAGAAAACCTATACCGTTTGCTGGATTCCATACGTAAGGAATTTCCTGATCTATGGATCGAGACTTGTTCGAGTGGAGGCGGAAGGATAGATTTAGAAATCTTCAAGCGCACCGATGTGGCATGGGCAAGCGATAATATAGATCCTGCCGATCGGGTATTGATACAATATGCCTATTTGAATGCGTTTCCGGCGAACACCATGGTGAGTTGGACTGGGCATCAAGAGAGGCATGGCATTACATATGATCTCGACTTTCATTTTGATGTATCGATGAGCGGTGTGCTTGGGGTCGGGAATGACATTACTAAATGGAGCGAACAAGAAATTGCGTTGGCTACCCATAAAATCGATAAATACAAGGAAATTAGGAATACGGTGCAAAACGGGGACCTATATAGGCTAATATCTCCCTTTGATTCGGACAAGTCTGTGTTACAGTATGTAAACAAGAACAAATCGGAAACGGTGGTCTTCTGCTATCAATTGGAACAGCGGCTCAAAGGAAGCAGCACGTTTCCTTACCGAACAGAGATTATCAGGTTAAACGGCCTAAAAGATAATGTCTATTATACTTTGGAAGGAACCAATCAAAAAAATTTGGGAAGTACCCTTATGGAACACGGAATAGTTTTTCCGTTGGATAAAGCCTATTCTTCCACTATTTTAATACTAAAAGAAAAGTAGAATTGACTAAAGCCAAAAACAGATGGTGGTTTTCTATAGATAATCGATTAATATATTAGCAATGAGTACAGTAAAAGCTTGGAGAGAAAGAGTAACCATCCCAACCTACGAAATAGGGAAAGCGGAAAAGTATCCTGTTTTTTTGGAGAAACGGGTCTATCAAGCTAGTAGTGGATCGGTGTATCCGCATCCCGTAGTGGAACATATCAGCGATGAAAAAGTGGATAAGGAATGGGATGCCGTCTTTATCGAAAACGACTATATCAAAATCATGGTGCTTCCGGCCTTGGGCGGAAGAATCCAGATGGCCTACGATAAGATACGGGAGCGGCATTTTGTCTATTATAACAACGTAATCAAACCTGCCTTGGTAGGTCTTACCGGACCCTGGATCTCCGGCGGTATCGAATTCAATTGGCCGCAACACCATCGCCCCAGT
>RCNE010002383.1_pt1 | contig 10086 bp, 7 predicted proteins | sample 2041361 | NCBI WGS metagenome assembly RCNE01 (sample SAMN09708229, study PRJNA481090) | Marine sediment metagenome, whole genome shotgun sequencing project. | reverse complement strand
ATCGCCATCATGGTGTCGCTGCTACTGGGCCTCGCCGGTTGCGGAGGTGGAAGTGGCGGCGGCACAACGCCGCCACCGCCACCACCCCCACCGCCGCCCGTTACCAAGGCGGAGGCCCACCAGTTTCTGAACCAGAGCTCGTTCGGTGCTACCGAAGACGAGGCCGACCGTGTCATCTCGATGCGCCAGGAGGCGTGGATCGACGAGCAAATGCAAAGGCCGGTGTCTTTGCAGCTGCCGCATCTGCAGGCATTACCGAGCCCACAGTTTGACTTCCAGCTGCATACGGACCGCGTGGATATCTGGTTCCGCAATGCGCTGAACGGCGAAGACCAGCTGCGGCAGCGTGTCGCCTTTGCGCTGTCGGAGGTGCTGGTCGTATCGCAGCTTGGCGCGCTTGGTAACCTGCCGTACGCGGTTGCGGACTACTACGACGTGCTCGCGAGGAATGCGTTCGGCAACTATCGCGAGCTGCTCGAGGAGGTCACGCTGCACCCGGCAATGGGCGTCTACCTGAGCATGCTGGGCAATGAAAAACCCGATCCGGTTCTCAACATCCGCCCCGACGAAAACTATGCGCGCGAGGTCATGCAGCTGTTCTCGATCGGCCTGGTCGAGCTCAATACCGATGGCACCGAGAAGCTGGACCTGCAGGGCCAGCCAATCCCGACGTATGACCAGGAAATTATCGAAGGCTTTGCACACGTTTACACGGGCTGGACGTTTGCCGGCGCGCCGAGCTTCCGGCAGGCGCGACCCACGCGCTTCAACCAGTTAATACCGATGCAGCTGTATCCCGGCTTTCACGACACCGAAGCCAAACTGCTGCTCAATGGTGACGTCCTGCCAGCGGGGCAAAGCGGCGAGCAGGACCTGAGCGCCGCTCTCGACAATATCTTCAACCACCCGAACGTCGGGCCGTTCATCGCTATCCGGCTGATACAGCGGCTGGTCACCAGCAACCCGTCACCGGGCTACGTACGACGCGTGGCTGAGGTGTTCAACAATAACGGTTCTGGTGAGCGTGGTGACCTCGCGGCGGTTGTCAGGGCCATTCTGCTGGATGCAGAGGCCCGCCCGGCCATGGCCATGGAGATCGATGGCAAGCTCAAAGAGCCGCTGCTGCGCCTCACGCAATTGTGGAAGGCCTACAACGCGACATCCAATAGCGGCCGTTTTCCGCTGATCGCAGCCTACATTCTGTTTGCCCAGGGACCGTTGCAATCTCCCTCGGTGTTCAACTTCTTCAGCCCGTTCTATGCACCGCCCGGTGAGATTCGCAATAGCAGTCTTGTCGCGCCGGAGCTACAGATCGCGACTGAATATCAGAACACGCTGTTCACGAACTACATGTTCTACCAGACCTTCGCTCTCAATCAGACGAACAACGCACTCGAAGAAGACGACGTGTTCATCAACTTTGAGGAAGAAATGGCGATCGCTGCCGATGCAGAGGCGCTGATCGACATGGTTGCCGGCAAGCTGCTTGCAGGGCAGATCTCAGCGACCCTGCGACAGGAGATCGCTGGCATGTTGACGCGAATCCCGGAAACTGAGACCGCTTTGCGGGCCGCAGAGACCATCTACTTTGTCGTGACATCACCGGAATACGCGTACCAGCGCTAGGTGCCACGGAGAACCCCTATGAAGACCCTGAATCGACGTGATTTCCTCAAGACCAGCGGCGCTGCTGCCATGTTCGCTGCGACGCCCGGCCTTGCATACTCGCAGGTCGTCGGCGGCGCCGGACCGTTCGACGACTATCGTGCACTCGTTTGCGTGTTCATGTTTGGCGGCAATGACTCGTTCAATATGCTCGTGCCGAACACCACCGCGGAGTACCAGGCCTACGCGACATCGCGACAGAACCTGGCGATCGACCAGGCCGATCTGCTGCCGATCATGCGGGCATCCCAACCCACCGCCGATTTTGGTCTGCATCCGTCAATGGGCGGCATCAAAGGACTGTTTGATGCCGGCGATGCGGCGTTTGTTACCAACGTGGGACCGCTGGTGCAGCCGACAACAAAAGATGCGTACTTCAACGGTTCGGTCGTTCTGCCGCCGCAGCTGTTCTCTCACAACGATCAGCAGGACCAGTGGACCTCATTGCGCGGTAATGCCCAAAGCAGTACCGGCTGGGCAGGGCGCATGGCGGACCTAATTCGCACCGGTGTTACCGAACAGCAGATGGCGACAAATGCCTCCTTGTTCGGCGCAAACCTGCTGCAGTCAGCCGATGAAACCGTCGCCTACGTAATGGGGCCCGGCGGACCGATTCAGTTCGAGGGTTTTTCGACCGACCCACAGAGTATTCTGTTCGAGCAGCGCGAGGCCTTCCAACGCGTCATCAGTGCGCAGTATGGAACGGTGTACGAGCGAGGCTTTGCCGAGGTACAGCAACGAGCTATCAACGCTGCCGATGTTGTCACGGCGGCCATCGACTCGGCGCCACCAATAAATGCCGTGTTCCCGCAGTCACAGTTAGGCGTGCAGCTACAAACCGTCGCTCGCCTGATCGCCGTGCGCGACCGGCTGCAAATGAAGCGACAGATTTTCTTTGTTGCGACGGGTGGCTTCGATACGCACGATAACCAGCTTAACGACCAGCCCGGCCTTCTGGGGGGCATTAGCGATGCGATTGCCGCGTTCCACGCAGCGACTGCAGAGCTTGGCGTTGAAAACGATGTGACGACCTTTACGCAGTCCGACTTCGGCCGCACGCTGACGTCGAATGGCGACGGCACCGACCATGCGTGGGGTGGCAACCAGCTGGTTGTCGGCGGCGCTGTAAGCGGGCAGGAACTCTATGGCAACTATCCACTGCTAGCCATCAACGGTCCGGAAGACGTTTCCGGAGGCCGCATGATCCCGTCGACGTCGGCGGATCAATACGCGGCAACGCTGGCGAGCTGGTTCGGCATCCCGGATGGCGACCTTAATATCGTGGCGCCAAACCTGGTCAATTTTGCGGAGCGGGATCTAGGGTTTATGATCGCCTGATACATATCAGGAATTCCCGCCATGAAACTACTCGCCACAGCCGCACTGGCTGCGGTCCTGCTGGTATCCGCCTGCGGCGGCACGAAAGATACAGCAGCGCCTGAAACAAGCCCGATGAACGCAGCCGATACACTGGCAGCCCTGTTTAGTGAGCATTTCGAGCGCAATCTCGAAATGAACCCACTGTCAGCGACGTTTATCGGCGACTATCGCTACAACGATCGCATGGCCAACTCCAACAGCCCGGAATACCGCGCCGCGGCGATGGCGATGGACGAAGAGTTCCTTGGGCGATTGCTGGAGATTGACCGCAAGCAACTCGGCTACCAGGATCAGCTCAGCTACGACCTGTTCAGGATAAAGCGCGAACAGTCGCTCGAGGGCTATCGCTTCCCGTCTCACCTCGCACCGATCAACCAGTTCTATTCGCTGACCAGCATGTTCGTGCAGCTGGGGAGCGGCTCGAGCGCGCATCCGTTCAAGACCGTCAAGGACTACGATGATTTTCTGAGTCGGGCGGACCAGTTCGCCATCAACGTCGATCAGGTCATTACAAACATGAAGCAGGGTATGCGCGAAGGAGTCGTGCAGCCGCGGATACTGATGGCAAAACTCGTACCGCAGCTGCAGTCCCAGGTCGTCGATGACCCAAAGGACAGCGGCTTCTATACGCCGGTACGTGACATGCCTGCCGAATTTAGCGAAGCAGAGCGTGCGCGACTGACTGGCGCGTATGAAGATAAAATCAGCAACACGGTTATTCCCGCCTACGAACGGCTGAATAACTTCATCGGTGACGATTACCTCGCAGCTGCGCGTGAGAGCGTGGGCCTGTCGGCTCTGCCAAACGGCGAGGAGTGGTACGCCTACATGGTCCGCCTGCGCACAACCACTGATATGACACCAGAGGAGATCCACCAGATCGGTCTTGATGAGGTGGCGCGGATTCACGGAGAAATGCGCAGCGTTATGGATGAGGTTGGCTTCGAGGGAGATTTGCAGGACTTCTTCGAGTTCGTCAATACCGACGAGCAGTTCTTTTTCGACGAAGCGGAACAGCTCATCCAGGGCTACCGCGACATGACCGATCACATTACCGAACTGTCCCGGAATCTGTTCGAGATCTTTCCAAAGACGGCATTTGAAGTTCGCCGCGTTGAAACGTTCCGCGAGAAATCGGCAGCTGGCGGCTCGTATATGTCAGGTACGGCGGACGGCTCGAGGCCGGGGGTTTTTTATGCCAACGCTTACGACATTAAGGCGCGCGGCAAATGGGCCATGGAGTCCCTGTTCTTGCACGAAGCCATCCCGGGCCATCACTTTCAGATCATGATCCAGCGTGAAAATGAGAATCTGCCGGACTTTCGCCGTTACGGTGGGTTCACGGCGTTCTCCGAAGGCTGGGGCCTGTACGCAGAATCGCTCGGCAAGGAGCTCGGCGTGTATACCGATCCCTACCAGTATTTCGGTGGCCTGAACGCCGAACTTTGGCGCTCTATTCGCCTCGTCGTTGATACCGGCATTCATGCGAAAGGCTGGACGCGTCAGCAGGTGCTCGACTACATGTACGCAAACTCGGCTGTCGTCGAGGCGCGTGCTGTCGCCGAGGCCGAGCGTTTCATGGCGATACCGGGACAGGCGCTCGCCTACAAGGTGGGACAGCTCAGGATTCACGAGATTCGAAACAGCGCAGAGGCCCGCCTTGGCGACGATTTCGATATCAAAGACTTCCATACGCAAGTGCTTACGGACGGCGCGATGCCGTTGTCGATGCTCGACGCGAAGATCGATCGCTGGGTCGCGGCGCAGCTCTAGACGCAAGCGATAAGTGAAGGATCCAGGATGAAACTTGACCGCTTCATACGCATCGCGATAGCCGTTGCCGTTGCGCTGGTGTTCGTGATTGCGATCGGTGCCCTGCTGTTTATTTCGGAATCAGCGCTCAACGTCTGGGATCGACTGAAATCGGGTCCACCCGCGCTGCTTTACGCCTACGTGTCGGTAATGTTGCTGCTCGCCGTCAGTGCGCTGTGGCTTATCTGGCGTCTCGTCGTCAGGCGCCGGAGACGACCGACGAGAAAGAATGCGTCTGCGCCGTTGTCGAAACAGGACATCGAGGTGCGCATTCGAGACGCCGAGGCGGCCGGTGTGAATGTCGACGAGGCCCAGGCGGAGCTAAAGGAGCTGGCGACGCGGCAGGACCAGGGCACTATCAGTTTGTGCTTCTTTGGCGAAATCAGCACCGGTAAAAGCTCGCTGATCAAGGCGCTGGTTCCGGAGGCCAATGTGGTGGTCGACGTGGTCGGGGGCTCCACCGACGACGTGCGACATTATCGCTGGTGCAATGACGCCGGCGCCGAGATAGTGCTGACCGATGTGCCGGGTATCGGCGGTGTGGACGGCGAGTTGTCTGTGGTGGCGAGCGAAGAAGCGACACGCGCCCACGTAGTTCTTTTCATCTGTGACAGTGATCTGACGCGGCCGGAAATTCGCGCTATCGAAGCGCTGCTGACATTCGACAAACCACTGGTTCTCGTCTTGAACAAAGCCGATCGATTCAGTAGCGAAGAGCAGGCTGCGTTGATGGAGAAGCTGCTCGAGCGCGTCGCAGGCATCGGCGGCAGGCTGCAGCGGGACCAGGTGGTTGCGGTGAGCGCCGGTGGCGAGGCTGAGGTCATCGAACGTCATGAAGACGGCCGAGAGCATGCGGTGCGGCGCACCCGGCCAGCGGACATTGGTGTACTCGTGGTGGCGATAAATCAGCTGCTGTCGAGCGGCGCGGAATCGCTCGATCAGCGACGAGCGCGCGCGGTGTTTCAGATGGCGGCCGCCAGGCTGGCGGAAGCGGAGGCTGGGTATCGGCTGCAACGCTCCGAGCAAATCATCCGGAGCGCGACCCGTAAAGCGGTGATCGGGGCCCTTGCGGCCATTAGCCCGGGCACGGATATATTGATCCAGGGCTATATTGGTACGACCATGACACAGCAATTGTGCAAGCTGTATGGCGCGGCACCGAAGGACCTCGACATTGAAGAGTTCCTGTCAATGAGCCAAAGTCGGGTGGGCCGCGCATTTCCACTATCGCTTGCCGTAGCCGGTAACGGTCTGAAAGCTTTTCCCGGCCTCGGCACGGTTGCAGGGGGGCTTGTGCACGCGGTGGCCTACGGACTGATTTTTGACGCGCTCGGACGGAGCCTGGTGTTGTCGCTGAGCCGTCATGGCGCGTTGGTGCCCGAGACGGCCGCAGAAGAATTCGAGGATGGCATCAGTGAGCATTTGGAAGCGGGCGTACGCCGCATTGCCGGGGTGGCCCTGGAAGAAAAGAGCGACTGAGCCTGCGCCCAATGGTGGCGCAGATCACCTGAGTCTCGCCCGCGAGAGCCTGCGGGACTTGATCCTGGATTCGCGCTTGCCGGACGGCGTGCGCGAATCTCTCTCACAGGATTACCAGGCCGTTCAGGGCATGCTCGACAAGCTGGAGCATGGTCATCTGCACCTGTCCGTCTTCGGCCGTGTAAGCACTGGCAAGTCGTCGCTGCTGAATGCGCTGATCGGCGAGAACCGCTTTTCGGTCAGCCCGATACACGGCGAGACCCGGCATTCGTCGATGCAGGCCTGGAACCAGGTGGAGGCCGGCGGCGTTTTCCTGATTGATACGCCGGGACTGGACGAGGCAGGCGGTGAAGATCGTGAGGCACTAGCCAGGGAGGTTGCCGGTCGTTCCGACCTTGTCATTTTCGTCCTCGACAGCGATATCACCGATACGGAACGCGATGCGCTCAAGGCCGTGCTTGCACAAGGGCGGCCGGTTCTCGTCGTACTCAACAAATCAGATCTGTACACGGCGGAGGAGCGTGTCGCGTTGCTGCAGTCGATACGCAGCAAGACCGAGGGAATCGTCGAGGCCGACCACATCGTCGCCGCTGCCGCCGAGCCTCGCGGTCAGACCGTCGTCGAGATCGATGCCGACGGCGGCGAGACCATCTCAGCACGGGCGCAGCCTCCCGACGTCGCGGAGCTGCGCCTGAAGCTCTGGGAGATTCTCGAGGCGGAAGGGAAGACACTGGCTGCACTCAACGCAAGCCTGTTCGCCGCCGATCTGTCCGACCAGGTGGGTCGCCGCATATTGGCGGCCAGGCAGGAGCTTGGTGACAGGTTGGTACGGACTTACTGCGTCGGCAAAGGCATTGCCGTCGCGTTTAACCCTGTGCCGGTCGCGGACCTGTTCGCCGCGGCGTTTATCGATGTCGGCATGGTTGTGCATTTGTCGCGCGTTTACGATTTGCCGCTGAGTCAGAAAGAAGCCGGCTCGATCGTCAAGGTCATCGTGGCAGAGTCGGCTGCTCTGATGGGTACCGTGTGGGCGCTGCATTTCGTTTCGAGCGCGCTCAAGGTCGGCACGCTGGGCCTGTCGACGATTCTTACCGCCGGCGCGCAGGGCGCCATTGCGTATTACAGTACCTACCTCGTTGGCCGCGCGGCAGGCGAGTATCTGTCCAAGGGCAAGTCCTGGGGCGACGGTGGGCCGAAGCAGGTCGTCAAGCAAATCCTCGAGTCACTGGACCGCGATACCGTGCTGAGCGATGCAAAGCGGGAAATCCAGGCCCGCCTTGGGTTGGGCTGATAGGGTCGCAATGGACAGGGAAACCCGCATGCGCAGAATCTGGGAGACCATTCAGGATATTCCGGAAGGGCGCGTCGCGAACTACGGACAGGTTGCCGAGATCGCCGGTATTCCGCGCGGCGCGCGGCAAGTTGCCTATGCGTTGCGTCACGCACCCGACGATCTGCAATTGCCCTGGCATCGCGTCATTACCGCGTCTGGAAAAAGTGCGTTCGATCCGAACAGCCGACATTTCAGGATGCAGTGCGATCGCCTGACTGAGGAGGGCGTCATGGTCAGGAACGGCAAGGTAAACCTGCAGGAGTACCGCTGGGATCCGGGTCTCGATGAACTATTATGGAAGCCGTCGTCAACCTGGGATGAATCATGAGCGTGAAGCGCAAACTGCGATCGCGTTTCATCAGTGCGCTGCTCAGCCCGGGAGTTCAAAGCGCGTCGCGGCGGCTGCAGGAGACTCGCCGCCGTTTGTTGCGCCGGCCGCATGTCGTCTCAGCGTTTCTGCAGCTCGACGATCCGTATTCCTACCTGCTCGCGCACTACTTACCTGGCCTCCGGGATCATTACGATATCGAGCTGCGGCTGTATCTCTCGGAAGCACACGGAGGGGCTTACCAGCCGGCTCCCGACTTGCTTGCCGAGTATGCCGTGCGGGACTGCGAACGACTCGCGCGTGAACTGGGCATACCGTTCCTCGACAAGGGCACCAGCCCACCCGTCGAACACCGACGCTCGATGCTCGACACCATAGCAAGCGGCCAGGTCGGTATGGATTCTGACGAAGAGTTGCTGCAGGCGTTGCAGGTATTCTGGCGAGGTGATGCGGAAGCGGCAGCGCGCCGCAGCGCCGCGGCAGAGATCAGGGGCCAGTCAGATCCGGTCATCCAGGACTCGAAGAATCTCCAGCGCAGCCTGGGTCATTACAACAGCGCGATGCTGCACTACGCCGGAGAATGGTACTGGGGAGTGGATCGCCTGCACTACCTGCTGCAGCGACTCGATGACCTCTCGCTGGCCAGGGACCAGGGCCATCTTCCGCTGCTGTCATCGCTTGGCCAGGCGACACAGGTCACACTGCCAATAGCACCGCCGACCGCTGCAAAGAGCCTGCCGCCCCTCGAGTTCTTTCACTCGGTTCGCAGTCCTTACTCCTATCTCGCGTTGGGTCGCGTTGCCGAAATTGCCGACGCTTTCGGGCTAACGCTGAAAATTCGCCCCGTACTGCCGATGGTGATGCGCGGCATGCAGGTGCCGAGAGCAAAACTGCTCTATATCGTCAGAGATGCGGCACGCGAAGCTGCGCGACGTGGTGTCGCGTTTGGCAGGATTGCCGATCCGGTCGGGCCCGGCGCGGAACGCAGCCTGGCGGTATTTTTCTATGCGGAAGCGCAGAATCGTGGCAAAGAATTTCTGCTGAATTTGGGCGAAGCCATCTGGGCCCAGGGCATTGATGTCGCGACCGATGCCGGCATGCGCAAGGTAATTGCGAATACCGGGCTGTCCTGGCCGGACGTGCAAAGCGCGATGGAATCCGGCAGCTGGTGCGATGCCGCCGTGGAAAATCGTGACTCGATGATGGCGTCCGGCAGTTGGGGCGTGCCTACGTTGCGCCTGGGCGACTTTGTAGCCTGGGGCCAGGACCGCGACTGGTTGCTGGTGCGGCATATTGAAGAGTTTTGTGACACAGGGGATGGAATAATCGTATGACGACCGTGATTTTTTCGCATGGCCAGGAGAGCGGGCCGTGGGGTACGAAAATTTGTGCCATGGCGGAGCGCGCCAGGAGCCTCGGCTGCGCGGTCGACAGCATCGACTACCAGGGCATTGCCGATCCCTCGGAACGGGTCAGCAAACTGGTGAAAGAATGTGCGGACATTGACGACAAGCTGGTCCTGGTGGGATCGAGTATGGGCGGGCACGTGGCGACGGCCGCCGCAGAGGAGCTGGGCGCTGCCGGCTTGTTCGTGTTGGCCCCCGCGTACTACATGCCGGGCTACGAGGCGCTGACACCAATTCCGCCCTCAATGCCGATTTGCCTTGTGCATGGCTGGCATGATGATATTGTGCCCGTCGAGAACAGCATTCGTTTTGCTCAGAGTTGTAGCGCCACGCTTCATCTGGTCGATGGAGACCATCGCTTGACGGCAAACATCGATGAAATAAACGAATACCTAAGCATTTTCATAACGATTACATCCGAATAATTCGGAGATTTGGGAGGAACACATGAGATACGTACTGATTTTGTTGACGAGCCTGACCTTGTTTGCCTGTGGCGGTGGAGATTCGGGCGAATCCGCGAAAGACGCCATGGATTCTGCCGCCGATGCCGCGAAAGAAGCGGCGGGCGATACCATGGATGCTGCGAAAGAAGCAGCAGGCGACACCATGGATGCGGCAGGAAACGCTATGGACAAGGCAGCCGATGCGGCTGGTGAGATGGCGGATGACGCCAAGGCCGT
>RCNE010002382.1_pt1 | contig 10092 bp, 7 predicted proteins | sample 2041361 | NCBI WGS metagenome assembly RCNE01 (sample SAMN09708229, study PRJNA481090) | Marine sediment metagenome, whole genome shotgun sequencing project. | reverse complement strand
TAGAAGATAACAAACTGCGACTCTATGCCAGTGAACGACTCGACCCGGATCTGTACACCCGAATCAAACAGGCCGGTTTTATTTGGGCTCCCAAACAGGCATTGTTTGTTGCCCCTAAATGGACACCTGCGCGTGAAGATCTATGCATCGAGCTTGCTGGGGAAATCACGGCAGAGCAATCGACGCTGGTGGAGCGAGCAGAAGCAAAGGCCGAACGTCTGGATGGGATAGCGTCCCGACGCGAACAACAATCCAACGCTTTCTATACTGCCGCTGAAGCGATCTTGCGCCGGTTTGAATTCGGTCAACCCATACTCGTTGGCCATCACTCCGAACGGCGAGCCAGAAAAGACAAGGAGCGCATGGAAAGCGCGATGCGCAAATCCGTTGAACTTCACCACTCAATCCAGTACTGGAACTGGAAAGCGACCGGCGTGGAACGTCACGCCAACCAGAAGGCGAACCCGCGAACCCGCGCTAATCGGATCAAGGGACTGCTGAAGGACTTGCGGGACTGTCAGCGCAACATCAATCACGCTCAGATATGCGTCAAGCTATGGGAGGATATCGAAAAGATCGAGCCGGTTGAACAATTCAATGAAGCGGTCGAAGCACTGGCAGGCACACGGCTGAAAACCGGTAGTCCTGCCGGATGGGACGACTACAGTCATGTCACAAGCGGCAAAATCGAACACCGCGCACTGGTTGAAAAACTGATCGACCGGTGGGATGCCTATCGTCAAAGTGAGCATAACCAGCGATGGATCAGCCACACGCTGAACCGCCTGGCCTTTGAACGCAACGAGCTTGGCGAGGTGCTTCGCTTCGAGGGCGAGCTGACGCCTGTCATCCTTCAGGGTTTCGCACGAGAACATGGCGCACACAAGCCAGTGGCCGCTAAAACGCAAACCGGGTACATCCTTGAATCCCCCGTTGATCTGCCTGCCCATATTGCGGTGGGTACTACGCTGGAACTGGATGAGGACGGATGGCGAAATCTGATGCAATCTGCCGGTTACCGTGTCGTGATTGCGGCACGGCGCAAGAGCGCCAGGCCGAAAGCTCCTCCCCTGATTAATCCGACTCTGGAGGATGCAGAGCGATTGCAAGCACTGTGGACGACGGTCGCGACCGCGCAACACTCGAACGCCTATAACCAGCCCTTCAAATGCCATGACGTGATTCAGATCACTCAGAAGCGATACAGCGCGAACAGCGGCGGCACCTACTCGCGGTGTGTGACGGTCGAGCTGGACGAGCATGGACGAAAAATCTGGTCAAGCTACAAGGGTAAGTCAGCAGAGCCCGTGTGCAGGATTCGCGTTTTTCAGGGTAGCCGCGAAGGTGTCAGCATGTACTCGCCTGATGCGATTTTTGTCATCACTGACAAGCCACAGAAAGCGCTGCCGGTATCGTTCGATATCGCCGTGCCGGTGGCAGCGGCATGAACCCTTCACTCTACTCACGACCTGACAAGCCCCGCGTGATGGACGTAAAGCGACGGGAGTCAGTGACAGCAGATCGGCCCGAGACACTGCCCGAGGTGGTTGCTGTCAGCAGGGAAACAGAATGTCATGTCACGCCGCCCGAGGTAGCGATGCGAATGGTTGAATGCTTCAGGCCTTGCGGGGACAGATTGACGCTTGAACCCCATGCCGGCACAGGAAACCTGATTCGAGCATTGTACGACGCAGGACAATCGCCGTTCGAACTGGTCGCTGTTGAACGATCGTTCGAATTGTGCAGCATCATCCGAACACGCTTCAGTGGTCGGGAATACACCAACCCGATACACAGTTGTTTCCTTCAATATGCAGAAGCGGCCGCCGGTGGTATTGAGTACCCTCAAATCATCATGAATCCGCCGTTTCGTCAGGTGAAACGTCACGTAGAGGCTGGCTTGTCTCTACTGGGTCGAGGCGGTCATGACATCGCTATCCTGGTGGCGTTGGTACCGATCACTTTTGAGCACGAAGAGGCGATGCTGGTGTGTGAGTTGCCGGCAGGTACCTTTACCAACACGCAAGCCTCCACCAAAATTGTGACATTCCAACGCGCTTGATTGTGCACTTGCCGGACAGCCTATGAAAAAGTCGATCATTCAGCGAGACTCGGGCAAATTATTTCCTGATTACGTACCTGTTGTACAAAGCACAATTGATCTGAATCATGGCTTTCGAATTGCCAGCCATCTAGAGTTTATTCGCTGTCCCGATCCAGCTCGGGACATTGTTCATTACGCTGGATTTATCAACTCTGAGGAAACGAAACATGGCTAAGAAAAAACACCTACCCAGCCGGTTTGGCACTGATATCCGCGCAGACGACATATTTCATAACCTGCAGAATGAGGTCGATCGCGTGTTCGGGCAGTTTCGCAGCGGCTGGCCAAACGTGTTGACCCATAGTTCGGTAGCGGGTAGCGGTATGCTGGTGCCTAGAGTGAACGTATCGGAAACCGACGACGCTTTCGAGGTTGAAGTCGAATTACCCGGATTCGAATCCAAAGACATCGAAGTAACAACGCAACAACGCTCTTTGGTCATAGAGGCGCACAGAAAGGACGAAAAAGAAGAGAAAAAGAAGGACTACCATCTGGTCGAACGCTCCAGTGGGCATTATCGACGTGTCATTCCGCTTGGATTCGAAGCTGATGCCGACGCGGTCAAGGCTAAAAGTAAAGATGGCGTGCTGACCGTAACCGTGCCCAAGCCAGCTGAGGTCAAGAAAAGCGTAAAGCGGATCTCGGTTGAATCGGCTTGACGGTAGCTGATTCGGCTCGAAACGTAACGCTATGTGTGCCAACAGAGCGGCAAGTCGTAATAGATAACCACTGGCATGAACGCTTGATGGCGCTCATGTCAGTCTGTCCGGTCATATAGTGGGCTCAACGCCTGTGCGACGTGCATCGGGTGCGAGCGCGAGAGTCAAACGCCGAACGGGTAGGTGTCCGGCATACCGGCAACGGTTGCGGCGGGCAGAGGTGTGACTGCCTTGGTCTCATCGAGCCAGATGTACTCGTCGAACTGGCGCGTCAACTCGGCTTCGAAGTAGTGACTGAGAAGCTCTGACTCCGGACGGTAGATCACACCGATCGCGCGTTCGAGTCGCCGTCGGGAAAGTTCTGTCATCAGGCCTTGATCCTGCTCCGAACCCATTGGCAGAATCAGTCCACGCTGGTTGCTCAGATGGAACATATGCTCATGACTCTGCGGGTGTGAGGGCCTGACCTCCTTGATCTCCATGTTCCCGTCCCAGTCGGATGCCGCTGCCACCGTGCCATGGTCGGTACCGAAGCCGATCAGGCGACAACCGTCACCCCACCGTCGCCGGGTCAACTCGCCGAGGTTGTACTCCCCGCGCTCCGACATCTCGGTCGCTGCGGCATTGCCGATGTGCGAGTTGTGCGCCCAGACAACGGCCTTCGAGTTCGAGCCGTAGTGCTCGAGTAGATTCTGCAAGGTCTCGTACATATGCGCATCGCGCAGGTTCCATGAAGCACGTGAGCCGTAGTACATGACCCGATAGTAGCGCTCCGCGCTCGCCACCAGCCGGGCGTTCTGCTCCGCGTCGAAGAAGGGTTCTCGAGCCGCATCTCTGTGCCGCTGTTGAACCTTGTACAGATCGACCAGCACAGCAATGGCGTCACGCTCGCAACTGTGGTAGCTGCCAGTCAGTGCTGCGTGCCCGTAGGCCGCTGGATCCGCTTGCCAAGGCGACAGGCAACCGTAGCGTTGTCGCGCGATGGTGGCAAGCTCGCTATCGACGGTATCGAGATAGTCGACGACTGCGCGGGACGAGTCGTACAAGCTGTAGATATCGAGACCGTGGAAACCGACTCGCCGAGTAGCATCTCGACTGCCGTTCCAGCGGTACAGCCAGTCGACAAACTCGCGCACCTCTTCATTGCGCCACATCCAGCCAGGGAAGCGTGCTGACGTTTCCCATTCGGTAGATAGAACGCCCTGGTGACGTACATAGCGATCGATGTGCGCTGCATCCGGCCAATCCGCTTCGACGGCGACGAAGTTGAACCCGCATTTCTCGATCAGATGCCGGGTGATGCGAGCCCGCAGTCGATAAAACTCCGATGTGCCATGGCTGGCCTCACCAATCAGCACCAGGCGCCGATCGCCAATGCGCTCCACCAGCCGATCGAGAGGCGCCTCGTCGAGCGTGTCGAAGCTTTCGCCGAAACGCGTGATCAATGCAGGCAAGGATGCGTCGCCTGGAATACCACTGCGGATGACCCGCGGGCGCGGTGCCACCGCCAACGTCTCCGATTCGATGCCGCGTTCGCCGATGACCGGAACGAAGCGCACATCCGCCAGGGGCTCGCGGGTACAGTGCCCGCGCTCGTCCTTCAGCACACGCACGATTTCCTGCGCTCGGGGGTCGGTACCGATCGGTGCGACCAGGCGTCCGCGCGCGCCAAGCTGATCGGTGAGGGACAATGGGATGTGCGAGATCGCTCCGGAGATGAGTATGGCATCGAATGGCGCCTGCTCCAGCCAGGCGTCGGTCCCGGGATCATGCTTCAGGTAGACATTGTTCGTGCTTATACGTGTCAGGCTTGCCATCGCGGTGGCCGCCAGATGCCCATCGGGTTCAATTGCGTAGACCTGGTCCGCAATCTCGGCCAGCACAGCAGTCAGGTAGCCAGCGCCACTGCCCACTTGCAGGACTTTCTCGGTGCCGTTGAGCACGAGTGCTTCGATCATCAGCGCGATGACGAATGGTTGCACCATGAACTGCCCATCCGCAATCCTCAAGGCTGCGTCCTCGTAGGCCGCCGAGTGCAGATGGGCAGGCAGGAAGTCCTCACGCGGGACCTTGCGCATCGCAGCGAGCACGCGCTTGTCCCGCACGCCGCGCGTGAGAAGCTGGGTGTTCACCATGTCCTCGCGGCGTTCTTCGAATCCGAACATGAGCTGCTGCTCCTGTGCCTGTGGGAATCTTTTAAACTTTACTCGCCTGAAGAAAGTCAAAACTGATCAGAATCAACTCGCGCGAGCGCTATTCGCATACTGTTCAAGCACCCTCGGAGTCATGCCATGCAACTGTTCGCTCTGACCCTGCCCTGAGCGCAGGCCCGGCTGAGCGCAGGCCCGGCTGAACGGCGGGGTTTGCCGCTCAATCTGATCAAAGTGAGTAGTCATCGGCGAAGCGGAGAACGATCAGCGCTGCAGCAGTGGAAGGAGCGCCTTCAAGTGGCGAGTATTCAACACCGCATCATTCTGCAACCACCCGCGCCGGGCCTGGTCCACGCCGTATCGAAGATTATCGAAACCTTGCGGATCATGTGCGTCGCTGGAGATGGCGATGAGCACGCCATTTTCGGCCGCGAGGCGGCAATTGACATCATCCAGATCGAGCCGGCTCGGCGAGGAGTCGAGCTCGAGATGGCAGCGCCGTTCGGCAGCTGCCTCAATGACGCGCTCGATGTCCATCGGCATGGCTGCACGCTTGCCGATCAACCTGCCTGTCGGGTGCGCGATGATGTTGCATAGAGGATTGTCCATGGCGCGAATGAGCCGTTCGGTCTGTCGCTGAGACGACAGGCGTTGCGCGTCATGCACGGCACAGACACGGAAGTCGAGCCGCCCCAGAACCTCGTCGTCAAGGTCCAGTGAGCCGTCCTCGAGGATGTCCACTTCGCAGGACTTCAGCAAGGTGAATCCAGTGTAACGACTGTTGAGTTCATCGATCCGGTCGATCTGGCGACTCAGTCGGTCAGCATCGAGTCCGTTTGCGATGCGTGCGTGCTGTGAATGATCGGTGATGGCCAGGTATTCGAGTCCCGCCCGCATTGCTGCGTCGGCCATGATCTCCAGATCTGCATGTCCGTCGGAGTCCGATGTATGCGAGTGCAGATCACCGCGTAGCGACGCTTGCGTGATCAGCGCAGGCAGTGTCCCTTGCCGAGCGGCGTCGAACTCACCGCGATCCTCGCGAAGCTCAGGCGCGATTACCGGCAGGCCAAACAGCGCGTAGACGTCCGCTTCGGTGCTGCCCGCTACCTTACGCTTGCCCCGGTATACGCCGTACTCGTTGATCTTGAGTCCGAGTCGTTTACCCATGGATCGCAGGGCGACAACATGCGACTTTGAACCGGTAAAGTATTGCAGGGCTGCACCGAAGCTCGCTGCAGTCACCACGCGCAGATCCACCTGCAGCCCGTAGCGCATGATGACGCTGGCGCGCGTACTGCCACTCGACAGCACCGTCTTGACGTCATCGTGTTGCGTGAATGCACGCACCAATGCGCGTGCTCGCGGTGTGGCACAACTCAATAGCAGGTCAAGGTCGCCGACAGTCTCCTTGCGGCGCCGGAAACTGCCGGCGATCTCCACCGCATCGACACCCTCCTGTGCCATGAGCCAGGCTTTCAACGACTCGGCATGCGGCTCTGCATCGGCAAGCCGCCAGCGTGTCCTTGTCTTGTCGAGGGCGTCGAGTTCACGCAGAATCGCAGCCTCGGTCGCGTCCCCGAAGCCGGGAAGCTTGCGGATACATCCTTGTTCTGCTGCCTGGCGCAGCCCTGCGATGCTGTCTATACCGCCCTCGTCGTGCAGGCGTTTGACGCGCTTTGGACCGAGCCCACGAACGTCCAGCATGAGAGCGAGGTCGGGGGGCAGGGTGTGTTCAAGTCGGTCCAGGGACACCAGATGCCCGGTCTCGACGATCTCATGTATCTTGTCTGCCAGGTGAGTGCCGATCGTCGGCAGCTCGGTCAGGTCTCGCCCGGCCGTTACCATCGAGGCGAGGCTCTCTTGCAGGGCGAGAATCATCTCGGCAGCGTCGCGGTATGCTTGCACGCGGAAGCGGTTAGCGCCTTCGATGGACAAGAGGTCTGCCATCTCATCGAAGCTGGCTGCGATCTCGCTGTTGCTCATCGTCATGCGGTCAAGGTTCAGGGAGTGCTTTGGAGAACTCTCACAATAACCCAGCGATTGCAGCGTCGCTTGACGTCTGTCAACCGCGACGCCGGCGCAAATCATTCCTTACTGCGCAGCCATCCCTTGCGCCGCATGTAATAGAGCAGCCCACCCATGGAGGTCGCCATCAACAGGAGTGCAAACGGATAGCCCAGATACCAGTCCAGCTCCGGCATGTTGAATGGCGATTTCTCCCGGTTGAAGTTCATGCCGTAGAGGCTGGCAATGAAACTCAACGGCATGAACACGGTGGCAACGATGGTAAGCACTTTCATGACTTCATTGAGCTTGACACTGATACTCGACATGTAGACATCCACCAGACCCGATGCAATCTCGCGATACGTCTCGACGATATCCATGAGCTGTACCGTATGATCATAGCAATCACGCAGGAATGGACGCGTTTCAGCCGAGAACTGGTTGTGCTCATCGCGTACGAGCTGATTGATCATCTCCCTGTGCGGCCAGATGGCACGTCGCAATAACAAAAGATCGCGCTTCATGCGGTGAATATCGCCGACATCGCTGGTATCCGGGTTCGAGCAGATGTCGTCCTCCAGGTCTTCCAGCCTGTCGCCGCATTGTTCCAGTACGGGGAAATAGCCATCCATGATCGCATCCAGCAATGCATAGCACAGGTAGTCCGCCCCCGTTGCCCGAATCCGGCTTTGTGGCTTTGACAGTCGTGTGCGAACAGCGCCAAAACAATCACCGCGCTTTTCCTGAAAAGTGATGAGGTAGTCTTTGCCCAGAAACATCGCGATCTGTTCGGTTTCGATAAAGTCGGACTGGCGCAGCATGAGGGCGATCAGAAACAGATGACCTTCGTACTCTTCGACCTTGGGTCGCTGGTGCGTGTTCACCGCATCCTCGAGCGCAAGGCGGTGCAGGCCGAACAGTTCACCGATACGCGCGATGAGATCGACATCGCCGAACTCCACGACGTCTAACCAGATGAACGGGTATTCCTGGCGTAATTGAGCGATCGAATCCAGGTCCTGGATGTCTCGTTGTTGACAGTCCGCGGGGCCATACGCGAACACCGTGACCACAGGTTTTCCTGCATCCTTCGAGACAATGATCTGACCAGGAACCGAGCCAGTAGTCTGGCGTCGCCGGTGTTTCAGCAAGCGTCGCCCGCTGGACTTTGAACGGCCAGGCACTGCATTCTTGTTTGCCATGAGTGGTTTACCTGATTGATGGGGGGGCGTTTGTACTTGAGAAAACCAGACAGATCACATTATCGTACGCAAAGAGGGCGTTTCATGCCTTGAGTAATGGAATCAGGAATGTATCTTTAGCCTGTTTTCGAGAGCGGTATGTCTCCAGCTGCCCACCAATTCACCGCGCAGGCAGCCTGAGTGGGCTCTGAATTTCTCGCTCATCGTTCTGGTCTGTGCGTCGTTTTTCCAATCTCGGTTTCTATCCGAAACCTCTGGCAGGCCGCAACCCTGCGGCATCTCGTGACGTAGCCTCTCGAATCAAATCGTTCGAGCATCACTTGCTTGAGCTTGAGCATTCAGGCGCTGTTGTAGCTCAGGCCCAGCCGGCGCATCAGCTCATCGCCGAGACCCTGTTCTTTGACTGAGTGAGGTGTACATACCCCGAAACCAGATACTCAGCGGCAGCCTGGTGTGTTCGAAGATAGTGCCTGCGGTCAGCGAAGTCTGTCGGCGACAGCTGGCGCACTGGTACAGATTGCGCGAATCCAGTCGATGGCCCCTGGAATCGCCGCACTCTGGGCAGACGACACCATCTGGCCACCGCATAGTCTCCAAGCCTGTCTCGCACTGGGCTTCTGTGCCATGGCTCTCCTGAAACGCCAGCTTGCTGAGGCCTTTCTGACACTGGATTGCCTTGCACGCCATTATTGATGCTGGATATACATATAGTACTGGTATGTTGTACATCTATGAGTGGGGCTGAGGCACGTGGGTAATCAAGAATTATTTTGAGCTTCCGGGCGGCAGACTCGCGGCTGATGAGGCTGGTAGTCTTGGTGAATTGGCGGCTGAGATGGAACTCAGCCGCAGCGGCCTCCTTGTTTCTTGCAGCGTGGAAAGAAGCAATGCAACTTGTCGGTGTACATCATTTGCATGTGTTGTTTCTGGACTTTATATCAGCAAATTTTTTCGAATTTGGCGTGTGAATTATTCATTGACATGCGCGCCAATGGCGCGGTATGATGTGAGTGTGTCTTTCCGGGGATCTGCCGATGTCAGAACGCGCCGCCAGTTACAACGTCACGTATTCCAATAAACGGGATTTCAATCGCGCCATCCAGTCCGAAATTGTGCGCCTGGGGAAAACACCTGGCACAGATTACTCGGGACCTGAGCCGAGTCTGATCAGGGCATTGCTTGAATACTCCGGTTGGTCACAAGCCCACGGGGCTGGCTTGCTCAGGGTGGATGTCTCTACCTTGCGACGATGGACAGCCAATCGCGAACAACGGCAGAGTCGTGAGATACCGTATTGCGCGTGGTCCCTGTTGCTGCTACTGAGTGGCCATGCCTCGCTGGAATCGATTGGGGTCTGAAGTCCACTCGACCGAAAACGTACGCCAAGCCGTCCTATTGATGGTCTCAGCCGTGTAGGTGCCGGCGTTGCCGTCGGGCTCTGCCAGGATTGCGCCTGTCGGCTTCAGTACCTGACGGTACCAGGGCGGATCGCCCTGCCCTTCTGATCCCTCACCCTCTTGCACCTGCCGGTGCGCTACTGATTTTTGCAGTCACTCCTCTACCGTCCCCTTGACGAAAGCGCGTCGTCTACCCGTGCTTGCGCTGTGACAACACAAGCCAGGTCTGCTCGATCGCTTTTCTTCGAGTAATACCGATATTGGGAACGATATCGTCCAGCTCTTTCTCAGTGTCAAATTTAGACAACTCGCGGTGCAGATATTCGACAGCACTCAGCGGCGCATCGTGAAGCATTGAATACAGCGGTTCTATCGGCGCAACTGCTCGGTGTCGTTGAGTTGGTCGTAGTTGGAATAGCTCATCTGACATGCAAGGCTCCTGGTCTGTCATCCCTAACAATCGCAGTCATCAATCTGGAGCGACCAGAATTCAGTGTACCGTCGTTGTGGATTTTGACAAGCGGAGGTTTTCGGGAATCATGACGAGCCGATTGATCACTGGATAGTTGCTGA
>RCNE010007367.1_pt1 | contig 10093 bp, 11 predicted proteins | sample 2041361 | NCBI WGS metagenome assembly RCNE01 (sample SAMN09708229, study PRJNA481090) | Marine sediment metagenome, whole genome shotgun sequencing project. | reverse complement strand
ATGTCAACTGATCCACAGCCATCCACCGACGCGCCGGCGAAGCGGCGCAAGCCGCTGCTCATCGCCATTGGCATCATCGTCGTGCTCGCCCTTACCGGCGGCGCGGCACTCGTCTGGTATCTCAACCAACCGGTCCCGGAGGAAGTCTCGATCGAGGGAGCGGTCGAGGATGCTGCGACGACCCTGCCCGGGGCCACCACACAATCCGCCACGGAAACGAACGGGCTCGATGGCTCATGGTCAATAGATACGTCGATCGGCGAGTTCAGCTTCGAGGATGCCACGTCGTCGTTCGTGGGATTCCGTATCGATGAGGAACTCGCAACGGTCGGCGCCACAACAGCGGTGGGCCGCACACCGGCCGTTGAAGGGTCGTTCGCCCTGAACGGAGCCGTCATCACCGAAACGGCCATCGAGGCGGACATGACAGAAATCGTCACCAACGCCTCTCGCAGAGATCAAGCGGTACAACGAGCGCTCGACACCGCAACTTTTCCGACGGCCACATTCACCCTCACGTCACCGATGGACCTCGGTGCGATACCGGCGGAGAACGAACCCGTGTCAGCGACTGCGGTCGGAGACTTGACCATCAAGGATGTCACGCAGCCGATCGAACTTCTCCTCGAGGCTCAGCTCGTCGGTGATCTGATCGTGGTCGTGGGTGCCGTGGAAGTCACATTTGCAGATTGGGGCATCGAGGTCCCGACAGCACCGATCGTCGCTTCGGTCGAAGACCATGGGATCCTCGAACTCCAACTGTTCTTCACGAGAGGTTGAACGGCGCGAGGTGATGCCTCGAGGGAAGGAATCCGGGACGCGGTGCGTTTCCGTGGTTGATATGTGTCGGCGACAACAGAACGGAGTGGCCTTGTGAGCGATTGGAACGCAGGAATCATCGACGAGTTCAGGGAGAACGAGGGTCGGGTCGGTGGGATGTTCGAGGGGGCACCGCTGCTGTTGCTGCACCACGTCGGTGCCAGGACCGAGACCGAACGAGTGAGCCCACTCATGTACCAGACGGTCAATGAGGACTTCGCCATCTTCGCGTCAAAGGCCGGAGCCGACACGAACCCGGACTGGTTCCACAACCTCATGGCGAATCCGCAGACGAAGTCGGCGTCGACACGAAGACCGTCCTCGCCAGGCTCGCCGAAGGCGAAGAACACGATCGCATCTGGGAGCAGCAGAAGCAGGCTTGGCCTCAGTTCGCTGAATATGAACGTACGACGAGCAGAGACGTGATCCCGGTCGTCGTACTCGAACGAACGTAGGGCGCACCCCGCCGCGGGGACAATATCGGTATGGTTGGCCCATGGACGATGCGGCCGTGGGACCACGACCCGGCGATGCGTTCGGGAAGGCGCTTCTCGACGCTCTCGCCGGAGAAGCGGGTACGCACGTTGTCGAACGTGACGATGGTTTCGTCGACGCCATGGACGCAACCGTCTACTTCTTGGAGCCCGATGCGTGGTCGGACGCATGGCCTGACAATGACGTAGCCGCCCTCGATCTCATCGGTGGCCGCGTCCTCGACGTCGGCGCCGGAGCCGGCCGGTTCTCGCTCGCACTTCAGTCGCGCGACCATGAACCCATGGCTCTCGACGTCTCCCCCGGTGCCGTCGAGGTGTGCCGTCGTCGGGGCGTGCGCCGGGCATTCCTCGGGCCCATCGAGGAACTTGCAGACACCGAACCCCCTCTCTTTGATGCCGCCGTCCTCATGGGCAACAACTTGAGCCTGCTCGGCTCAGCAGAGCGATCCGGGCCGATGCTCGACACTCTCCGCCGCTTGCTCCGTCCAGGTGGAACCCTCGTTGGCGCGTGCCTCGACACATATGGCACCGAGGATCCGGTCCATCTTGCCTATCACAAGTCGAACCGTGAACGAGGACGACTCCCCGGCCACCTCAGACTCCGCGTCCGGTACCAAGCTCTCGCAGGAGACTGGTTCGACTGGCTGCTGATGTCACCCGACGAATTGGCGGTCATCGCCGATCGTGCCGGCTGGCGTCTCGACGACATCACCGACCCCGATCCCTCCTACCTCGCCGTGCTCCGGCCCGCTTGACCAATACTGATCTCGGGCAACTGCATTGCACCGCAACAGAAGAGGGGCCGGGTGATGGCCGGCCCCTCTTCTTTGGTTGTCGGAATGGGTGAGTGGCTCCCCTATGCGCGATCGGTCACGTGTGCATTGTGCAGGAAGCCCTGCATCGTGAACGGCTGCGCCGCTTCTTCGCGGCTCGGTGAGTACACCAGGGCCGTCGCCACGGCACCGAGTGCACATGCGCCGGCGCAGATCATGAACGCCAGGGGGAAGTTCCCCATGTCGCCCAACACGCCGCCGAGGATCGGGAAGACGATCCCGCCCGCTCCGTAGGCCAGGAACACCCACGGGTAGTTCTGACCGACCACCTTGTCTCCGAATTCGTCGGCAGTCAGGGCGGGGAAGAGTGCGAAGTTGCCTCCGAAGTTGAATCCGATCAAAGCAGCGGCGAGGTACAGGGTGTACTCGCTCCCGGCCATCGGAATGAACGCCAGCAGGAACACCGCCTGCGATGCCGCCATGATCACGACGGACCGTTTGCGTCCGAGCCTGTCGCTCAGCGTTCCCCACGTGATCCTGCCGATGCCGTTCGCCAGGCTGAAGAAGACGGCCATTGCCAGACCGGCGATGTCGTCGGCTTTGGCTTCGCCCATGCCACCGTCGACGAGCGCTTCGACGGGCCACAGTTTCATGAGGCCGATCGCCATCAGGCCGGCACCGGCGCTCACAGCAAACGTCAGGAAGATCAGATAGAACTGCGGCGTCCGAAGCATCTCACGAGACAGGAAGCTCTCGCCGCCTGATCCGGTTGCCTCCACAGGAGTGAATCCTTCCGGGTGCCAGCCCTCTGGTGGCATCTTCATCCAGATGGCACCGACGAGAACGAACACAGCAAACACGATGCCGTAGACCAGGAAGGTTCCATCGAGGCCAATGTTCTCGATGAGATTCCCCCAGGAATCTGCGATCTGGACCCAGAAGAGCGCGCCGAATCCGAACCCGGACACGGCGGCACCAGTGATCATGCCCTTGTGGTCGGGGAACCAGCGCATGCCGACCGCGATCGGAACAACGTATGCAAGTCCGATACCGGCGCCGCCGATCAATCCGATTCCAATCAGAAGGATCCAGAAGTTCGTTCCTCCGCCGAGCGCTGCGAACGCGTAGCCGACACCGAGAGTCACACCGCCGGCAATGGCGAGCTTCTGGGGACCGACCTTGGGAAGTTGGCGGCCAGCCAACACCATGACAACAGCGAAGGTGGCAAGGCCCACCGAGAACACGATCTGCGTTTGCGCCTTCGACCATCCCGAGTCCTTCAATGCCGGCGTGAAGACCGACCAGGCGTAGATGGCACCGAGGGCGAGTTGAATCATCACCGCCCCGAGCACGACAAATCCCCGGGGAGTTACTCGTTCCGACATACCGGCCTGCCTCCTGTTGGTGCGGCGCGCTCTCCGAACTCCGGGCGGGTCCCATGGAGTCGGGTGAACACGCGCGTCGCCATTGCGTTCATCACTCGGTTGAGTCTCCCCCGCTGGAGCGGGTACCGCTAGGGAGTTTCGACCCTTCGATGCCTGCCAATCGGCCCCATCTCCCCGGTACCCCGTTCTCGGGCAGCCGTGGAAGCGGATCCGCCCCCAACGAGCCACTCAAGTGACCGGGCTCGCATGGGACGGGTAGTGCGCTCTCTCGTCCTGTCTGCCATCACGATCGCCATCCTCGCCGGATGTGACTCAGCGTCTCTAGAGGAGTGCCTGAAGTCTGTTCCCGCCGATCTGTTCGGTATTGCCGCCGATGACGGGTCCCCTTCCGGTTGCACCTCGACGAAGACGAGAGCCTCGACCAGAGCGGATTCAGCGAGACGTAGGTGATGAACACGACGATCGTTGCCAATGTGTAGAGGCTCAGAGCGTTGTTCACATATCGTCGTTCGTCTTCCACTCCTTGTTTCATGTAGAGAGGAATAATGAACGGCGGCGGCAAGCAGCGTGAACAGCGCAGCTTGCGCATGGTCATCGGTTCCCGGGAGGTTGCCCATCAGCAGTGGTGGCAGCACGAGAGCAAGGGGAAGCAGGATCGCAGCGCGGACGGCGACCGGCGTCGATGGTGCTGTGGAGCAGAGCGAACTCGAGTCCGAATCCGTCACAAGGGGCGCCGGCTCAACAACACAGCGTCGATCACCAGCACACGAACTCATCCCGCAGGGGCAGTTCTCCTTGGACAATCCGCACCGACAGGCGGACGATGTCGGTATGAGGATGGATCGACACAGTCGCATCGCTCTATCGGTCATCGGGGCGTTGCCGTCGTCCTGATTGCAGTCGCCATCGTCATCGCCGTCGAGGATCTCCTGGAAGGGGACCCGGGCGGCGCCACGATCAACTCGATCGCGGTTCCCCTGTCGCTGGCCGTTGCGTGGTACCACTTCGCCGTATTCCGCGAGGACCGGGCGATCGCTCCCCACGAGGAACTCCCTTCGCTGCGGGAGGTCGTCGTTGTCGGCAGTGGAGAGGAGGTCGCTGCGATCTCCGCTGGGGTCAGCATGCGCGTGCAGGGGCTTCGAGTCGTGGATGATCCGACCGAGGCGGAGACACTCGAAGACGTTCTCTCCGCTCTCGACGCCGAGACGCACACTCGGGTCGTGGTCGTCGCCGAGGACGGTGGGTACAGGCTGATGCCCCTCGAAGAGTGAGGCTGCTCCCAGTCAACCGGTCGGCCACTCCTCGGTGATCGGCGGGCGCGAGGCTCCGACTTTGACGAGATAGGCGTTGAACGAGTCCTTCCACTCCGTGTGCGCCTTGATCTGGAGTGCGACGAGATCGGCGCCGTCGACCTGGACCTTCGGGTAGCGTTCGGCGATCACACGGGCCACGCCGACGGTGGCGGCGGCGTCGCCTGCGGCGCGATGAGCCCCCTCGAGGCCTACTCCGTAGTGATCGGCGACGGTGCCGAGAGTTCGTTTCCCTTTGCGGTACCGATCGACATGACGGTCGAGGACAAGTGGGTCGATAAGGATCGTGGGCGGCACCGTGGGGAGCTGTTCAAGACCGTGGTGTGCCAGCTCGTTGGTCAGCAGCGGCCAGTCGTAGTTCGCGTTGTAGAGGACGATCGGCACCCCCTCGTCGACGAGTGCTGTGATGGCGGCGTGGGTCTCCGTGAGAACGTCGACGGGAGAGCCGCCGTTCGCAGCGAGGTCCTCTGGTTCGATCCCGGTCAGTTCCGTCACCTTCGCTGGCAATGGAACTCCCGGATCGATCAGGCGATCGACGAGCGGTTCAACCGATCCGTCTGCCTCGAATCGGTAGAGACCCACCTCAATGATGCGGGCTGTTCGGGTGTCGACCCCGGTCGCTTCCAGATCGAATGCGGCGAGCGGTCCTTCATGCCAGGTCATGGGTCCAGCGTACGCGAACCAGATAGAACACCTGCAATCGCGAGGCGGACATGGCCGTGAGAACGGGAGGGTCCTGCAACCGGTGAATATCATTCGGTATAGTTCTTGCTTTACAACTATTCCGTATTCGGTATAGTTATTGTATGAGTTCCTTGTCAGTCACCGATGCGGCTGCAGTCCTCGGCATCAGCGACCGCCGGATCAGGACGATGATCGCCGACGGACTTCTGGCAGCAGAACGCGTCGGCGGCCGGTGGGTTCTGACCGACACCGAAGTTGCCCGCTCCGAAGCTCTGCGCAGAAGACCCGGGCGTCCCTACTCGCCGGCACACGCTTGGGGCCTCCTCTCAATCGCCGGCAACCGGGCACCCTCCTGGTTGTCGGAGGCGGAGCAGCGGAGACTGACTGCAGTGCTCGCCAAGGCGTCGATTGAAGACTTGTCCCCTGCTCTTCGCCGAAAGGCCAAACCACATGGGTGGTACGTTCATCCGGGTCTGCTCAACGACCTGGCATCGGACGAGCGCGTCGTCGTCGGTGCTCACGGTGCGACCCGGAAGCTACGGCACTCTGGACCCGGAGCCCTCTACATATCTGCAGACGATCTTGATACGTTGCGTGAGGAGTACCAGCCGACACTCGATGCTGCGAGTCCGAATGTCATCGTGCTGGCGATCCATAGCGCCTGGCCATTTCGACCCAGTGAACACGTCGTGTGGGATGTCGTCGCGGCAGTCGACCTCCTCGAGCAAGCATCTGACGACCGGGCACTGCGGGTAGCCCGTGAGATCCTTGAGATTGCGAATGCCTGACTCATACCCACTCCTCGATCGTGATCCCGTTGACGGTCTCCTCCCAAGCCCCGAGATCTGGGCGCTGCTCGATCGGTTGGAGCGGGAAATGGATGGAACGTGGGTCCTCTCGGGCAAGAACCCTTCTAGACGACGAGCGCCTGTGGAGGTACTCCCACGACCCGGATGCCGCCCAGGCGGCGCCGCGGTTCCTCGTCGACACGTAGCGGATCCGTCGCTCGCGTCACACTTCGACGGTGGCATCATCAACAGACGCCCCGGCATTTGAATGACCACACAGCGAGGAGGAACCGTGACCAAAGACCAGTACCCGTACACCGGCGATGGGGAGTTCGTCCCCCACGACTCGGCGCACTTGCCAGAAGACGAGATGCGGGAACGAGCGGCATCCTTCTACGAGCTCATGTCTCAACGACGATCGATCCGGACCTTCGATACCACCCCGGTGCCGAGGGACCTGATAGAGACGGCAATCCTCACCGCAGGAACGGCACCGTCGGGAGCCCATCAGCAGCCCTGGACGTTCGTGGTCGTCGGTGATCCCGACACCAAGCGCCGGATCCGTCTCGCGGCGGAGGAGGAAGAGCGCACCAACTACCTCGACGGCCGCATGCCGGAGGATTGGCAGGAAGAGATCGCCCGACTCGGCACGTCGTGGCAGAAACCCTATCTCGAAGAAGCTCCCTGGATCGTCGTGCTGTTCGAGCAGCGATATGGGGTCGATGAGGACGGGTCTCGCCGCAAGCACTACTACGTCAAGGAGTCCGCCGGGATCGCGGCCGGCGTGTTCATCGCCGCGCTCCACAACATGGGTCTCGCCACACTGACCCATACCCCGAGTCCGATGGCATTCCTCACCAAGCTGCTCGATCGGCCAGCGAACGAACGACCGTTCATCCTGTTCCCGATTGGATATCCCGCGCCGGGATCGGTGGTCCCGAAGCTGGAGCGGAAGTCGCTCGCAGAGATCAAGGTCGACTACGAGGGCTGACTACCCGAGAGCGCTCACAGAGGGTAGATTCGCGGCATGTCACAAGAATTCGTACCAAGCGGCTTCGATGTCCCGATCCGGTTCAACGGCCCTGGTTTCCAAATGGAGCCGCTGGGACCGGAACACAACGAACGCGACCACGAAGCGTGGATGTCGAGCATTGACCACATCCACTCGACGCCGGGTTTCGAGCCGCCCCCCACGTGGCCGAGCCTGATGAGCCTCGAGGCCAACCTGGCCGATCTCGAGATGCACGCTCGTGACTTCGACGAACGCACGGGCTTCACCTACTCGATCCTCGACGGTGACGACGTGATCGGCTGTGTCTATATCTACCCATCGCAGGTCGCAGATCACGACGCATCTGTCCTTTCGTGGGTTCGGGTGACGAGAGCGGACATGGACCCCGTCGTGTATCGATCTCTCTCGGTCTGGATCGCCGAAGCTTGGCCGTTCGAGAATCCCCACTACGCCCCCCGTCCAGAGGCCAAGTGATCGACGTCTCGATCGGCCGGCACGACGAGTACCGTGACGCCGAAGCATCCGACGAATTCGAGGAGGGCCACACATGGGCGAGAAGAAGAACTGGATGGACACAGTCTCCGAGACCATCGACAAGGCCGCCAAGGCCGCAAGCGAAGCGTGGGATGGCACGGCCGATGTCCGGAAGGAAGCGTGGGAGAAGACGAAGACGGCAGCAAGTAGCGCATCGGATGCCCTCGATGAAGGCGTCGAGAAGGCAAAGCGGGCCTATCAGGGAGACGAGAACGACTCACCGGAACCCGATGTCGACGAGCCAGCCGAGGTTGGGTCCGAGGAACCCGTCCCCTCCTCCGAGGACGACAGTTCGGAGACGCCGCCAGAACCGGAGTAGTACCCGGCACACGCTCGAAGCTGCATGGAGCGGCGTTCGGTGCGAAGTCGCGGACCCGCCTCTCGATGTCGCGACACGGTTCTGATAGTCGATAAGCGATGGACTCGCGAGCGGCAGAGGTCGCGACATTCGACTGCCACGTCGCCTCGGAATGCAGCCAGGAGTGCGTCTACTGCTGGGGCCCGATGGATATCCCCGCCGTCGACGCCCTTCTCCGACAGACCGACTTCGATGCCCCGAAGCATCAACGCCACGCCGAGGGCTGGAATCGATCCGACGATGGGGCACCGGCTTCGCCAGCGGAGTGACCAAACGCCCTAGGCGGACCGTCGGATCGTTGACACGATGTGAAGGTCCCACTCTAAAGCGAGCACATGATCCCCACGAAGACTGCGGCCATGGACTTCCTGGCGCAACGCCGCATCGCCATCGCCGGCGTGTCGCGCACACCCGGTGGCGCTCACGGCGGCAACATCGTCTACAAACGCCTTCGCGAACGCGGCTACGAGGTGTTTGGCATCAATCCGAGCGCCGAAGAGATCGAGGGTGACCCGGCCTATGAGAACCTCGCCGCCATTCCCGGTGGCGTCGACGCCGTGGTTATCGCCACGACGCCCGAGGTCGCAGACCAGGTGATGCAGGACTGCATTGACGAGAACGTCACCCGGGTTTGGATGCACCGTTCGATCGGCAGCGGGAGCGTCTCGGCGACCGCTGCCGCCCTCGGCCGCGAGCACGGCGTCACCGTCATTGATGGCGGATGCCCGCTCATGTACGGGGAGGCGTCCGACTTCGGCCACCGGGTCATGAAGACGATCCTCACCATCACCGGCGTCGTGCCGAAAAAGGTCTGAAGAGAGAGGAGGTGCCATGCCGCTACCGATAACCGCCGACGATGTTTGGCCCACGATCGAGAAGTGGCCATTCGCCGTTCTCGGATTCGTCAACCCGGACGGCGAGGCTCGCGCCGCCGGCGTGATGTACAAGGTGCGGGACCGGGTGCTGCACGTCATCACCGGACCCACCACCTGGAAGGCGCGCCACATCCACAGCAACCCACACGTATCGGTGACAGTCACCGTTCAGCGACTCCCCATCAGGGTCCGTGCGATTCCGCCTGCGGTGATCACCTTCTCCGGGCACGCCGCGGTCGTCGGACTCGACGACGTGGCGCCCGATCTGGCCAAGGAACTGACGCACGGGACGGACGACATGGGCGGAATGTGTGTGATCAGAATCGAACCCGTCGGCACATTCGTGACCTACGGCATCGGTGTACCTCCGATGACGATGCGCCACCCCGAGCAATCGATCGCCCGCGTCCCCGTATCGGAGCATGCACCACGGGATTGATCGCGAGCGGGCGCCGTGACGTACCCAACCGACCGTCGCGGTCGCAGATGCCGTTCGGGCGGATGATCAGCGCGATCCTCGTCTTCCTCGCGCAAGGGGACCCGCGGATGCGACCACGTGAGATGATGCTTGACCCGATCGGCTGTGAGAGATCGGCAAGAGAAGATCGCCAGGATGCCCTTGACGGACGCACTGTTGTGGGGCAGGTTTAGTGCATGATCTGGCAAAGATCCTCAGAGATCTGGGTCTACCACGCGGGTGAGGAGACGGTTCATGCCGTCTCCTCACCCGTTTCCCGTGCGAGAACCCGGGTTCACTGTGGTCTACGTCCACGACTCAGCGTTGGGGACAGACCAATTCGGGTGTCCCCATCGAGGGGGTTCCGGACGTAGAGAGTCGGAAGGTGCCTGTGGGAGCGACACAAAGTGGTTGAGTCACCAACGGACGAGACGAGATTCCGAGAAGCGTTCGATCAGTATTTCGACGCCATCACTCGCTACTGCTTCCGCAGACTTCACCCCGACAAGGCCGACGATGCTGCCTCGAGTGTGTTCGTGGTTGCATGGAGGAAGATCGATCAGATGCCGGATGGCGACCAGACACTGCCGTGGCTCTACGGAGT
>RCNE010006728.1_pt1 | contig 10093 bp, 6 predicted proteins | sample 2041361 | NCBI WGS metagenome assembly RCNE01 (sample SAMN09708229, study PRJNA481090) | Marine sediment metagenome, whole genome shotgun sequencing project. | reverse complement strand
AAAAAAATTTCCTCGGGAACATCTTGGGCCGCTGCGGGTTTATTAGGTCAATTATGGCCAACCAGCGCATTGACAAAGCTGGCCAAATACGGCGCGGATCTATATGCCGGCTTAGAAAGCGAAACTGGACAGGCGACGGGGTATAAGCGGCACGGTTCTGTTCGAGTGGCCAGAACCCCTGCGCGAAGACAAGAATATCTTAGAGCCTTAGGGATGGCCCGCTCTTTCGGTATAAAGATGGAAGAGATCAGCCTGGAAGAAGCCAAACGCCTCATACCGATGATTCGAACGGACGATCTCACCGGTGCCTGGTATCAACCGGATGACGGCGTTACCAATCCTGAAGATACCACCCAGGCACTTGCCAAGGGCGCCCGTATGGGCGGTGCACAAATTATTCAAGACACGCGCGTGACCGGAATCGACTTAAAAAACGATGCGGTTTGCGCGGTTGAGACGGAAAGGGGTGCGATCAAGTGTGAGTATATCGTCAATTGTGCAGGCATGTGGGGCCGGGAGATCGGGAAAATGATCGGTGTCAGCCTGCCCTTGTTTGCCGCCGAACACATGCACATGACCACCGAACCCATGGAAGGGACTTACAAAGAGATGCCCTACCTCAGAGACATGGACGGGTATATCTATATTAAAGAGGAGATGGGCGGCCTCCTCATGGGTGGATTTGAACCGCATGCCAAAACATGGGGGTTGGACGGGATTCCAGAAGAGTTCGAATATACGCAGCTTCAGGAAGATTGGGATCAGATGGAACTTTTCATGGAAAGCGCCATGCACCGCGTTCCACGGTTTGAGGATGCCGGTATCACCAGCCTGACAACTGTCCCTGAAAGCTTTACACCGGATACCGCCTATATGCTGGGGGAAGCCCCCGGTGTGAAAAACTTTTTTGTGGCCTGCGGCATGAACTCGGTCGGAATCACCAGTGCCGGAGGTGCCGGAATGGCACTGGCCCAATGGATTGTGAACGGATACCCTGAAAAAGACCTTTGGCCGGTGGATGTCAGACGATTCAACAAGTGGCAAAACAACACCCGCTATGTGGAAGAACGGGTCCGATCGGAAGCGGTCGGAAATCTTTACGCCGACCATTGGCCTTTCAAGCAGCCAATCTCCTCGCGCAATGTGCTGTGCTCGCCCTTCCACGACCGGCTTAAAGACAGAGGTGCTTGCTTTGGAGCGGTTTCCGGCTGGGAACGGGCCAATTGGTTTGCTCCCGAAGGGGTTGAACCGACCTATCAGTATAGCTGGGGACGGCAGAATTGGTTTGAATACTCGGCCCAAGAACACATGAGTATCCGCGAAAATGTCGGCGCCTATGATCTCTCATCCATGGGTAAATATCTGATGCAGGGCAAAGATGCGGAGAGCGTCTTACAAAATATCTGTGGAAATAATGTGGCGGTTCCCATTGGAAAGGTAGTGTACACCCAACTTCTAAACGAACGGGGCGGCATAGAAGGGGACCTCACAGTAACCCGTATGGGCCAGAGCACCTACTTCATCGTCACCGCAGCAGCTACGACCTCACGGGATTTTGATTGGATTCAACGGCATATCCCTAAAGACGCCCATGCCGTGCTCACGGATGTAACGTGGTCTTACGGTATGCTGGGGGTTATGGGACCCAAATCGAGAGAACTTTTAGCGCAAGTAACGGATGATGACCTCTCCAACGACGCCTTCCCTTTTGCCACAGCCAAGGAGATTAACGTAGGCTATGCCAAGGCCTTTGCCATCCGGATGAGTTTTGTGGGGGAATTGGGATGGGAGCTCTATATTCCAACGCCCTTCTGCCTGGGTGTTTTTGATGAATTGATGAAAAAGGGTGAAGCGCTGGGCGTCAAACCGGTGGGATTGCATGCCATCGATTCCCTGCGACTGGAAAAGGGCTACCGCCACTGGAGCGGTGATATCACTCCGGATGACACGCCCCTTGAAGCTGGGTTGGGGTTTTGTATTGATCTCGATAAAGAAGATTTTATCGGACGCCAGGCAATTCTGAAACAGAAAAAAGATGGGTTAAAGCGCAAACTCGTCCTTTTTACGCTAAAAGACCCTGAGCCCCTGATTTATCATGATGAACCCATCTACCGTAACGGCGAGCTCATTAGTGAAAACACGCATGGTGCCCATTCCCACGTGTTGGGGTGCGGAATCGGCATGTGCTACTTGAAAAATCCGGACGGCATCACCGACCAATGGATCATGGATGGATCCTATGAAATCGAAGTTGAAGACCAGCGCGTGCCCATAGAAATCCATTTAAAGGGGCCATATGACCCCCAAAACAGAAGATTGAAGCAATAACGACAACTGAGTGAGTGAAGCTGGTAATAATCCAATAAATAAGGAGTCAGAAATGAAGCGACCGAAAAAAGCGGGAAAGGCCAACAGTGGCGGCTTCAGCTTAAACACGCTGACTGACGATGAAGCTTATGAAATCCACCTGGGGACACTGGAAATACTTAAAACGACCGGTGTGTTTGTCGAAAGCGATGAAGCGCGGGAAATCTTTGGCAGCTCGGGTGCTATCATCGACGAGGAAAAGAGGGTTGTCAAATTCCCCCCTTACCTGGTGGAGGATGCTATCCGAAACGCTCCGGCAACATTCCATGCGTACGGCCGTATCCCGGAAAGCGATGTTGTATTGGAAGACAGCCGAGTCAGCTTCACCAATTTTGGGGAAGGGATCCGCTTTGTCGATCCTTACACCAACGAACACCGGGATACAACCAAAGCCGATATTGAAATGGCCGCCAAGATCATCGATTACCTGGAGCATGTGGAAACCTATGAACGCTGCATGCTTTCCCATGACAAGCACCATGATGTACAGGCCCTGCACAATGCGGAAGCATCACTAACCAACACAACCAAACATCATTGGTTAGGCCCGGTCAACCGCTACCAGTGCGGTAAAATAATCGATGTGTGCGCCGCTATTGCTGGGGGTATAGAGAATTTTCGCGAACGACCTTTTCTCACCTTTGTCACCTGCCCCATCAGCCCCCTCAAGCTCTCCAGTCATCACTGTGAGATCATCATTGAAGCGGCTCAAAACGGTATGGGGGTCAATTGTGTCGGCATGGCCATGTCCGGTGGCACGGCTCCGATTCACCTCGCTGGTACGCTTGTTTTGATGAACGCAGAGTTACTGTCCAGCCTGGTATTAAGCCAACTGGTGAAAAAAGGGGCGCCCTTTATGTACGCCAGTTCCACCTGCCCCCTGGACATGAAATACGCCACCGCATCCGTCGGGTCTCCAGAAACCGGCATGATTAGTGCCGCAGTGGCAAGATTGGCCAGGTACTATAGTCTGCCCAGTTTTGCCGCCGGTGGCTAGGGCGATAGCAAGCTGGTCGACTACCAGTCGGGCCATGAGAAGACCATCACCGGTATCCTACCGGCGTTGTCAGGGTGCAACGTCATTTACGGTTTAGGAATGCTGGAAATGGGAATCACCTTCGACTTGGGCCAACTGGTAATGGATAATGAAGTGGCTGGAATGATCAAACGTGCAGTTAACGGTATCGTCGTGAACGATGAAACACTGTCAATCGACATCATCAAGGAGGTGGGTCCTTTTGGTAATTTCCTCGCTCACAAGACGACTTTCAAACATGTGCGATCACTCTCCAGCCCCCAAATAATTAATCGCGAGATGCGGGCGCAATGGGAAGCCAAGGGCGGGAAAGACGCCTATGAACGAGCGTGTGATGAGGTTCGGCATATTCTCGAAACCTATGAGCCACCCAAACTACCCGACTCTGTTTTAAAGAAGGTTCGCTCAATCGTCGACGGTGCCGAAGAAGAGATGGGTATTTCGAAAAAACCGGAATAATAATGGATATTAACCTGGCAATTAAATAGGCAACTACATTTAAGCAATTCTTAAGCTAGATGTACGGTTTATAGGTGTTTGAGATACTGCCGTGCCAAATTCGTTTAGGTATCTAATTGCCGGTTTAATAACAACCCATAAACACATGAAAGGATAATTTCATGTGTTTTAATAGTGATGAAACCGTAAAAAGTCCAAGATTGAAACTGACACCACATTATATAGTGGTAGTTCGATCAGGTTAAATACGACATAGTGTAGTCATATTTTCCGATCAAACTTTTTATGGTTTCATCAATAGAATAACCGCTAAAGAACTATCATTTCACAGATTAAGGGTCCAAAGCATGATAGCAACCAACACATTCTGTAATAGCACCGCGCGAAAACTGCCACGCACAAAGGTTGTGGGAAATGCCGTACTCCCCAGAATCCATGAGGCAACCGTCAAATTGCTCGAAGAGACGGGGATTATTTTCGAACATCCAGAGGTCCTGGAAATCTTCAAGCAGCATGGTGCCAAAGTTGAAGGTAAAATTGTTTACATACCAAGAAAAATGGCGGAAGAAGCCATGCGTCAGGCGCCAACCACCTATCTTCACGAAGCAAGAAATCCGGAACAATCGGTTGTGATTGGTGATGGTATTGCGCCCCATCCCAATGTGGGGTGCGTATTCTGTGAGGATATGGATAACGGCAAGCGTCGAGGAGTGCTGGAAGATTATGCCAATTTTCAAAAGCTTTCTCAGGCCAGCGATCTTTGTAAATTGACAGGAGCAACACCTGTGGCGCCCGATGATGTTGAAGCTTCGGAGAGGGCGCTTTACATGCTCTATGAATCCATCAAGCATACGGATAAGCCTTTGATCGGCAGTTGCACCGCGGCCAAAAAAGCCAAGGAATCGCTGGACATGGTTGAGATGGTTTTTGGGGAAGGGTATTTGGACGACCACCATTGCCTGGGTGTCAGCACAAATCCCTTAAGCCCCTTAAAATACGCGACCGAAACCCTGGAAACCATTCTCGAGTATGCCCGCCGCAGGCAGCCGGTGTACATTATGCCCTCTGCCATGGCGGGGGTCTCGGCGCCCATAGATATTTTCGGATCCATCATTCAACAGAATACGGAGATTGTGGCCGGAATCACACTCGTGCAGCTCATCAATTTCGGCTCACCGGTTATTTATGGCCCCGCCTCCACCATGGCCGACATGCGAACCGCGCTTTGCGTGTACTCCCCACCCGAACAGTTTCTGATCAACGCTGCTTGCCTTCAAATGGCCATTGATTTCTATCAGGTACCCACACGCATCATGGCCGGCATGACCGATTCCAAGGCGGTCGATATCCAGGCCGGTTATGAAACCATGCAGAACATGCTCATGGGATTGATGACTGGAGGACATATGGTTGAGCAGGTCTTTGGCGTTCTCGATGCCATCATGACCATCTCCTATGAAAAGTTTATTATTGACGAAGAGATGCTAAGCCGTGCAATTCGTATCTGCGAAGGCGTAGACACATCTGATGCAGCCATGTCTTTGGATGTGATCCAGGAAGTCGGCCCTGGAGGGAGCTATCTGACACACACGGATACATTCACCAAATTTAAAAACCCGTGGCGGCCAACCGTCTCTTTTTGGGAGTCTTACGATTCATGGGAAAAAAAAGAGAAAGAAACCATTTTGACTCGGGCCAATAAAAAATATAAAGAGATTCTGAGCAGTCGTCCGGAAATGATGATTTCCCCTGATCTCGATCGGGACTTTCACCGTTTTCTTGAAAACTCAAAAGGGCTTTCCTAAACATCGACACCGCCCACACAGGGAGTTTACCTGTATTACCAATAGGTTTTCATGAATAAGAACACAATATCACACCAGACGATATTGGATGGTGCCGGAATTGGCATCCTGACCGTGGATACTACTTCGGGGAAGGTGGCTTATGCAAATAGACGGGCAAAAACGATTCTCAATTGCCAAAAAAATATCCTCGGAGAACAGATATTAGATATTCATCCCGTTATTGCCCAAAAAGTGACCACATTTTGTAGCGACCGAAAAAAAAGGGATGTTTGCCATGTTGGAAGTGGTGACGATGGATTAGAACTGGATCTATCGTTCATTTCAAACCGAAAACAATTGTCTCATGTTGCCTGCCTGATCCGCCGTCTTAAGGATCTACAGGCATCTGCCCAACATCTGGATCATTTCAAAAACTTACGCATACAGATTGAAACCATATTCAGCCTGAGCAACTACGGCATCTGGATACTGGACGGAGAGGGCGTCGTATTAAAGGTAAACCAGGTGGCCCTTGAACTGATCGGGTTACAGGAAAAAGATGTGCTTGGGAAAAAAATTGGAGATCTTGCTGAAAAAGGGATCATCAACGAGGCGCTCACGCCTACAATCCTGGCGAAACGCCGCCCTGTAACCAAGCCTCTTTTTGTCATCAAAAGCCAAAAATATATTATGGCCTCCGGCAAACCGGTATTTGATGATCAGGGGAACATTATTCTGGTGGTCGTTTTAGAGCATGATATGACCATTGTTAAGCAGCTCAAAGACCAGTTAGAGCAAGTCAAAACAGTAGCAGACACCATCAAAAATGAGCTTTCCGACATCAATCTGCTGGAATTGGAAATTGAAGATATTATCGCCAATGCCCCGGAGATGAAGCAAGTCATGCGGATCTTGCTGAAACTGGCAAAATTGGATGTCACGAACATCCTGATCACCGGGGAATCCGGTACCGGCAAAGGCTTGCTGGCAAAATTCATCCATCGATATGGGCGGCGACATCATGCCCCTTTTATTGCCATAAACTGCGCCGCATTGCCGGAAATGTTACTCGAAGCCGAATTGTTCGGTTATGAGAAAGGCGCATTTACGGGTGCTTCTGAAAAAGGCAAAGCAGGATTGTTTGAGCTGGCCAACAAAGGCACGCTATTTCTGGATGAAATCGGGGATCTTCCCTTTTCCGTGCAAGCAAAGCTTTTAAAATGCCTTGATGAGAAAGAGATCCGGCGGCTTGGCGGAACCCGTTCAATCCCTGTCAATTGTACTGTCATTGCCGCTACAAACCAAAATCTAGAAAAATTGGTGCGCATCAAGAAATTTCGACAAGATCTCTATTTCCGGCTGAATGCATTTCCTGTCTCCATTCCCCCTTTACGAAAACGCCCCGAGGATCTCCTTGAATTGGCGAATCATTATTTAAAAATATATAATAGTGATTTTTCACAAAGCAAGCGGTTCTCTCCGAAAGCACTGAAACTCATTGAGGCCTACGACTTTCCGGGAAATATTCGTGAGTTGAAAAACCTCATCAAAAATGCAGTTGTCACCAGTGAAACGGATGTTCTTGAAAATATAATGCCCTGGAAGGAAGGCTACCAAAGACTCTTTAGCAATCAAAAAGAACGGACTTCGCATCATAAGGCGACGGCAACAGACCTCAACGAAGCAATTTTGAAAGCGGAGAAAAAGAAGTTGAAAGAGGCCATTGCCCAGTCAAGAACCACCCGGGAAATTGCGCGTCGTTTAAATATCAGCCAGTCAACCGTTATCCGCAAACTCAAAAAACATCGGCTGAATTTGCCGTGACCCATGCTGTCAATACCACACAGTTTTACTTGAAAGAAAAAGGGGTTTATGGCATCTCTGTGCCGGTCTCATCACTGGCGAAATTCAGGAAATAATGTTAACGAATAGGAATAGAAAATGAAAATTGGATTCATCGGTCTTGGTAATGTTGGTGGAAAATTAGCCGCCAGCCTTCTCCGCAACGATTTTGACCTTACCGTGTTGGACTTGGATCGCAGCGCGGCAGGGCCATTGCTTGCCAAAGGGGCGACCTGGGCAGAATCGCCCAAGTCACTGGCCGAGGCCGTGGACATCGTCATCACCTGCCTACCCTCACCTGCGGCGGTCAGCAAGGTCATGGAATCGGAAGACGGTATTATCGCGGGGTTGACACCGGGTAAGGTCTGGATGGAAATGAGCACCACCGACGAAGCGGAAGTCAAGCGTCTCGGTGCATTGGTTACGGAAATCGGCGCCATGCCCTTAGATTCTCCTGTCTCGGGGGGTTGCCATCGCGCCGCTTCCGGCAATATATCCATATTTGTGGGCGGTGAACGGGCCGCTTTTGACAAGGTGTTGCCCATCCTCACCGTCATGGGCCGACGGATTCTGCATGTTGGCCCCCTGGGTTCGGCATCGATTCTAAAAGTGATGACCAACTACCTGGCCACCACCCATCTGGTGGCTCTGGGAGAAGCCTTGATGGTGATGAAAAAAGCCGGATTGGACTTAAACACCGTTTATGAAGGGATTCGAATCTCTTCGGGTAATTCCTTTGTCCATGAAACGGAGAGTCAAGTGATCCTTAACGGCAGCTGCAACATCAACTTTACCATGGATCTGGTGATTAAGGATGTGGGACTGTTTGACAGTCTGGCCCAAAAATTAGGAGTTCCTTTAGAGATATCACCGCTTGTGCTGGATATTTTCAAAGATGGACAGAGGCGCTATGGCGCTCGCGCCTGGTCCTCTTCGATTGTGAAACGATTGGAGGACTCATGCTGTTGCGACCTCCGGGCACTCGATTTTCCGGAAGAGCTGGTGGACACAGAGCCTGAGGTTCCCGGTGCGGAAGTGATCGCCACAAACAGAGCTGAGATTTAGATCATAAACGAGGGGATAAATGCACTTTTTATTCTTCTATGTTCTGCTTGATTGACTTTAGTTGCGAATCCAAGCCCAAACTCAACGAGAAGAGTATGTATGACCACTCTCAAGGATTTGGAATCATTGCTCAAAAATGGAGAAATCAATCGTCGTCAATGACTACCGGGTAGCCAAACATATTTTGGTGGCACTTTAATAGCGGTGAACGGCTTTCTTTACTTTTATCCATCTGTTTTTATCGGAAAAGGTTCAAGTAATGGAAATTGATACATTCTCAATGGATTTTTTTTCTTTAAAGGGAAAAACCGCCATTGTAACCGGTGGCAACAGCGGCCTGGGGTTGGCCTTTTCCATGGCGATGGCTAAAGCGGGGGCCAACCTTTTTATCCCCAGCTTTATTAACGACAAGGGTGAAGCAAGAGCGCTCATTGAAAAACAAGGTGTTGCCGTTGAGATAATAGAAGCGGACATCACCGAGAAAAACATGCCCCAAAAATTAGTTGAAACCTGCATTAAAAAATATGGCACTCTTGATATCCTGATCAACAATGCCGGAATCAATCGGTTAAACCCGGTACTGAAATTTGGCCGCCAAGATTGGGACCCCATGGTGGCGGTCAATCTGACGGCAGCCTTCGAGATGAGTCACGAAGCCGCAAAAGTAATGATCCCACAAAAAAGCGGCAAAATCATCAACATCTGTTCACTTTTTTCATATCTCGGCGGACGCAATGGCCCTGCCTATGCGGCCACCAAACACGGTATTGCCGGCCTGACCAAAGCCTACTGTGATGAGCTGGCGCAATACAATATCCAGGTCAACGGTATTGCACCGGGTTATTACGCAACTGAGCTCACAACGGCTACCCGCGAGGATCCGGAATCCAATCGTAAAGTGGTAGAAAATATCCCGACCCAGCGGTGGGGCGATCCTCAGGATCTCATGGGGGCCGCAATTTTTTTGGCCTGCGGGGCTTCGGCCTATGTGAACGGTCACATATTGGTTGTTGACGGCGGGTATCGGGTTCGGTAACCGTAAAGAAAAGGTAAAAATCGCAGCACGCTTAAACCGATAACACTATCATCTCGACTCATATAGAAGGATCTATCATGCCATTGTCCAGGCAAGCCATTGTTGAACGTTTAACCGATATCCTCGGTACTGAACGCGTCATTACCGACGCCCAGGTTTTAAAAGAATATAGCCATGACCGATATAAAAAATATGAAACCATTTTCGGTATCTACACCACCCCCATTCCGGCCGCCGTTGTAAGACCTGAAGACGTACATCAGGTCTCTGATGTTTTAACATTTTTAAACGAAAACAAAATCAATTGTGTCGGTCGCACTGGAGGAACCGCCACAGAAGGGGGTTTAGAAACGATTGTTGAAAATTCGGTGGTCACCGATGGTTCAAGGATGAATAAAATCATCAAAATCGATGAGAAAAATATGCTGGCAACAACCCAGTGCGGAGTGTGCTTGGGTGACCTGGAAGATCGTTTGAGGGAACAGGGGCTAACCACCGGAC
>RCNE010002381.1_pt1 | contig 10095 bp, 5 predicted proteins | sample 2041361 | NCBI WGS metagenome assembly RCNE01 (sample SAMN09708229, study PRJNA481090) | Marine sediment metagenome, whole genome shotgun sequencing project. | reverse complement strand
CCATCGCCGACGAGACGTCGGCGCTACAAAACAGCACAGATCCTCCTTGACCTGGATTCGAAACTCGCAATAATCGTCGTACGCGGATCGCGTGGGCCATGGTGGCCTGCCGGTTGCAGCGGGGTGGGTGGGAGCGATCAACCCGACCGTGTTCGGGATCGTCGCTGACGCATGCCCGAGCCGGCAACAGGAGGATCACCATGGCCGTCACCATCACCGGTTCCCAGCTCACCATCGAAGACATCGAGGCCGTCGCCCGCCGCGGCGAGTTGGTCAAGCTCCACCCCGACGCCCTTGCCCGAATCGTTACCTGCCGCACCTTTCTGGAAAAACGCATCGAGGCCGGTGAGATCATGTACGGCGTCAACACCGGGATCGGCGAGTTTTCCGAGGTCGTCCTCTCGGATGAACAGGTCCGCGATTTCCAGAAGTACCTCATCTACAACCACGCCGCCGGAATCGGTGAACCGTGCCCCGAGGACTGGGTCCGCGCCGCCATGCTGCTCCGGGTCAACGTCCACGCCCACGGTCACTCGGCGTGCCGGCCCGAGATCACCCGGACCCTCATCGCCATGCTCAACGCCGGGGTCACACCCGTGGTCTGCCAAAAAGGTTCGGTGGGCGCCTGTGGCGATCTCGCACCCATGTCTCAGATCGCCCTGCTGTTGATGGGTGAAGGTGAAGCGTTCTACAAAGGCGAACGCATGGAGGGCGCCGAAGCGCTCTCAGCGGCCGGAATTCCGGTGCCTGGGCTTCAAGCCCGCGACGGCCTCGCTACCATCAACGGCTCGAACCTGACCAATGCCGTCGGCTGCCTCGCGGTCTACGACGCCGAGCGTTGGCTCCAACAGGCCGAGATCGCCGCCGCCATGTCCCTCGAGGCGCTCAAGGCCAACATGAAGCCCTATGACACCCGGCTCCACAGCCTGCGCGGTTTCGCCGGAGCGGTGGTCTCGGCCGACAACATCCGCAAGGTTATCGACGGCTCGGATCTGCTCACCGGCAAGGAGAAGGTGAAGGTCCAGGACGCCTACTCCATGCGTTCGACCCCACAGGTCATCGGCGCCGCCCGCGATCAGCTGAGGTGGACACGATCCCAGCTCGAGATCGAGGCCAACGGGGTCGGGGACAACCCGATCTTCCTCCCCGATGACGACATCGTTCTCACCGGCGCCAACTTCCAGGGCACGCCAGTCAGCCTGCCGCTGGACACCCTCGGCGCGGCCATCACCATGATCTGCGTGCTCTCGGAGCGCCGCCTCAACCGGCTCACCAACCCGGCCCTCTCGGTCGGGCTGCCTCCTTTCCTCACCAAGGGCGCCGGGATGTTCTCCGGGCTCATGCTCAGCCAGTACACCGCCGATATGCAGATCGTCGAACAGAAGATCCTCTCGGCGCCGGCCTTCATCCAGTCGATCCCCGCCGCCGCCGATCAGGAGGACTTCGTCTCCATGGGCTTCAACTCGGCGCTCAAGACCCGGCAGATCCTCGACACCGCCTGCGGCGTCCTCGGGATCGAACTCATGGCCGCCGCCCAGGCCCTCGACTTCCGAGAGTTCACTCCGGGCAGGGGGACTTCGGCCGGCAAGGCAGCGGTGCGGAACCGCGTCGAGTTCCTCGACATCGACCGCCCGCTCTACAAGGACCACAACGCCATGGCCGACGCCGTCGCCAAGCTCGAAATCCTCACAGCAGTCGAAAACGAGATCGGAACCTTGGGCACATGAGTTCTCAGTTTTTAGTTTTTAGTTTTTAGTTTCCATCGCAAACGCATCCCAACACGTCGAGATCAGGTTGCGATGTAACCAATAAACATGAACTAATCCTCTTGCACAAACCATCTTCTACGATGGTCTGTGGTCTCTGTGCCGGCGAGACGCCAGCACTACAAAGGGCTGAGATCCATTGTAGGGCCGGTGTCTCGCGGGCCTGATGGTGAGGAGGGTCGGAAGACTTCAGTGTCCGATTCTCGAATTTTGCAAGAGGCTGAGTTCTTAGTGTTCTGTTTCCATCCCAAATGCAAACCAACGCCTCGGGATCAGGTTGCGATGTAACTAAAAACTAAGAACTAAGAACTCAAAACCACGCCGCATTGAGTGCGAGCGGCGAGTACAATCATCGAATGGCGCGGTTTCATTTTCGGTGCAGCGAGTGCGGGTTGGAGCTCGACGAGCGGCCGGGGCTCTATGTCTGCCCCACATGTTTGCAGAGGCAGGTCCCTGGCGGGGTCACCCGCGGGGTGCTCGAGGTCGTCATCGAGGATCTGCCGACCGCCTGGCCCGAGGCTCGGCCCGGGTCACCGGAGTTCCTGACCGCGTTCCTTCCCATCGATGACGCGCGCAACATCCCTCCCCTGCCGGTCGGTAACACCCCGTTGTTCGTCGCGCCCCGTCTTTGTCACGCCCTCGGCATGAATCGGTTGTGGCTCAAGGACGACACCCGCAACCCGTCGGGTTCAACCAAGGACCGCGCCTCGCAACTCGTAGTCGCCAAGGCGCTCGAATACGGCGCCGACACCGTGGCCGCCGCATCGACCGGCAATGCGGCCACCGCGCTCGCCGCGGTCGCGGCCTCGGCCGGTCTGCGGGCGGTGGTCTTTGTCCCGGCAGGTGCGCCACCCGCCAAACTGATCCAGATGCTGAGCTACGGCGCCGAGGTCCTGCCGGTGGCGGGAACCTACGATGACGCCTTTGAACTCTCGCTGGCCGCTTGCGACCGCTTCGGCTGGACCAACCGCAACACCGCTTTCAATCCTTTCACCATCGAAGGCAAGAAGACCGCCGCGCTCGAGATCACAGCCGCCATGGCGCCCGAGACACCCGACGCCATCGTCGTTACCGCGGGTGACGGCGTCATCACCGCCGGGCTCGCCAAGGGATTCGCCGATCTCGAGGCGGGCGGGCTCATCGCACGGCGCCCACGCCTGATCGTGGTTCAGCCGGAAGGAACGGCCGCCATCGCCACCGCGCTGCGCAGCGGATCGGAAGCGATCATCCCGGTACCGGGCGCTGCCAGCGTCGCTGACAGCCTCACCGTCGAGTCGCCCCGCAACGCACTGCTCTGCCTCCGCGAGGTCCGGGCCTCGGAAGGCGCCGGCGTGATCGTCAGCGACGATGAGATCCTCTCCGCCATTCCACGTCTTGCGAGCCTCACCGGGGTCTTCGCCGAACCTGCGGCTGCGGCGGCCCTCACCGGGCTCGAAAGGGCCCTCGCCGAGGGGCTGGTCGACCGGACCGAACGGGTGGTGTTGATGGTCACCGGATCGGGCCTCAAGGACATCGCCGCGGCCGGGAGGGTCATCGAGAAGCCCGAGGCCATCGCTCCGACCATGGATGCGGTGATGACCGCCCTCTCTATTCAATCTTGAATCCCCGTCTCATTGATCGGTGAAATCTGCGGCAACACCGTCCAGCACACCCTGAATTCCGCTACAATCGGGCAGCAGGACGAACGATGATGGACAGATCACAAACGCTGAACAGGCTCTCTCGGAGTACCCGAGAGAAAGTGGATTCGCGTCTCATCACATCGGCGGAGGATCTGTAGCCTTGGCAACGACTTGGCGATTGAGGGGCGATTCACCGGGGGGCATCACCGATCTGCGCTTCGGAAGTGGAAGCCACATCGTCGGGGGCTCGAAAGACGCCGATCTCATCATCCGGAACCCCACCGTCTCACGCCGCCACGCCCGCCTCAGCGTCACCGAAGACGGCGTCATCGTCGAGGACCTCGGCTCCACCAACGGGACCTTCATCAACGGCACACGCACCGAAGGCCCGGTCCTCGTCGACGGCCGTGCGGATATCAAGTTCGGAGGGCTGACACTGACCATCGAGCCGGTTGCGGCCATCAAGCCGGTCAAGTATTCGAGCGATGATGCGTTGAGTTCCGGAGAGTCCGTACTGCTGGGCCCCGCCACGGTGGGCTTTCTCAGATCGGCCGGTGAGGAGATCACCTATCAGGCCGGCGAGATCGTGGTTCGCCGCGGCGAACAGCAGGAGTACTTCTACGTCGTCATCGAAGGCGTGGTCGAGCTCTCCATCGGTGAGAGCGATGCCCGCCGGCCGCCGCTGGCGAGGCTCGGCGAAGGCGGGATCTTCGGCGCCGAATCGGTCTTCGCCAAGGAGGGCGCCGCCGTCGACACCATCGCGGTGACTGATGTTCGACTCCTCCGTTATCCGGCGGCGTCACTCCCCTCCGCGCTCCAGGAATCCGAATCGCTTCGACGCAAAATGATCGGAGGGATCGCCCGCAACGTCCACAAGGTGACGGCCGACGCCCTCGATCTGCAAAGGGACAAGGAGGTCATTGCCCGGCTGGTCCAGGGCGACAATGATCCCGATACCCTGGTGGCGGATTCGGCCGGCGGGAGGGCGATTCAGAAGAAGATCGCGAAATCCGCTCTCTCGGTGGCTCCGGTGCTGATCATTGGTGAGGACGGCACCGGGAAAACCCTCGCCGCCCGACTGATGCACGATGGTTCGGCACGTGGGTCCGGCCCGCTCATCGCCGTCAACTGTCGCGACCTCGCCCCGGGGAAAGCGGCTGAACTCATCCTCGGTGAGGATCTTGGGGGGAGCCTTCCCACCGGTGACCACGGCAGTGGTGGTGTCCAACTCGCCCACGGCGGCACCCTGGTCCTGCGCGGCGCCGACAAACTCCTGCCATCGGTTCAACAACTGCTCGGCGCTTTTCTCATCAGGAACAAGAAACGCATTCCCGGATCGTTCCCCGACACCCGCGTCATTCTGACTGCGCGCGAAGCCTCGGCGCCGATCGACGGCCGCGAGGGGCTGGTCGCCTCGATCACCGAGGTCTGTGACGACGTGATCACGCTGCCACCCCTGGTCAAGCGACCCAAGGACATCATGCCGCTGGCCGAGGAGTTCCTCAGACGGCACGGCCCCGATGCCCCGACAATCACCGAGGGCGCCCGTCAGGCGCTGCTTTCCCTCCGCTACCGACGACGCAATGTGGCGGAGCTTCGCGAAGTGATGGATCTTGCGGTGAGGGTCGCCGACGGACCCGAAATCCGGGCCGAGCATATCTTTGGCGGCGTCGGTGACGACACCATCCCACCGGGCGTCGACATCACCGGGACTCCGCTCATCCAGCGGCTGCTCGCCAGCAGTGGTTTGCCGCTCCTTCGGGCCATGACGCTGCTGAGTTTCGCCGCCACCATCGTGCTCTGCCTCGCCTTCCCCATGACCCAGGCCGGCAATGTCGCCAACAGCATCATCTGGTCGGTCTGGGAACCTGCGGTCTTCGCCCTGTTCTTTCTCGCCGGACCGGTGTGGTGCACCATCTGTCCCCTTTCGTCGGCCGCCAGATTGGCGAAGAAGGCCAAGAGTTTCGATCGGCCGCCACCGGCGTGGATCGTCAAAAACGGTCCTTGGCTCGCCATTGTCGGGTTTGCTTTCATCGTCTGGGTTGAGCGCGCGTTCGACTCGCTGGCCAACCCCGTGGCATCGGGATTCCTCCTCGTCGGTCTCATTGCCCTCGCGGTGATCTTCGGCGTCCTGTTCAAACGCGAAGTCTGGTGCCGCCATCTCTGCCCGCTCGGTCGCCTGGGCACCGTGCTCGCGCCCGCTTCCCCCCTTCAGGTCACAGCCAAGCAGAGCGTCTGCGCCTCATCGTGCACCACCCATGTCTGCTACAAGGGCACCCCCGATTCCTTCGGTTGTCCGGTTTTTCACCACCCCTTGGAAGGCAAACAGGCCTATCGCTGCAAGCTCTGTTTCGACTGCCTCCAGGTCTGTCCCCATCACTCGGCGAATCTCCAGCTGAGACCGCCGCTCATGGCCACATGGCGCCTCGACGCAGACGCCAAAGACCTCGCCATGTTCGCCACCACCGTGACCCTCCTCGCCCTGGCATGGGTCGCGGGACGCACCTTTGACGCTCTCCAAGGCCCCGTTCGCTTCACCGTGCTCACCATCCTCGTCCTCATCGCCGGAGTGTCGTTGCACCACGTAATCATGGCGCTCTCGGTGAGCCACCGACGCACCGAAGTCATGATCAGGATCGCCATGGTCATGATGCTCCTCGGGTGGGCCGCGTTGATGACGGGCCAGTTCGCCAACGTCGCGTTCTTTGACCAGGCCCGGGTGACCATCGCTCCGCCATCGTGGTTCCAAGCCTGGCCGACCCTAGAGTTCAGTCTCCTGGTTGCACTCCAGGTCCTCGTCGTGCTCACCGGTCTTGTCCTGGCTCTGATCTCGCTCAGCCAGGTCAAATTCAGAGGTACCAGCTTCTGGACGAGAATCGGTCGGCGAACGGTTCCGATCATCTTCGTGGCGTACTCGGCGGCGGTGCTTCTCCTGCTTCTCCGATAGCGCACGGTTCAGGCCGATGATGCTGCCCCAACTCGCTGTGTTGCACGTGCACCGAGCCGTTGGATCTCGGCCTCGAGACGTTGTCGGTACGTCTCCACCTCTTCCGCGGTGAGGCTTTTTGGAATCTCGATGGGTTCGCCGACCTCGAGAGCGACTCGGGTGAAGGGCCATGGAACGGGCATCCGGTCCCACGTATTGAGTTGGAACGCCCGACGAGGCGCCGCGGCCATGGGCACGATCCTCGCGTCCGTCAGTTGACCGAGCATCACCGCACCCTTCTTACACTGGTGTCGAGGTCCCTTGGGGCCGTCGACCGCCACCACCGGCGAGCCACGCTCCTTGACGATGACCCGATAGAGCCCACGGATCGCCCTGGTCCCACTGCGGGTCGCCGATCCTCTGACCGTTCTCCCACCGATGACGTTGATCAGTTTGACGGCGTACTCACCATCTATGGACGGGCTGACCAGGTAGGTCACCCCAACCCCCATCTCGCTCAATCGGGACAGAAACCACGGCATCATGAAGAGGTTTCCGTGCCAGAAGGCGAGGACCATGGGACTGCCGTTCTCCGCCAGACCACGAAGGCCCCCGTCACCGCGGATCTCGAATCGATACGTCCACCACATGAAGCGGATCAGACCGACGATGACCGGCGCAGTGAGGGTGTAGAGCACTCGCCGCAAGGGCGTCATCCGGCGTCTTGAAGCCGTTTTAGGCGCATTCGTATTCTGCGTCGGTGAGGTTGCAGGTTCAGTCATGGCTCATCCGTTCGGATCGTAACACGATGAACGCGGTCGAGGCACTGCGGTCTCGACAACATCAGCGCACGAGGTTGAAACACGAAGAACACGAAGATCGACAAAGAGGGCCACAAAGCATCGCTTTTGAAAGTGGGGCCTCGGTTCCGGAGCGCCATACGACTTTGTGGGCGGTGAAACTGCGATGTGTCCTTTGTGTTTCAAAACTCGACCGCCACGGCTGAGAATCGCCACCGCAGGCTGGGAGTCGCACAGGGCCCCACTGGGCTGCGGACGAAGCCTGCGATGTGTCCCTCCCGTGAAGGTGCCATGAACCTCCGCAGCACGCGCCGATCCACTATCGAGAGGCGCGCTTCTGAGCATGCCCGCTCCACCTACAATGGAGGTGATGCAGAGGGCCTCACGGATCACGGTTGTCACGGGTGGGTTGCTGGTGGCGACCGCCTGGGTGGCGGGGACCTTCGGTCCCATGGGTCGCTACCAGAACATCATCGACGTCGCGGCCGAGGCCACTTCGGTGCTCTTGTTCGTCCTCGCATGGAGGTATCGCCGCGACCGGTTGGCCGTCATCACCCTCGTGATCGCGGCTGCCAACTTTCTGATCAGGACCGGCCGAGTCTCCATAACCGGGGAAACCTCCCTGACCGCTCTCTCGGTAGTCGTGGCTGCTGACTTCGCCATCATCGCCATCATCAGGGACCGCCCGGTTTGGCGTCCCATGGGAATCGTCTGGATGGTGGTGCTGACGGCTCAGCTGTGGTTTGTCGTCGCCGGCATCGATCTCGTCGGCGATGGTCTCGCCGATGGGTTCGCGAAGCCCGGCGTCATCGAGGGCGCCTTCGCCTCGGCCGGCATTGTCGTCATCATCGTGTTTTTGTTACGTCGCGGCGCCTTCGAAGGCAGCCTGATCTGGGCGCTCTTGGCCTGCGCTGCGGCTCTCATCGGGGGGCGTGGTCCGAATTCGGCGACGCTTTTGTTCGCCGCCGCTCAACTCGCGCTCCTCGTCGGGCTCTTCGAGGACTCCTACCGCCTCGCCTTTCACGACGAACTCACCGGGCTTCCCGGCCGGCGCGCCCTCGACGAGGCTCTCGGAAGCCTCGGTGGCACCTTCACCATCGCCATGGTCGATATCGACCACTTCAAGCGGTTCAACGACCGCCACGGACACGATGCCGGCGACCAGGTTCTGCGGATGGTCTCCGACCGCCTCGCCAGGGCCACCGGCGGAAGGACCTATCGCTACGGTGGTGAGGAGTTCACAATCGTCTTCCCGGCAAGGAACGCGGCTGATGTTCGGGACGACCTGGACGCCCTTCGAGCCTCCATCGCCGACCGAGAATTCACCCTTCGGGCGCCGGACCGGCCCAAAACCAGGCCCGACAAACCAAAGAAGAAGGCGAGTTCCGCGAAACGTGTCACCGTGACCGTGAGTATCGGAGCCGCGGGTTCCAATTCCCGCCGCCGCTCCCCCTCCTCGGTTCTCAAAGCGGCGGACAAGGCCCTTTATCGGGCAAAACGGGCGGGTCGGAATCGATTGGTCGCAGCCGGAGATCGACTGCCCAAGCGCAACTGAATCACTCCAATCCGGCGATGCCGGCGCACGGTGCGGCAGTGCACAATGTGTTCACCCGACCGTCTGGGACGGAGTACCATGGCGCACCGAGGCCCGCCCAACGGCGTCTTCGCAACGAGGGGAGAAGAAAATGAGAAAATCCTGGTGGATCGCAACAGTTGCGGCGCTGCTGCTGACCGGCGCAGTGATGGCCGAAGAAACCGAACAACTGCAATGGGAGAACCGCAACGACATTCCGGAGGCCTACCGCTGGAACATCGCCGACATCCTGCCCGACGAGGCGGCCTTTGACGCCACCGTCGCCGAGGTCGAAGGGATGTTGCCGAAGCTGAAGGCGTACCAGGGCCGGCTGAGCGAGAGCCCGGACGTGCTGGCCGACGCCTTCGATCTCTTCAACGAGATCCAGAAGGCCACCGAGGACGCGTTTGTGTGGGCCAATCAACGTCAGAACACCGACACCCGAGACCCGGCGGCCAACTCGACTCAGGCCAAGTCCCGAGCCTTGATCGGCAAGGTCGGCGAGGCAGCATCGTTCCTGTCTCCGGAAATCGCACAGATCCCCGCCGACACCATTGCGGTATTTCTCGAGAATCCGCGGTTGGCGACCTACCGCCACCCCATCGAAGACATTATGCGCACCGCCGCTCACATCCGGTCGGCCGAGGTGGAACAGGTCCTCGCGGCGTCATCGCTGCTCCGCGGTGTGCCGAGCCAGACCTATTCCAGCCTCAACGATGCCGATATCGTGTGGCCCAAGATCACCGGCGCCGATGGCGAAGAGGTGACCGCCACACCTTCGCTCTTCTACTCCTTCCTTTCGAGCGACGATCGCAGGCTCCGGCGTGACGCCGCCCTCGCGATCTTAGGCACCTACGACGACTTCGGCAACACCTGCTCCTCGACCCTCGGGGGCTCGATCCAGAAGGACGTGTGGCTCGCCCGCACCCGCAACTACTCGTCGTCGCTCGAGGCCGCGCTCGATGAAGACAACGTGCCGCGGATCGTTCCCGACGCCATGGTCGAATCCGTCCACGCCAATCTCGACGCCATCCACCGCTATGTCGCCCTGCGCCAGAAGGTGCTCGACATCGAGGACTATCACATCTACGACATGTACGTGCCCATCGTGCCCGAAGGCAAGGGAAGCTACACCTTTGACGAGGGCTGGGCCATGGCCATGGCATTCTGGACCGAAACCTTCGGCGACGAGTACGCCTCGGTCGCCGAGCGCGGCCTCAAAGAGCGCTGGATCGATGTCTACACCAGCACCGGAAAACGGGGCGGCGCCTACTCCTGGGGCAGCTACAACTCCCATCCCTATCTCTTCCTCAATTGGGGCGGAACTCTGGAAGACGTCTTCACCCTGGTCCACGAGATGGGCCACTCGATCCACACCTATCTCGCCAACGCCGAACAGCCCTACCAC
>RCNE010003691.1_pt1 | contig 10098 bp, 6 predicted proteins | sample 2041361 | NCBI WGS metagenome assembly RCNE01 (sample SAMN09708229, study PRJNA481090) | Marine sediment metagenome, whole genome shotgun sequencing project. | reverse complement strand
CCTGATATCGCAGGGCAGGGCAAGGCCAACCCTTTGGCGATGATTTTGTCAGGTGCAATGATGCTGGAATGGCTGGGGCTGCGGCACGATATTCCAGCACTTGCTGCCGATGGTCAAAGGCTGCGCATAGCGGTTGAAAGCGTGATTGATGCGGGTAAAGTCCTGACTGCTGATTTGGGCGGCAGTGCCAGCACCGCGCAAGCGGGCGATGCTGTGCTGGCGGCGCTTTAGCGGTGGGGTTGCGGGTCGCATGTTTGGGCGTTGGTTATTTCAGCCAGTTTCACATTGGCAGTTGGCAGCGGATTGCGCGGGTCGATTTGGTCGGTGTCTGTGATGTCGATCTGAAAAAGGCAGTTTCCACTGGCGTGCAGGGCTTTTCCGATCTCGGCATTATGCTTGCACAAACAAAACCCGATCTGCTTGATATCATCTTGCCACCCGCTGGCCATGCCGATGCGATCAAAATCGCGCTCGCGGCTGGGATCAAAACGATCATCTGCCAAAAGCCGTTTTGCACGTCATTCAAAGAGGCACAGCAGGTGACAGAATTGGCGGATGCCGTAGGCTGCACTCTGGTCATCCACGAAAACTTTCGCTTTCAGCCGTGGTACCGGTTTATCAAAATCCAACTTGATGCGGGCCTCATTGGCGACGTTGTTCAAGCCACCTTTCGTTTGCGTCCCGGTGACGGGCAGGGGGCGGACGCCTACCTTGATCGACAACCTTATTTTCGGGAAATGCCGCAGCTATTGATCCATGAAACGGGGGTGCATTTTGTTGATGTCTTTCGCTACCTCTTGGGCAATGCGACCCATGTCTACGCTGATCTGCGCAGGGTCAATTCGGTCATCGCGGCCGAGGACGCAGCGATAGTTGTGTTTGAACATGCGCATGGCGTACGCGCGATCTTTGATGGCAATCGGTGCTTGGATCATGCTGCCGATAACACACGCCGTACAATGGGCGAGGGGCTGATTGAAGGCACGAAAGGAACGATCACACTGGCAGGTGACGGTGCGGTTACGTTCCGCGCCTTTGGCGAGATCGCTGGTCAAGTTATTATGGCTGGCGATACGCACGATGGATTTGGCGGTGACTGCACGCATGCGCTGCAATCGCATGTAGTAGAGGGGGTTTTGGATGGTGCAGAGCTAGAGAACTTAGCCGCAGATTACTTGCATGTCATTATCGCGGAGAAAGCGATCTACCGTTCGGCCCAGGATGCACAGAAGGTCGCGATCTGATGTCTGAAGTCGTGCAACCCAAGCTTAAGGGCAATGCCGCAATCGCCGTCGATGCGCTGCGTCAGTTGATCTTTTCAGGCCATCTTTCTGCCGGATCACAGCATCTCGAATCCGAGCTTGCATTGCGACTGGGCATGTCGCGCACACCGATCCGCGAGGCGTGTTTGGTTCTGCAAACCCAAGGGCTGGTCGAAGTACGCGCGCGCAAAGGTATCCGCATCTTGCCCATAGCGATTAGCGACATGGCCGAGATTTACGATGTCCTGACCGCACTGGAAAGCATGGCTGCCGCGCAAGCTGCTTCGCGCGCTTTGTGCAGCGATGACCTTGCTTTGCTGGAGCAATCAATCGCGGACATGGATGCAGCGTTAGACGCAAAGGACCGCGATGCGTGGGCAGATGCAGATGACCGCTTTCATGCGGAACTTGTTCGTTTGGGCGGCAATACGCGGGTCATGTCGATCGTGGCTTTGATGGGCGATCAGGTGCGTCGCGCGAAATCGGTGACTCTCTTTATGCGCCCGCTTCCGCTGCAATCCAATGAGGATCATCGCCGCGTGCTTGAGGCAATCCTTGATCAAAATCCGGAACTTGCGCAAAGCATTCACAAGGCGCACCGGATTGCCGCAAAAGAAACGCTGATCGCGCTGTTGAAGCAGAACCGCCTGCATACGCTTTAACTGCGCAGGATTTGCCGCGCGACGGCTTCGGATGCGGCAAGTGCGCCTTCGATCAGGCCACCATTGTCAGACGTCAATTCTGTCACCGCAAAGATTAGTTTGTTGTCCCAGACCTCACGCAATGCGGCAGGCATCGCATAGGGCGGATGCCCGGGCGGTGGCGTTGCGTCGGCCGGGGCGGCGGTAAAGGGAGCACGCGACCAGTCCTCCAACTTTGTAGCGATAGGTTGCGCGGCCTGCGGGCCAAACAAGTTGACGAGTTGTGCGATGGCGGCTTGCGTCAGCGCTTTGTCTGCACCAGCACGCGCAGCGGCGGGGATGCCCACAAATCCGAAAATCGCACCATAGCTGGCATCATCGGGGCTGGCGTCATGAAGCTCGACCATAGGTCCGCGCCTGCTGCTGGCATCGCCCGAAAGGCCGTTTTCGCGCCAGAATGGTGTTGGATAGACCGCTACGAATTTGGCGTGTGCGCCCATCCAAGTGGGTATGGCGCGCAAGCTCGCGAGGGCTTGATCGGGTAGTGCGGTGGCGTAAGTCAGTGCGGCAGCAATCCGAGGTGGGATCGCAAGCACGATTTGCGTGGCTTCAATGCGTTGGTCGCCAAATTGGGCCGCAAGTGGTGCGATTGAAACATGCTGAACGGGCGATCCGGTATGCACCCGCGCTGGATCAAGCTGGGCGGCCAGCGCATCTGTCAAAGCAGAGGTGCCACCAGCGATACGGAAAGAGCCCGCCATCGACATAAAGCCACTGTTCTGCATGACTTCACCGTTAGGCTGTTCATAGAGTTGATCGCCATCCGACCATTGTTCGAATGCGCGTAAATCAAGTTCGGCAAGCAATGCAGCGACGCGGTTTTGACCCGACCATATCCATGACGGTCCAAGGTCGAAATTTGCGTCACCCACTGTCAGCGACTTAATCCGGCCACCCAAACGCTGTCGTGCCTCGACCAATTGATAGTCATGGCCTGCTTGTTGCAAACGGTAAGCCAGCGACAAACCCGTCAAGCCGCCGCCGATAATCAGTGTTTTGGTGTTCATGGAATTATGGGACCTGATGCGTTGCGGTTTCGGGTCGACCATAGAAGGTGGGCGCAGCCTGCGAAAGGCTACGCCCTGATTGTTTACTTCACATCAAAGCGATCGAGGTCCATGACCTTCGCCCAAGCGGACACAAAGTCTTTTGCGAACTTCGCAGAGGCATCGTTCTGGGCATAAACCTCGGTCAACGCGCGCAATTGCGAGTTGGACCCGAAGACCAGATCAACACGCGTTCCGGTCCATTTGACGTCGCCTGTTGCACGGTCGCAACCTTCGTAAGTGCCGCTATCGCCAACAGGTTTCCACTCAATCCCCATATCGACAATGGTCTTGAAGAAGTCGTTGCTCAATGTATCCGATTTGTCGGTAAAGACGCCGTGCGATGATCCATCAGCATTCGTGCCCAGCATCCGCAAACCTCCAACCAGCACTGTCATCTCTGGCGCGGAAAGCGTCAGCAACTGTGCGCGGTCAACCATCATCTTTTCCGCAGGTACGGCATAGTCGGCCTTGAGGAAGTTCCGGAAACCGTCTGCTTCTGGCTCGAGCGGCTCAAAGCTGGCAGCGTCTGTCTGGTCTGCACTTGCATCCATGCGACCCGCCGTGAACGGGACCGTGATGTCGTGGCCTGCGTTTTTCGCCGCCTGCTCAACACCGGCAGCACCGCCCAAGACGATGATATCGGCGAGGGATACTTTTTTGCCGCCAGTTTGCGCGTCGTTGAAGGACGTTTGAACGCCTTCCAATGTCGTCAGAGCTGTGGCCAGTTCGATGGGCATATTCGCGGCCCAATCCTTTTGAGGGGCCAGACGAATGCGCGCGCCATTGGCACCACCGCGTTTGTCCGATCCGCGGAAGGTCGACGCAGAAGCCCAAGCTGTGGACACCAAACCCGATACCGAAAGACCGGATGCGAGCAGCTTGGCTTTCAGGCTTGCGATGTCTGCGTCGTTGATCAGCGGGTGATCAACCGCAGGGATCGGATCTTGCCAGATCAGATCTTCTGCAGGGGTTTCGTTGCCAAGGTAACGCACCTTGGGACCCATATCGCGGTGTGTCAGCTTGAACCAAGCCCGCGCATAGGCGTCTGCAAACACATCTGGGTTCTCAAGATAATGCTGCGAGATCCGCGCGTATTCCGGGTCCAGCTTCATCGCCATATCAGCCGTGGTCATCATAGGGGCGTGGGTCCGTGCTGCGTCGTGCGCATCAGGAACCGCGTCACCCATGGCGCCGCCAGCCGGATGCCATTGCTGCGCACCTGCTGGGCTTTTGCCCAATTCCCAGTCGTTGCCCAAAAGCGTCTCAAGATAGCTCATGTCCCATGTGATCGGGGTCGCAGTCCATGCGCCCTCAATCCCGCTGGTTGTGGCATGCAGGCCAGACCCGCTTTCAAAGCCGTTCTTCCAGCCAAGACCCATCTGCTCCATCGGGGCACCTTCTGGCTCCGGTCCCATCAAGGCGGGATCACCTGCGCCGTGGCCTTTGCCAAAGGTGTGACCACCAGCAGTTAGGGCGACGGTTTCTTCGTCGTTCATCGCCATGCGTGCAAAGGTGTCACGAATGTCATGTGCTGACTCAAGCGGATCAGGGTTTCCGTTTGGCCCCTCTGGATTCACATAGATCAGGCCCATTTGCACAGCGGCCAACGGGTTTTCCAACTCGCGGTCGCCAGAATAGCGGCTGTTTGGCTTGTCAGATGTGGCTAGCCATTCGTCTTCGCGGCCCCAATAGACGTCTTCTTCGGGTTCCCACGTATCCGCGCGACCACCTGCAAAGCCGTACATTGGCAGGCCCATCGATTCCATTGCGCAGTTGCCTGACAGCACGAACAGGTCAGCCCATGAAATTTGGTTTCCGTATTTTTGCTTGATCGGCCAAAGCAGGCGGCGGCCTTTGTCGAGGTTGCCGTTGTCAGGCCAGCTGTTCAGAGGCGCAAAACGTTGTTGTCCACCACCTGCACCACCACGGCCATCTGCCGTGCGGTAAGTACCAGCAGCATGCCAAGCAAGGCGAATAAAGAACGGGCCATAATGACCGTAATCCGCAGGCCACCAGTCTTGGCTGTCTGTCATCAGCGCAATCAAGTCAGCCTTGAGCGCTTGCAAGTCGAGCTTTTTGAATTCGTCAGCGTAGTTAAAGTCATTGCCCATCGGGTCAGACGCAGGTGCGTGCTGGTGCAAGATTTTCAGGTTCAACTGGTTCGGCCACCAGTCCTTGTTTCCTCGGACGCTGTGTGTCGTGTGCAGTGTGGCCCCGTGCATGACTGGGCATTTTCCGGTGTCGTTACCGTCCATTGTTCATCTCCGATGTAGGTTGCTTGCGCTGTAAACTTTATGTGGGGCCGCAGCGCCAATTAACCAGACCAATATCACGCAAAATAGCGTGGTTTAAGTCTGTAATTTACCTTTTTGCAGCTTGTCAGGCATAGCCCGCCAAAAGTGGCCCCAAAAGCGGGTTTGGGAATTTGCGCCCGATCGTCACCGCATGAAAGCTTTCGTGCAATCCCATGTCATGACGGGCCTCCACCAAAAGACCGCTCGCAAGCTCGTTTTTCACAACGATCGGAGTCAGCACGGCAAGGCCTACATCCTCGCGGGCCAAAAGCCGCATCAACGCCATATCATCGACCTCTGCTGCGATTGTCGGGGTGATATCGAGCCGCGCACATAGACGGTCAAAGCCTGCTCGTACGGGGCTATCTTCGGTGGGCAAAATCATGGGGTTGTCTTGCAATAACTGACGCAAACTGGCCTGCCCGCCCAACCTTTCTGGGGTGCCAACAAGGCTGACGGGCTGATCCGAGATCGGCTGCGTCAGGAACCTGGACATCGCGTCATGTGGCGGAACCATGTTGGTCAGCACGACATCCAACCCAAGCGTTTCCAAACCTTGCAGCAACTCCACCAAAGTGCCGGAACGCAAAACCAGTTCGACATCTGGTTGCCGCAAAAGAGGGCGCAGGAATTCGACCTGAAAGTTGCGCGATAGCGTGGCTAGGGCGCCGACCCGCAGAACTTTGCGCGGCTTGCCTTGCTGGCTAAGCGTTCCCATCAGGTCTTTGCCTGCCGCAAAAATAGTATCGGCATAATCAAGCGCGATGCGCCCTGCTTCGGTTAAATGCAGTTTTCGTCCACGCCGCTCAAACAGGGCATGCCCCATGCGATCTTCGAGCTTGCGGATTTGCACGGACAGCGCCGATTGCGACAGGTTCAGTCGCGCGGCCGTGCGCGTCAGGTTGCCGTCATGGGCGACGGCCCAGAAATAGCGCAGGTGGTTATAATTTATATCAGACATATCGTTTCATATAAGTGAACGATATGTAGCAAACAATGAATTTTTTATCTGGATGCTGTTGCCGTATCTCCATTTGAAACCAATCACGCGACGGAGATACCTATGTTGCTCAATGCTCTACCGCTTCTTGCGCCCTTTATTTTACTGGTGGCTGCTTTTGCCCCACGCTTTCTAGAAGGAACATCAGCACAAAAAGGCGCGTTGATCGCCGAAGGCGCGACGCTGGGAACAATCGCGGTTGCGATCTTGTCCGCCATCTTGCTGGCGTCGTCAGGCAGCGGTGACAGTATCTTATTCGGCCTGTTTGGCGTCGGACTGTCGGTTCGGCTGGATATCATCAGCGTGATCATGTTGCTGCTTGTGTCTTTCATCGGATGGGTCGTCGTGCGCTACGCACGCACTTATCTGGATGGCGAAGCACGGCAGGATGAATTCACATTCTGGCTTTTGTCTACGCTCGCGGTGGTGCTGTTGTTGGTCCAGTCAGGAAACACGGTGCAATTCGTCGGTGCTTGGATCGCAACCAGTATGTGTTTGCACAAACTGTTGGTGTTCTACCCAGAACGTGACGCGGCACAACGCGCAGCACGTAAGAAATTCGTCCTAGCGCGGGTCGGCGATATCGCCTTGATTATTGCGGCTGGCCTCTTGGCGCTGACTTACGGAACGACACAAATATCGGCCATTTTGGCAAGCGCGTCTGACGGACAAGGCGGCGGCATGGCCGTCGGAGCTGCGGCATTGATCGCATTCGCGGCCATTTTGAAGTCCGCACAGTTCCCGATGCACGGTTGGCTGACCGAAGTAATGGAAGCGCCGACGCCAGTTTCTGCACTACTACATGCGGGCGTGGTCAACGCAGGCGGTTTTGCCTTGATCCGCTTTGCTGATGTGATGCTGCTGTCGCCGCTGGTGATGGCGACGCTAGTCATGATTGGTGGTTTCACGGCCCTGTTTGCAGGTCTGGTGATGCTGACCCAACCGACCGTCAAAGCGTCGCTTGCTTGGTCCACAATTGCGCAAATGGGCTTTATGATTTTGCAGTGCGGTTTGGCGCTGTTCCCACTGGCCTTGCTGCACATCGTGGCGCACTCGCTTTATAAAGCGCATGCGTTCTTGTCCGCAGGTGGCGCTGTCGAAGGCGTCTTGGCGATCCGCAAACCTGGTCCGGTTGCTGTGCCAGATTTGAGCGCAGTAACACGTGCCTTTGTTGTGTCGCTAGGTATCTACGGGATCGTCTATACGGTTCTAGGCCTTGGTTTCGACTTTGGTGGGAAATCCCCGCAAGCAGTGGCTTTGGGCGCGATCCTGATTTTCGGTGTGGCTTATCTTTTGGCGCAAGGTTTCGCCGACCAAGCCCCAAAGGCTCTGACCCAACGCACCGCCGCTTACGCTGCGACTGTGACCGTCAGCTATCTTGTCTTACAGCGTGCGTCGGAATGGTTAACCGCAGGCACCTTGCCTGCAACACCGCCCGCAGGGGCGCTGGAATGGGCATTGATCCTGCTGGCTATGATCAGCTTTGGACTGGTCGCACTGGCACAGGCAACTTTGCCGCTGTGGTCCTTCCATCCGGCTGCCCAAGGTTTACGGGTACACCTATCGAACGGGCTTTATATCAACGCGATTTCTGACCGGTTGCTTGGCGGTTGGACAAAAACGACCCCATCCAAAAAAGGAGCGGCCCAAGGCAGATGTATTTTCAGGTTACGCCGGCGCACAGCTGGAAATGATCGCCAAGGCTGAACACGCAGGCCGCGCGATCCCACCGCTTTGGCCGCTGTCATCGTCGGTCGCGGTAAATCCGTTTTTGGGCCAAACCGAGCAGACTTTGCCGCAGGTAGCAGCCTTGCTGGAACGTGTGGCGGGCACCGCGGTCACAATGCCAAGAAGCTGGTATCAGACCAAAATCAGCGATGGGACGATCACTGATGCAGACTTGATGGCAGCACTGGCCCAGTTCCCGCAAAGCGCGGCTGATATCGACGCACTGAAAACGGCGGCGGCGGCTGAAGCAGAGCCGTTGAAGGCGTTGCCAACAATCGCCGACCTTGCCGCTGACGTGTCCGGCATCGATTGGCCGGGGATTATTGCGGATCGTTTCGGTGTGTGGGCCGCTGGGTACTTCGACGCAGGCCAAGCCTTGTGGCAAAACAAACCGGGGCGCGGCGCGTTCGCCGCATGGCGCGATTTCGCGAGCCGTGACCTGAGCCCCGAAATTGGCGGACTTGCAGGCTTTGGCGCGCTGGTCGCAAATACGCCTGATCAAACCCGCAACGCGCTTGTCGGGGCGTCCGAATTGCTGGAACTTTCCCCGGAAGCAACCGAGACCTATTTTCACCAACTGCTGATTGGCCTTGGTGGCTGGTCACAAGTTGGTCGTTACCGGTTATGGCAAGCAGAATTGGCGGGCGAGAGCGATAGCACAACGACTGAATTGCTGACGATCCGCTTGATCTGGGAACAGGCACTTTATGCCAAATACGGTCCAGAAATTGCAGCGCAATGGAAAGAGGTCCGTGCGGCACATGAAGCCCCGGTGACAGCGAGCCCAGCACAATTGATCGACGCGGCTTTGCAAGCTGCCGCCGAATTCGCAGCGCAGCGCAAATTGGCAGAAACGCTAAGTATGCCAGCCGCGGCAGCACCCGAGGGACGGCCAAAGTTGCAAGCCGCATTCTGCATCGACGTGCGGTCCGAAGTGTTCCGTCGCGCGCTGGAAAGTACTGATGCGTCAATCCAAACGCTGGGGTTTGCCGGCTTCTTTGGCTTGGCGGCGGCACACAATAGCTTTGCGTCCGACGTGCAAGAAAAGCGCTTGCCGGTCCTGTTGAACTACGGTGTGACCAGCCACTCTGGCGGGGCGTCCGATGATAAGGCTGACCTGAACGCACGGTTTGCAGCACGCGCACAGCGGGCATGGGGTCGGTTCAAACTGGCTGCAGTATCGTCTTTTGCTTTCGTTGAAGCGACGGGCCCGATCTATATGGGCAAGCTGTTGCGCGACGCCCTGGGCATGGCTGCGGCCAAAGCACCGGATGCGCATAAACCTGTTTTGGATGACAGCTTTGATATGGCGGCACGGATCGGGGCCGCTACTGGGATCCTCAAAGCGATGTCGATGACGGCTGACTTTGCGCCACTGGTTTTGCTTTTTGGTCATGGGGCCAACGTGGTCAACAACCCGCATGCAAGCGCGCTACATTGTGGTGCTTGTGGCGGCTATTCGGGTGAAGTGAATGCGCGACTTCTGGCAGGCATGTTGAACGACAAAAACGTGCGTGAAGGCGTTGCAGCGAACGGGATTACTATCCCCGAAGACACGCTGTTTATCGGCGGTCTGCACGACACCACAACCGACGATGTCACCATCTACGAGGCCGATTTTTCAGGTCACGGGCACAAGGCGCATTTAAAATCTGCGCGGGCATGGCTTGCTTCGGCAGGCACGATAGCTCGGACAGAGCGGGCATTGCGCTTACCACGCGCGGCCAATGGCACCCAAGTCAAAAGCCGCAGCCGTGACTGGTCCGAAACGCGGCCTGAATGGGCGCTGGCTGGCTGTCAGGCATTCATTGCTGCACCGCGGTCGCGCACAAAGGGCAAGGGCCTTGAGGGCCGCGCGTTTTTGCATGACTACGATTGGCAAAAGGACGAAGGCTTTGGCATTCTGGAATTGATCCTCACGGCACCTGTGGTCGTCGCAAGCTGGATCAGCCTGCAGTATTATGGGTCGGTCGTGGCACCTGATGTGTTTGGGGCGGGTAACAAGCTGTTGCACAATGTCACCGGTGGGATCGGCGTAGTCGAAGGAAACGGCGGCGCGCTGCG
>RCNE010002379.1_pt1 | contig 10100 bp, 8 predicted proteins | sample 2041361 | NCBI WGS metagenome assembly RCNE01 (sample SAMN09708229, study PRJNA481090) | Marine sediment metagenome, whole genome shotgun sequencing project. | reverse complement strand
CTACGTTTAGAATGGGATATGCTTTGACGCATAATAGCAAGAATGTGATTAAGATTCCTAAATGCTTCATTTGATTGATGAATTAGCTTAGCTTTTATCAAGTTACTTAATAATTGAGGTCAAAGTTTTAAAAAAATGTTAAAATGGTATATCCCGATAATAATTTACTCCAAAGTTTGGCATTAAATGTTAAATCTGAATTTTCACAAATTACTCATAGTTATGTAGTAATAATCGTAAACCAAAAAAAACCGGTGCTCCCACCGGTTTAAACTAACTAACTCAAAAAATACTAACTCAAATAATTCGTTTAAGGATATCTGCCTTATAAGTCAGCAGAACTACAAAATTTTAAAAATTGTAGTGATTTACCTTCAAAAATTTAACGTTAATATTTTCTGTTTATTGCAAGGATTTTAAGAAATTTTTACTTATTCCTTTAAATTATACAGAATTCATTCTAAAAACTGACGTTAATTGGATAAATTATTGGTGACTTAGGATAGCCGTACGATTTTCAATAGTGATCGGAAATTAACTTCTCGGTTTCTGTTTTGTTTTTAAAAACATCAAAAGTTTTTCCCTGTGTACGCAGGGCACCAAGGGTATTTGCATATTGCGCGGCTTTAATGGGGTCTTTGTAAAAAGAAAACCCATAGGCCAAACCACCGGCAAAAGAATCCCCACATCCTGTAGTATCTACAACATCTTTCATAAAAACAGATTTTATAAATTTTTTCACAGTAGTATTATCTTCCCGATAATAAACAACGCAACCTCTTGAATCCAGAGTAACATAAAAATAAGTGACCCCTTTTGACAGCACGTGCTCTGCCATTGCATCTAAATGATCGGTTTTATCTTCTTCATAACTCGTCATTTCCTCATATTCATATTCGCTTTTAAACCAACACGCCTGAGATTCTTCAAGATTCATTTTGAGAACATCAATATGGGGAAGCCATTCATCCATATCAACCCAAAACTTTCGATATCGATCTCCGGTCATGCTCATTGTGGTAGTTGGTCCATGCGCATCAAAGATTATCAACCCTTTTTTATGTTGTTTAATATAACTCAGCGTACTAAGGGAAATTTCAAAGTCTGTAATAGGAACAAAAACATACGCATCAATATCATCTAAATCTGAAATATCTTTTGGCAAGATAGGTCTCATACAGGATGTTTGTTTCTCTAATCGATTATTTTGATCTATAAACCTCAATTCTATAACAGTGCCTCTGTCAGCCTCATTCCCAACATGAGAAGTGTCAATATTTGAATAAGGTTTAAACACGTCCAGAATAGGATCAAAATCTATTTGATGTACATTGGTGATTGGAATAACAGTTCCTTCCTCTCCCAATAGTTTGGACAAAGCAATTACAGGATGTGTTACACAACCATATTTTTGTATTACCTCGTCCTGGTGAGTGTAGATGGTATCTCTTGGTATTGGCCCTAAAACCGCTATTTTAACCATAAGCCTTAATCTTAGTAAAATATTATTCTGTAATATACTAAATAATATGCGGGGTAAAAAGGGCTTTTACTATGGGGTTATGAGAAAATTACTGTTTTATTATTGTAAACCATTGTTTTCCTGTTAACGTGAAGTTGAACGGCCCTGGAAAGTACAATTTTTTCGAGGTCGCGTCCTTTGGCAATAAAGTCTTTTACCCGGTGTGAGTGAGATACCATTGTGACATCTTGCTCAATAATGGGTCCTGCATCCAGAGCCTCGGTTACATAATGGCTGGTTGCTCCAATTATTTTTACACCACGTTCAAATGCGGCATGATAGGGTTTAGCTCCGGCAAACGCAGGAAGAAATGAATGGTGAATGTTGATGATTTTATTTGGAAAATGGTCTATAATTTTACTGCTTATTATTTGCATATAACGAGCCAATACTATAAAATCTGTCTTATGTAACTTTAACAATTCTAATTGTTTCATTTCAGCCTCGGCTTTGGATTCCTTGGTTACAGGTATAAAGTAGAATGGAATTTCAAATTGTTCTGCAATATGTTTAGCATCTTCATGATTACTTAATATGAAAGGGATCTCTACCTCTAGTTCGCCAGATTTATAACGGCTGAGGAGGTCATAAAGGCAATGGTTGTATTTGGATACAAAAATGGCCATTCTCGGTTTTAGGTTTACAGGATGTATACTCCATTGCATCTCATATGGGATCGCCAATTTCAACTCAAACTCCTCTTTGAATTTAGAAAATGCAATCGCTTTATTTGAAAACTCACTTTCCAGACGCATAAAAAAAACACCGAGTTCCTCATCAACATGCTGGTCCAGGTAAACGATATTTCCTCCTCTATTGTGTATAAACCCAGTTATAGCGCTAATTATTCCCGATTGATCCGGACAGTGAATAAGAATGGTGTTTCTCAAAATGATTTATTTAAGCCTATAAAATTATAATATTAATAACAGAGGCTTGGTGAAACTAATGATTTTTATAAAGTTCTGATTGCAAGGTAATATTTTTTGCATTTTCCGTAAATTGCTAACCTAAAGAAGTCCAAAAATTATCAATGGAACAAAATAAAATCTATAAACCAAAGAATAAAATAAGAGTGGTTACTGCGGCTTCTCTGTTTGATGGTCACGATGCAGCTATTAACATTATGCGGCGCATTATTCAATCTACAGGAGTAGAGGTGATTCATTTAGGCCACGACAGAAGTGTTGATGAGGTAGTAAATTGCGCTATTCAAGAAGATGTCAATGCCATAGCAATGACCTCTTATCAAGGTGGTCATAATGAATATTTTAGATATATGTATGACCTTTTAAAAGAGCGTGGAGCTGGTCATATTAAGATATTTGGTGGCGGCGGTGGTGTAATTCTACCTGTGGAAATAGAAGCCTTGATGAAATATGGGATTACCAGGATATATACGCCGGATGATGGCAGAACAATGGGATTACAAGGTATGATTAATGATCTTGTATCACAAAGCGATACCCCGGTTCCCGACTTAAAACTGGACAGTGGTACTAATCTGATCAACGCTTTAAAGAAAAAACAGCCAAAGACTATTGCACGGCTGATAAGTCTCGCAGAAAACAGGCCTTCTGAATTTCAAGGACTCTTTTCCGGAATTCGTCAGGATAAAAATGATGTCCCTGTTTTGGGAATCACAGGTACGGGGGGTTCGGGAAAATCTAGTTTAGTTGACGAGCTGGTCAGGCGTTTTTTAAGGGACTTCCCGGAGAAATCTATTGGTTTGATATCTGTTGATCCTTCTAAAAGGAAAACAGGAGGAGCTCTTTTGGGAGACCGGATCAGAATGAATGCAATCAATGATGATCGGGTGTATATGCGATCCCTGGCAACAAGACAATCTAATTTGGCATTATCCAAATATGTAAATGAGGCTGTTGAAGTACTAAAAACAGCTGCCTTTGATCTGATTATTCTTGAAACCTCGGGCATTGGCCAGTCAGACACAGAAATAATTGAGCATAGCGATGTTTCTCTTTATGTTATGACCCCTGAATTTGGTGCTGCAACTCAGCTTGAAAAAATTGATATGCTTGATTTTGCTGATTTGGTTGCTATAAATAAATTTGATAAAAGAGGAGCTCCTGATGCCTTAAGAGATGTAAGGAAACAATATGTACGAAATCAAAGACTATGGGAAACAGATGATGAGACATTACCGATATTTGGCACTATAGCTTCACAATTTAATGACCCGGGCATAAATCGTTTATACAAGGCGGTTATGCAACAATTAACAGAAAAGGCAAATGCAGATCTTGCTTCAACTTTAGTGATCAGCCAGGAAATGGATCAAAAGGTATTTGTTGTACCGCCATCCAGGACAAGATATCTTTCGGAGATTGCGGAAAGTATTAAAATTTATGATACTAAAGCGTCACATCAGGTTGAAGTAGCCCAGCAATTATATGGAATTTATAAAACAATAGCAGGTCTTTCCAAGACTCCGCCAGAGTTAACCAGTGCGGGAATAGAAGTTTCCGGTTTAGATATTTCCGGGGAAGGTGAAAAAGATAATTTAATTCAACTTTTAGTAATTGAATTTGAACGGGTAAAACTCAATTTTGACCCTTTTAATTGGGAGATTGTACTCAACTGGGATAGTTTGGTAAACAGGTATAAAGGCCCTGCATATGTTTTTAAAGTTAGAGGAAAAGAGATAAGTATAGATACGCATGTCAAGTCACTATCTGGCCTTGCAATTCCCAAAGTGGTTTTGCCAAAGTATAAAGCATGGGGCGACCTGCTTCAATGGAGATTACAGGAGAATGTGCCGGGGGAATTTCCATATACTTCCGGACTTTACCCCTTTAAAAGGACGGGTGAAGATCCCACACGGATGTTTGCCGGTGAAGGAGGACCTGAACGCACAAACAGAAGGTTTCATTATGTAAGTCTTGATATGTCTGCTAAGAGATTGTCCACTGCATTCGATTCGGTGACACTCTATGGTAATGATCCTGATCACAGACCCGATATTTATGGAAAGATAGGGAATGCGGGGGTATCTGTTTGCTGTCTGGACGATGCCAAAAAGTTGTATTCCGGTTTTGACCTGAGTGATCCGATGACATCAGTTAGTATGACCATAAATGGACCTGCACCAATGCTATTGGGTTACTTTATTAATGCTGCAATTGATCAAAACTGCGAGAAGTACATACATCAAAATGGCCTTGAAAAGGAAGTAGAATTAAAAATCAAAACAATTTATAAAGGAGATTCAAAAAATAGGCCAAAATATCAGGGTCCTTTACCGGAAGGAAATAACGGCCTTGGTCTTTTTTTACTGGGTATAACAGGAGATAAAGTACTTTCCCCTGAGGTTTACAGGACCATTAAACAGGAGACTCTAAAAACAATCAGGGGAACAGTCCAGGCAGATATCCTGAAAGAGGATCAGGCACAAAACACCTGTATCTTTTCGACAGAATTCGCACTGAGACTTATGGGGGACGTTCAGGAATATTTCATTCTCAATGACGTTAGGAATTTTTATTCCGTTTCGATTTCGGGTTACCACATAGCAGAGGCGGGGGCAAATCCTATTACCCAATTGGCTTTTACCTTGTCAAACGGTTTTACATATGTTGAATACTACCTTAGCCGGGGGATGGATATTAATAAATTTGGTCCCAACTTGTCGTTTTTCTTTTCCAATGGAATAGATCCTGAGTATGCAGTAATAGGAAGAGTTGCCAGGCGGATTTGGGCTAAGGCCATGAAAGTCAAATATGATGCAGATTCAAGGGCGCAAATGTTAAAATATCATATACAAACTTCGGGTCGCAGTTTGCATGCCCAGGAGATTGATTTTAATGATATTAGAACCACTTTGCAGGCCCTATATGCTATTTATGACAATTGTAATTCATTGCATACCAATGCATACGATGAGGCTATTACCACACCAACGGAAGAATCAGTTAGAAGAGCAATGGCGATTCAATTGATTATTAACAAGGAATTGGGTCTTAACAAAAATGAAAATCCATTACAAGGATCATTTATTATTGAAGAGCTTACAGATCTTGTAGAGGAGGCTGTTCTACTTGAATTTGACAGAATTACTGAGCGTGGTGGTGTTTTGGGTGCAATGGAAACTATGTATCAACGATCCAAAATTCAGGAAGAAAGTATGCATTATGAAACACTGAAACACACTGGTGAATATCCAATAATAGGTGTAAACACTTTTTTAAGCTCTTCAGGATCTCCTACCATACTCCCTGCTGAGGTTATTCGTGCTACAGAAGAGGAAAAACAGCAACAAATCAATACTTTACAGGGTTTGAAAATACGTAATAAGCTAATTGCTCAAAAGCAGTTGAAAGAGTTACAGGATACAGCCATAAAGAATGAAAACATATTTGAAAAACTTATAGAGGTCACTAAAGTTTGTTCATTAGGACAAATTACACACGCATTATTTGAAGTAGGAGGCCAGTATAGAAGAAATATGTAAAGTTATTTCAGGAATAATTCGGAATGTAAATTCAGGAAATAAATGTATGCGCCTTAAGGGACTTGTTTAGCCCATATAATCATTGAATCCCCAACTCGATCCGCCACCATTTTTACCAATGGACTTTCTCCATTTCTTAAAGGATCTTCTGAAAATCTGGATTTCCTGTCGGAGTAAATCCACATATTCTTTTTCCTTTAAACCATCATTCTCAAGTCCGTTACAATAGGAGATTATGTTCCGGATCATAATATTGATAAATGAAGCACTTTTCATTCTAACGGCATATGATTCAGAAGATTCTGCTCGTGCAATCTGCTGTGGGATTAAAATGGCATCAGTTAATAAGGAATCTGCAATATGATCTCTTAAGCTATTAGATTGGTACAATTTCAGTAAATCTTTGTTGTGGGAAACAAACGAGGCAATTTCTCTGCTCATAGTGCAGAGTTCCATTGCTTTTCTGTAAACCGGTAAGGTTCTTAAGTTCTTGTAGGGCATTTTCTTTTTTAGCAAAAATTCTAGAATAAAGTTACGTCCAAATTTTAGATATCTTATTTAAAATATAAAGCAATTTCGTATTTTAGCTTTATAAATAATATTAAATAAGACAATTTACTTTGAATAACAAGATAGATGACTTAAACTGGCGCATCCTTAAACTCCTGCAGGAGAATTCAAGGCTGTCGTTGTCCAAGATTGGAAGGGAAGTGGGGCTTACTCCCCCGGCAGTGGCGGAGCGTGTTAAAAAAATGGAAGACCTTGGAATTCTCGAAGGTTTTAATGCAAAAGTATCGTATACCCTGGCAGGTTACCAACTAAAGGCCATTATTACATTAAGAGCTTTTATGGGTAAATTGAAGCCTTTTCTTGAGATGGTTAAAACCCTGGAGGAAGTTATAAATTGTTACCGGATTACGGGTGATGAGAATATTATAATGGAGGTAGTTCTTAAGGATCAGACTCATTTGGAAAGATTAATTGATGAACTCATTAGATATGGGGAAACGAGAACGCATATTATTCTGTCTGATGTGGTTTCTGATGCGCCAATTAAGCGACTTAAGCAGTAATGATTGAATCCGTAATATTACAAAAAAGAAAACTCTGTTGTTAACTGAATTAAATTTAAAGTAAGTAATTTAGTTCAGAATTTATACACTTTCTAGACGTTTGAATTAAAATATTATCTATTCAACAGCATTTTATAACTGGACATCCGGATTTAGGAAATAAATAGTTTTGAATATTTGTTGTTGAGGGATTTAATTACTTAATTTAACTTATAGGTCAATAAGTGTGTATTAACTATTCGTTATTCACTTTGTAAGGTTTTCAGTATAACTTTGAGCATTTGTAGAATTCTCAACTATTTTGGCCAGGTTTTTGATTATTTCAGAAATATGAAGCGAGTTTTATTTCTTCTTTTATTTGTATGCCTGGCTTATACAGGCAATTCACAAATAAAGCAAGTAGTATTTAGAAAGGGAAGGATTATAGATTCTATCCGCATCAACGATTCAATCTCCGAAACATATAAATTATATCTTCCAAAAAAGTTTGATGGTCTGGGTACCTGGCCGATCATATTTGTTTTTGATATGGATGGCAAAAATAGTCAGGCGTTAAATATTTTTAAGGAAGCCGCAGAAGAAAACGGATATCTACTTGCTTCGTCTAACAATATTAGCGATACACTTTCAATTTCTGAAAATGTTTTAATAGCGAGTAGGATGTTTCAGGAAGTTGCGGCACTTTTGCCTGTGAATAATAATAGAATTTATACTGCCGGGTTTTCATCCGGAGCAAAATTTGCATCTTTAGTGCCCTTTTTTATTAAGCAGGTAAATGGAGTGATATCATGTGGATCATTCGTGGCAAGTGTTGAATTATTAGACGATAAATATCCTTTTCATTTTATAGGAATTGTTGGCATTGAGGATTACAATTACACTCAAATGTTAGAGGGTAGGGAATTGTTGAATAAAATGAAATTCCCCAATAATTTATTGGTGTTTGATGGCGGTGATCGATGGTCAGATTATAGCCTTATAGACAAGGCATTAAAAATACTTACACTTTCGGCTATAGCTAAAGGGAATGTCGCTAAAAATGATGAATTTGTCATGAATAATTATCGCCAAAATTTAGCTGAGCTACAAAAGCTATTAGATTCGAATCAGATGTTACCGGCTAATAATCTCCTCAATGAAATCATTTCTGTTTACAGACCACACCTTGAAGTTGATTCATTAAGAGAGAAGCAGAAAAATCTAATAAAAGATAAGTCCTATAAAGCTCAAAGACGACTTTTTAATAATGTTCTTCTTCGGGAATTATTTATAAAAGAAGATTATAACTATAATTTAATTGATGATTTATCTGCTCTGAATTACAATAATCTGGGATGGTGGAATTATCAGATGACGGAACTCAAAAAATATGATAATAAGCCGGATCTTTTTGAACGACAAATGGGAAAACGATTATTAGGATATCTCAATGCACTTATCGAAGATAACATAGATGTTGAAATGGAGTATCCGGTAGTTAATGATGAGGCACTAAGTTTTCTCTGGATGTTGAAAACTATTACAGAACCTAAGGTCTATGATTATTACTTAAAAATTATATCTGATAGTTCTAAATACGAAGATTTTGGTACGGCCTTATTTTATCTGGAAGAATTGTTAAAAAATGGTTATGAGGATAAGAACCGCCTATATTCATTAGAGAATACGGCACTATTGAGAATTATGCCCGAGTTCAATACTATAGTAAATAAGTACCTAAAGGGATCTCGTTATGATGCCATTATTGAGGAATAGATTTTGGAATTAAATTAAGGTCCCACTCAATTACTAATCCTTTGGCAAGGGACTTTGCTGCCTCTTTTCCATAAAGGTACTCGCAGAGATATAAAGAGGCCTCGAAGCTTTTCGCCCCACCTGCAGAGGTAATGTATTACGGTCATGTACAAACAGTACGCTGTCTTTCACCTTTAGAAGAGGAAGAATCTGCTTGTATTTTTGAATGAAATATGTGTTTATGAAAAAAAATCTTTTAATTGGAATCATTAGTTTATATGTCGGCATTTTGGGATGCGCGGATAAGCGTAAATATCACGACACTATAAAGACGGAACTAGTTGCCGAAAATTCAGAAATAGTTAAGGAGATCGTGTTATTTCAAAAGGAACTCAATGAAGAATTCAAAAACCCGGATACTTCTCCACTGCCTGACAAGTATCGAAAAGGTTTTGACAGATTAGATTTCTTTAAACCGGATACTTCATTTAGAGTAATAGCTTCCCTTGAGAGAACGGCAGATGCAATTCCTTTTATGATGCCTACTACCACTGATCGCCTTTCTGAAGAAGTGCTATACGGAGTAGCAGATTTTACTTTAAAAGGTCAAAAATACAGTCTGGAAGTTTACCAAAACCTGGAGTTGATGGAAACGGAAGAATATAAAGATTATCTCTTTCTGCCTTTTTTGGATAATACGAACGGCGAAGAGACTTACGCCGGAGGCCGCTATCTGGATTTAGCTATTCCTGAAGGAAATTCAATTGTACTTGATTTTAACAGGGCTTATAATCCATATTGTGCATATAATAAGAAATATTCCTGTCCTATTGTCCCAAAAAGGAATAACCTGAACACCAAAATTAAAGCAGGGGTGAAAAGCTTTAAACAAAAGTCAAATAAATAGGCCCCGATGTGTTACCATCAGGGCCGGCATTTATTTAACTAAACAAAACAAACCAAACTAATTTTTATATCTAGAACGCAAATACAGCTGCTAACAAGAATGACGATAAACTTTTAGATGCCTCTAAATCACTGTTTAAGAAGGAGTCATCTGATGCACTGTCTAATCTTATTTCAGGAATAAATGTAAGATAATCACCAATTGTCACGTTGCCCGTAAGGGTTACTGCGAAAACATTGGAATCTTCAATTCCGGTTCCAATAGCTCCAAAATCTCCTATTTCTTCGAAATATTCAGCCCTTAAACCAATAGTGAAGGTCTCCGAAGTTGTATATTGAGGATATAAGGCTACACCGTAAAATCCAAGATCCTCCGGTGTATCTTCATCAAAAC
>RCNE010002376.1_pt1 | contig 10101 bp, 2 predicted proteins | sample 2041361 | NCBI WGS metagenome assembly RCNE01 (sample SAMN09708229, study PRJNA481090) | Marine sediment metagenome, whole genome shotgun sequencing project. | reverse complement strand
TGGGGAACAAGGAGGATCACAAGTTCGCCATGAATTTGCGAGGCATGCTCAATGATCGCGCGGACGAGGTATCCGATGCCGAGGAGATCGGTCACCGGATCAGCCTGTCCTATCAGGGCAAGTATGCCAACGACACTCTCGGTTTTGCCGCAGGCTATGCGCGCCTGTACCAACCCAGTGTAGCGACTCAATTCGTCGGCCTGGCCTATAACGGTCAGAAAGACCTGGATCTCGACGGTAACAGCGAGTTCATTTCTGAAGGCTTCGAGCTGCAGCACAAGGGCGGTGAGGAAACGCGGGACGGCATCATGGCCGTGCTCGATTGGCAGCCGAACGATGAGTTGAGCCTGAGAACTGACGTTTATTATTCAAAATTCGACACTAAGGCATTCGCGCGCGGATTTCGGGTCAAGACCCTGCAAAACGGCACCATCTTTAACCCGGTTCTTACCGAAGATGGCGCCATGATCGGCGGCGCCGTCAATCGCTTCCAGAACGATGCCTTCCTGGTGCAGACTACAAACGACGACAACACGGATTATGACGAGGTGCTATCTGCCGGTCTGAATTTGACTTGGTATAAGGGGCCTTGGACCCTTTCCGCCGACCTGTCGACCTCAGAAGCGGAAAGCGATTTTATTAACGGAGTTGCCTGGAGTCTGCTGTTTGAAGACGCCAGCGCCGACAGCCCGGTCGTGGAAGGCGATGCTTCGGTCGCCTATCAGTTGAATGACCTGGATTTGCCCGACCTTGGCTTCAACCAGGACTACACCGACACCAATAAGCTGATGCTGGCCAAGTGGGGGACCTACCCGTACGAGAACACCGACGGCGTTGACGCAGTCCGCTTCGATGTCAGTTTTGATTTTGCTGACAACCCCTTCCTGACCTCGATCGAGGCTGGTGTGAGGTATTCGGATCGCCACTACACCAACGACCGGTCAGTTTTCGAATTTGGCCATGATTTTGGCAATTACATCGGTGGGCAGGAGCCGCTCCAGTTAACGGATGACATGGTGCGAGTGGTTAACTTCGGCGGCAATTTTGCCAGCTTTCCATCGTATCTCGCGATTGACATGGACAGAGCGCTGGACGGCTGGCTTCCGGAAGGTGAAGGGGCGCCTATCAAGGACTGGGATCATTCCTGGAGTGTTTTGCAGTCCGGTACTGTGGACGAAACCATCCTGGCCTTTCACCTGATGGCGAACCTCGATTTTGAGCTGAAGGGCCTGCCAATTACCGGCAACGTCGGCCTGCGCGTGATCGAATCCGAACAGATGGCAACAGGGCTGCAAAACGTAAGTGGTGACGTCGAAAGTGGCGCCGTTCCGATCGAAGACGGCAAGGGCGAGATCAATGATCAGCATGCGCGAGTCAGGATCGGCCAAACCTATACCGATTACCTGCCGGCGCTGAACCTGAACCTGCATCTGACCGACAACGATCAACTCCGATTGGCGATGGCCAAAGTCATGACCCGGCCACCGATAAATCGCCTGGCCGCCGATACCAGCGGCAATATTTCGGGCGATGGTATGTACAGCGTTACATCGCGCAACAGCCCTTATCTGGATCCGTTCTACGCCACCCAGTATGACCTTTCCTACGAGCACTACCTGGAAGAGTCCAATGGTGTATTCGTCCTGGCTCTGTTCTACAAGAGCATTGAGTCGTTTATTAATGACATCACCATCGATCCCTATGACTTCGAAGGCAATGGCTATGTCATGCCGCGCTATGTGCCGGGTACCGAACCAGGGAATCCGGACAGCCTGCCACCGGTAGAGGTCATTCCCGGGGCGCTCAACACCGCCGTCAACAATACCGGCGGTGGCCATATTCGCGGCCTGGAAATGGCCTATACCCAGACGTTCGACCTCCTGCCAGGCTACTGGTCAGGCCTGGGATTTAGCGGCAGCTACTCCTATACCGAGAGCAATATCCAGCAGCAGACCGACCTCAGCGGGTCCACAGTTGATATCACGCTGCCCGGCCTGTCGGAGACGGTCTACTCGGCGACGGCGTTCTACGACTGGGAAAACTTTTCAACTCGCATCAATGTGCGCTATCGGAATCGCTTCGTCTCGGAGCAGGTCGCGGTGGAAACCCAGTTGGCCTTCTTCGATGATGAGACTGTTGTCGACTACCAGGCCAGTTATGCCATCAATGACAACCTCTCGGTCCTGTTCCAGGTCAATAACCTTACTGACGAACCGACCAAGACCTATTTCAACCAGGTTGCACAGACCGGCACCGTGCAATTCTTCGGGCGGCAGTACTTCCTCGGCGTGAGCTACTCGTTGTAAGCGCGTAGAGAAAGTGCATTGAAGTAATAAGTAAAAGAATATCTGAGTGTGGAATCGAAAATGAAAATTTCAGCTAAGTCGTTCAAGTGTATCTTTGCTCTGCTGTTTGTTTCTGCCCTGGTTAGCGCCTGTGGCAGTGGCGAAGACGGAACCGACCGCGGCGCCGTTTTGATGACCTGTAACGCGCCGCTGGTGATCGACGGCGCCGGTAACGCCTGCGTCGATCCACCGCCGATAGCCTGCCCGATCGGCCTGGTCCCCAACGAAACCAATGATGCCTGCGTGGCGCCGGTGGACGACAGCCTGCCAGCGCCGTCGGTCACGGCCGGACCCAACCAGGCCATCCTCTTTTATAACCGCCCGGACGGTGAATACGACGGTTACGACATGCACATTTGGAATAACGGCCAGTGCGATGCCTATTCCGATGCGCAGATGGAAGGCATCACCTGGACTTCAGGCGCCCAGATTGCCGGCTACGACAGCAACTACGGAGCTTATTGGATCGTCGAGTTGAAGGACGGCCACAGCGACTGCGGTAACTACATCATCCACAACGGGGATGACAAGGAGCAGGGTGGCGCCGACAAATTATTGGATCTGACCGGTGACCGGATGAACTGGGTTTTGTCTGGTGTCAACGAGACCTTCTCGTCAAAGATTCTCGAACTGGGTGTCAGTGTCAGCGGTTCGGCTGCTCACTGGGTTGATTCCAATACCCTGCTGTGGAACGTCGGTGATCCCACGGTATTTGAGGTCAGGGTATATAACTCGGATGCTGGCGACCTGATCTTTGACGCAGAAACGGGCGTCAGTGGAGGATCTTCAGTTTCCGGCGCTCCTGGTGAGGCGCCAGCATCGTCGCTTGAGAAGTTTCCGCACCTGGCCAGCCTGGATGCTTTCACCCTCGATGTCGATGACGCAGCGGCCAAGGGCATGCTGCGTGGCGAAACCATGGCAGTCGCTTACGACGTCGATGGCGCACCGCTTGGGGCCACCCGCATTCAGATTCCGGGCGTCCTGGATGATCTTTATACCACCGGCGACAACGACGCCGACGAGGCAGCGTTGGGTCCAATTTATGACGGCGACTCCGTTACAGCAGCTGTCTGGGCGCCGACGGCTCAGAATGTCAATCTACTGGTGTATGGCGCAGACAAGAGCCTGACCTCCACAGAGACCATGACGCGCGATGAGGCCAGCGGTATCTGGTCTTACACAGGAACGCGCTCGCAACTTGATCGCATCTTCTACCGCTACGAGGTCAGCATCTTTTACGCTGGAACGAGCAATATCGAGGTATTTGAGGCAACTGACCCCTATTCGGTCAGCTTGTCGACCAATGGCCGCTACTCGCAGTTCGTCGACCTGGCTGACGATGATCTGAAGCCGACCGGCTGGGACGGGCATGCCGTGCCTGTCATTGACAAGCCTGAAGATGCCGTGATCTATGAAGGTCACATCCGGGATTTCAGTGCTTTCGACGAATCCACTTCGGCCACCAATCGAGGCAAGTACCTGGCATTTACCGAGTCCAATACCGCGCCGGTAATGCATCTCCAGGAGCTGGCCGCGGCCGGCGTCACGCATTTCCACGTGCTGCCAGCAAACGACGTGGCCACGATTAACGAGGATGCTTCGCAACAACTGAGCCTGGACTCGACCGTCGGTGAGCTCTGTGTTGCCAGCAATGCTTCTGCCTCAATATGCGATGGCCGCGATCCCGGTCTGGTTCTGCGCGACATCATCGAGAGCTTTGACCCGGATTCGTCCGACGCTCAGGACCTGATCAATGCAATGCGTGGCTTTGATTCCTTCAACTGGGGCTACGACCCGCACCATTTCAATGCACCGGAAGGCAGTTACGCCTCGGATCCGGATGGGGCAGCGCGCATTGTCGAAATGCGGGCGATGAACAAAGCCCTGCACGAGATGGGTCTGCGGGTAGTGCTGGACGTCGTCTATAACCACACGAACTCTTCAGGGATCAATGACAACTCGGTATTCGACAAGATCGTGCCGGGCTATTACCACCGTCTGAACGCCGAATCCGGTGCGGTCGAAACGTCAACCTGCTGCCAGAATACGGCTCCTGAGCATCGCATGATGGGCAAATTCGTCGCCGATTCGTTGGTGCAGTGGGCTCAGGCCTATGGTTACGACGGATTCCGATTCGACATCATGGGACACCACCCCAAGGCACAGATGGAGCAGGCGAGGGAGGCCGTGCGTGCGGTTGATCCGGACACCTACTTCTACGGTGAAGGATGGAATTTTGGCGAAGTAGCCGATGGGGCGCACTTCGAGCAGGCCTCACAACTGAATCTTGGCGGTACTGAAATCGGTACCTTCAATGACCGGCTGCGTGAGGCGGTCCGTGGTGCCGACTTGTTCGTTGAGAACGGCAGTCTGCAGCAACAGGATTTCATTCGTGTTGGCCTGGCGGGTACCCTGGCAGATTACGTGCTCAAGGATGCTAACGGAACTACCGTCACTGCCAGCGGCTTGAGCTGGAACGGCCAGCCGGCGGGATACGCAGACGATCCGGCCGACATCATAAACTACGTGTCAAAGCACGACGGCGAGACCCTGTGGGACAAGCTGCAATACGGCCTGCCGGCCGAGGCGACTCGCCAGGATCGCGCTCGCATCCAGAATGTCGCGGCGACGATTCCTCTGCTGAGCCAGGGTGTGCCCTTCCTGCAAATGGGTGGCGACCTGATTCGCTCGAAGTCAATGGACCGGGATTCCTACGATTCCGGCGACTGGTTTAACCGCGTCGACTTCACCCAGATGAGCAACAACTGGCATGTCGGCCTGCCCATAGCCGACAAGAATGAAGGCGCCTGGGACACCATCTCGGCACTGTTCGCTAATCCTGAAACTGCGGTTGCACCTGAGGATATCCAGCTTGCGTCCGACGTGTTCAATGAGTTCCTGCGCATTCGCACGGGAAGTCCTTTGTTTCGGTTGAGCAGCGGTCAGGACGTCATAGACCGGGTTGGTTTCCATAACATCGGTCTGCGCCAGACTCAGGGTCTGATAGTCATGAGCATCGACGACGGCACTGGCCTGGTCGATCTTGATCCGTCGGTTGATGCGGTCGTCGTCGTAGTTAATGGCAGCGCCGTTGATCAGACCGCCGAAGTGAACACCGCCATCGGTTTCCAACTGCATAGTGTTCAGCAGGATTCTGTTGATGCGGTGGTCAAGACCGCCAGCTTTGCCGATGGTGCCTTCACAGTTCCGGCCTACACCACCGCGGTGTTCGTCAAACCGCAGGGCGACAGCCAGGGCGATGGACTGGCGGCAGACGCCACCTCCGGAGCCGCAGAAGTCGTTCCTTATGGCAGCACAACCGTGTATGTCCGTGGTGAGATGAACGAATGGGGCACCGGCAACGCGTTCTATTACGGCGGTGGTGGTGTCTATACGGCGGATATCTACCTTGAAGCCGGCGATTACGAGTTCAAGGTGGCTTCTGAAGACTGGTCCACCGTCGACTTTGGCTCGGCGATCGGCGAAGAAGCCGTAGCTGTTGATGACATCAAAATGCTGGTTGCCAGTGGCGCCAATATGGTCGTGACGATCGAAGAGGCGGATACCTACACCTTTACTCTCGATGCCATCGATCCGACAGCACCGCTGTTCAGCGTCATTCAAAAAATACCGTTCGGCAACAACACGATGCTGCTGCGCGGAGGCATGAACGGCTGGGACGAGTCGACCCCACTGAGCTATGAAGGTGGCGGCATCTATCGGGTCACCTTTGCGCTGACTGCGGGCACCTATCCTTTCAAGGTGGCTACAGCGGATTGGGCGACTGTCAACCTCGGTGCGCTCGACAACGACTCGACCGATGTGGTGGTTGGCGTGCCGCGTACCGTTATGCATGATGCCAATCCACCCAACCTGTCTCTGACAGTCGATGCGGACGGGGACTACGATTTCGTTATCGATGGGCGCTACGTGGGAATGCCAACCCTCTATGTGCTGCCGAGTGGTGACTTTGACGGCGATGGCACGCTCAACGCGGACGACAACGACCACGACAACGACGGCGTCGACAACGATAGCGACGCCTTCCCCTACGACCCGTCGGAGACCACGGACAGCGATGGTGACGGGGTCGGTGACAATACTGACGTCTTCCCGAATGACCCGACCGAACAGTTCGACTCGGACGGTGACGGCATTGGCGATAACTCGGATACGGAAGACCCGGTAGACCCGAATGCGATTCCTTACGAGGATGCCGTGTTGCTCTTGCGGGGCGACATGAATGCCTGGGGTACCGATATCGAGTTCAGCTATGACGGCAGCCAGCGCTATAGCGTCATGGTGGCGCTGGACCCCGGGATTTACGGCTTCAAGATCGGCGATGCCGACTGGGGTGCCGTTAATTTTGGTGCCGCTGGCGCAACCGATATTGCACCAGGTGGTTCGCTGACTCTGGCGTCCGGCGGCGACAACCTGTCGCTGACAATCGCCGAAACAGGCAACTACGTGTTCGCGTTAGATGCCAGCGATCCCGACTCGCCCGTGCTATCCGTTCGGGACGAGGTGCCGTTCGGCGCGACGGCTGTACTGCTGCGCGGTGACATGAACGGCTATGATGAGTCGACACCACTGGTGTACGACAGTGAGGGCCGCTACAACGTTACCGTCGACCTTACGGCAGGCACCTACGGCTTCAAGCTGGCCTCGGCTGACTGGGCCACGGTCAATTTAGGCGCCGTGTCGGCTGACGAGGCTGCAGTCGCCCTGGATACGCCGGAAGACCTGCTGCCAGGCAGCAATGACAACCTCAGCATCGAGATAGCAACAGACGGCAGCTATGTCTTTACCCTGGATGCCTACTACCCGGATACGCCAGTACTCACGGTGAGCACTGCCGTGCCCTGGGGTGACACGACCTTGTATCTGCGTGGCGACATGAATGGTTGGGGAACCGATGACGGGTTCAATTATGACGGTGGCGGTATTTATAACCTGATGACACAACTCGATGCCGGCACTTATTTCTTCAAAGTCGCCAGTGACGACTGGACCGTGCCCAACCTCGGTGCCACCTCGGCTGCGGATGTAGCTGTCGAGCTCGGCGTCGGGGAGACCCTGGTGCAGGATTCTCAGGATAACCTGAGTATCGTAATCGACCGACCTGGCGACTATAGCTTCAGCCTGGATGCGACCAATAAGGACGTCCCGGTTCTGACCGTGACCGAGATCGTGCCCTTCGGTGACGAGATGCTCTACCTGCGTGGCGATATGAACGGCTGGGATGCCAGCGCGCAGCTTGCCTACCAGGGGAACGGTTACTACGTTGTCGAACAGGCCCTGGTCGCTGGTAGCTATGGTTTCAAGCTGGCAGATGCCAACTGGGCCACGACCAATATTGGCGCAGCCAGCGGCGACGGCAGCGTGTCGGTGGGTGGGTTTGTCGCTGTAGTTTCCGCAGACAACCCGGGTAACCTTTCCCTTACCCTGGGCGCGGATGCCACCGTTGATTTCATTCTCGATGCCTATAATCTGGACCGTCTGCGTTTGTATGTATTGACTACCGGCGATTACGACGACGATGGCACGCCGAATGCCAGCGATACCGACAACGACAACGACGGCATCGATGATGCGCTGGATGCCTTTCCATACGATCCGGCGGAATCGGCAGACACCGATGGGGATGGTGTGGGTGACAATGCCGACGCCTTCCCGAACGACCCGACCGAGTGGGCGGATACGGACGGTGACGGCATCGGTGACAATTCCGATCCCGTGGACGATCTGAACACTGAGCCCTATGGTGCAACGGCGGTGCTGCTACGTGGTGACATGAATGGCTGGGACGAGTCCGGAGTATTGAGTTTTTCCGGGTCCGGGATCTACCGCATTGTCGTGGATCTGGAAGTGGGCACCTATGGTTTCAAGCTGGCTTCCGCAGACTGGGCCACAGTGAACCTGGGGGCGCCATCAGCGGCGGAGACCGTAGTGACGATTGGCGTCGTCAAGCCCTTGCTTCCCGGTTCCATTGACAACCTGTCGGTGGAAATCACCGAGGCCGGGCTTTACAAGTTCGAGCTCGATGCCAGTGATACCAACGCGCCGACCTTGACCATCAGTGATGGCCGACCCTTTGGGGCCTCGATACCGCTGCTGCGCGGTGACATGAATAACTGGGACGAATCCACCGCCTTGACGCTTACAGGAATCGGTGACTACATTGTGGTCGTCGACCTGACCGCCGGCACCTACGGCTTCAAGATCGCGACGGCAGATTGGGCGACGGTGAATCTCGGGGCAGCGACGGCAGATGACATCACGGTCAGCCTTGGCACTGCCGTCAATCTCGCGCAGGATTCCGGCGACAACTTCTCGCTGACAATTGTCGATGACGGCAGCTATGTATTCGTCCTCGATGCCAGTGATCCTGATGCGCCGACGCTGACGGTTCGTAACCAGGAGTTATTTGCCGGATCCACCGTGCTGTTGCGAGGCGATATGAATACCTTCGACGAGTCCACGCCCCTGACCTACAACAACGATGGTAGCTACTCCGTTACGGTGACCCTGACAGCAGGCGCCTACGGCTTCAAGTTGGCCAGTGCAGACTGGTCAACCGTCAATCTGGGCGGGACCTCGGTCGACAATGTAACGGTCACCATCGGTGAAGCATTGGACCTGTTGCAGGGTTCCAATGACAACCTGTCGATCACTATTGATACCGATGGCGATTACCTGTTCACCATATTACCGGTAGCAGATTACTCGTCAGTGCAGCTGGCAGTGACCGGGCCGTGAACCATCGATCGGAGACTGTGTAAATAGTCTGGGCCTTTTGAGAAAATACCCGCAGTTCACAGCGGGTATTTTTTTATGCGTGTACAGGGGCAGAATCGGGATCAGGCGACGCTGTTCCCGAGGCGCGGGTGATGCGGCGACGAAGCGGCATGGTGGAACACCCGTGGATGGCGGTCGGTGCAGTAGAAAAGGTCGAGCTGTTCAATCCCGAGTCGTCCCAGCGACCCTTCGACGCTTTGAATAATGTAGTCACGCGAAAAATCATAACGGGCGGGATCTTTTCGAATGCCGCACTTACTTTGAATGAGAATCTTGTCGCGGAGACCGGGTGATTCGCGCAGGACTTCGCCGAACAGCGCCTCACAAGTTCCGTCGCCATAGATGTCTGCGTGATCGAATAGCGTGTAGCCGGCATCGAACGCAGCCATCACTGCGTGCTTTGCCGTCTCGCCATCAAGTCGCATGCAGCCGTAGGCCAAACGCGATGCCTGCAAGCCGGTTTGACCCAGCGGGATTGTCTTCAAGAGCCACCCTCTGCAAGAAGGGCAACAATGCTGAGTGGCTTGAGCGCTACTTCGATCATGCCGTCGTCACCGACTGAGATGGCGCGGCCGCCAACGATATCGATGTAATCACCAGGCGGTAATTCGGTGGGGACGTAAACGTCAACCGCCTGCTCGCCGACGTTGATGACAACATGACCAATGTCACCGCGGCCGAAGGAAATTGTCTTGCCGTCGCTGACACGCCAGCTGACAACATCGGCACCAGCGGTGGCTTTACGAAAGGCAACCATGTTGGTGATGGCAGGGCGGCGGTGCTCACAGATCCAGTCGTGGCCGCAGCCGCTGCTATCGTCGAGCGGAGAGGAGTCGGGTGGCCCCTGGCCGTCATCTTCGAAGCCATAACTGGACATGACCATGGGGTAGCCGTATGGATAAGCGAGCATGAAGGCAACGGCGAGATTGTAGCGCTCACCATCCTTGTAGTTCACGAT
>RCNE010002375.1_pt1 | contig 10102 bp, 5 predicted proteins | sample 2041361 | NCBI WGS metagenome assembly RCNE01 (sample SAMN09708229, study PRJNA481090) | Marine sediment metagenome, whole genome shotgun sequencing project. | reverse complement strand
GCAGAAGTTTTGCCTGCGCGAGCAGGGGGAGTTCGCCAATTTCATCCAGAAACAGTGTTCCTCCTGTTGCGAGTTCGAAGGCACCCTTTCTCGTTTGGACTGCCCCGGTAAACGCACCTTTTTCGTGGCCAAAGAGCTCACTCTCGACAAGGTTTTCCGGAAGTGCAGCACAGTTGAGCGCGATCAGCGGCCGGCGCTTTGTACGTCTATCGGGACTCTTGGCCTTTTCCCACATTGGATGCAACTCTCGTGCGACGAGTTCTTTCCCTGTTCCGCTTTCGCCGATGATTAGGACGGGACTAGGAATAGGCGCGACGCGCTCAATCTGAGTCCGCATCGCCATCATAGCCTCAGACGTTCCAACAAGCGCCGAGTCATCTCCGACGCTTTTGCGAAGCGACTGCACTTCTGTGCGAAGCGCGGCGTGCTCGATTGCATTCGCAATCTCTTGAGAAACGCGTGGCACTGGCTCTGCCTTGTCGATAAAACTGTACGCGCCAAACTGAACGGCTTTAACGCACCGGTCGTAGGTGCCCGCGCCAGTGTATACAATTACCGGAACAGGATTATCATTCTTGCGCAGGGTCCGTAAAACTTCGAAGCCGTCAACACCCGGCATTTCAAGGTCGAGCAATACGCAGTCAATCGGCTCTGTCGAAAGAATGTCGAGTGCCTCGGCGCCACCGTTCGCAATAAGTGTTTCGAATCCGCCAACCCGACGCAAGTCGTAAGCGTATTGCTCGGCCATCGGAAGCATGTCATCGACTACTAGTACCTTCGCCATTCTAGATCTATGTTCAAATCAACATGTGAAATAGGTCGCGTGCGTTGCTCAATTGCGATATGATGTGAGGCTGTCGTGGAAGTGTCCAGTCCTGTTCTGTCAACTGTTGGCTGTCGTCGGGTCGTCAAGGCCCGGAAATTCGACCAGAAAGCGGGTGCCTTTTCCAACTTCACTTTCGACAGCGATCCGGCCGCCGAGATCCATCACAAGTCGCCTCACAATGGATAATCCCAACCCGGTCCCTTTGTTTTTGGTTGTATAGAAATCCTCGAATACTCGCGCTTTCTGCGCATCGTCCATGCCACTCCCTGTATCCGAAATAACGAGGCGAATGAGTTTCCCAACCGCGTCCTCTTCAACCAGTTCCGCTTCAACCGCGACAGACCCGCTGCCGGTAATGCTGTCAACGGCATTGTCGACCAGATTCTCGATGATGCGCCGAACCGCGACAGGATCCGCTTTGAAAATAAGGTGAGATGGGACGCGTTTACGGATCTCTATGTTTGGGTGCGTTGCGAAATCCGCAACCACCTCGGCGACGATCAAGGCGAGATCGCAGGGGATCGCCACGCTTTCCGGGCTTAGTTTTGCATAGTTGGCTGAAAGTGTGGCGAGATAGGACAGGCTGGATTCAATCGTTTTGCTACGCTGCTTCAATACTTCGGAGACCTCGTCCGGGGCCGAGTCGGAAAGTTCGATCAAGTGTGCAAACACGTTGCGAATGGGCGTCAACCCATTCTTGATGTCGTGATTCACTTGGCGGGCCAATTCGCCCTGCGTAGCTCTACGTTCTGCATCCCTAATCTCACCCGCACTTGTCTTTAATTTTCTGGTCATCTTGCCAAGTACGTTTGACAAATGTCCGATCTCGTCACGACGGCGAGTGTGAAAATCAATGTTTAGTCGATCAAGATTGATTCTTGATGTCTTCTCGGCGAGCGCTGCGAGTGGACGGCTAATCCTGCCAGCGAGGATTGCCACCCCAATTCCGACGAGTAGAATTGACAGCAAGGCCGCCAACGCGAGCCAGCGATCCATCGACGTCTGCAACTCTACAAGTTCGTTCGTGCCGTGATCAACAACCAGAAGGGCTGGCTTGATCACATTCGAACTCGCAACAACAAACGGCAGTTCAACACGCCGCCCAAATGCACCGATTTGAAGGTCGACAGAATCAGCTCCAACTTGTTTACTGATTATTCCACCTGGGTAGACAATTCGGACGTCGAGGTCGTTGTCCGAGGAAAGTCGCTCCACAAAGGGAGCTCCGATTACGCGGCCACCAACGATAAAATAGTTGTTGCCGCCAATTTGAACTGAGTCAACACGCAGGAGCGCGACGAAGCGCTGAGTCGGTGTCCGAACTGTTGAAAGACCGGCTCTTTCGCCAAGACTGGCAAGGAGCAAAGGTAGCTCGAGGTCAATCCTGTCAAACTCTCCCCGAAAGTGTCCCGAGCTCAGTATTCGACCTTTTTCGTTTTGAAACTGTAGCACGCCAAGTCCCGCAAACGACATGGATCCGGATGCATAGTCAATGATAAATTGCCGGTCCTCGGGCTTTGCACTGACCAGTGATGTGCGGAAACGGTTGTCGTTTTCAAGTTGCTTGCGGATGCCAGCCAACGCCTCGCCGACCCGCCGAGATTGAGAACTTAATTCGTCTGTTACCGCAGTAGTGACCGTCTCGACCTGGTTTTCGAACTGTCGAGTGAGGCGTTCCGAGACTTCGTTCCTCACGAGATACGCAAACGCCACCAGTGGCAGTAGTGCCAGTGGTAGAAACGTGACAAAGACCTTAGTTCGAAAGCTCATTTCTGGTTTGACTAAATCCCGTGATTCAATTCACTCTCCGAGGCGGGCCAAATCGTATCTCGCCACGTCCACCTAAATACATCGCGGGAACCTTGTTCGTTGCCGCAACGAGAAATTGGCGCTTCCGGAGCAGGGGGACGGCAAATTCATCAGACAACCTGAAACCTTCTTGCAGCCAGGGCGCGGCTTGCACGATTGTATTCAGCTGAAGGCACTGGGCAATCGGTGAACCGAACAGTCGAATGATGTAGGCATCGTCAGATCCGCCTTCTAGTCTCTTGCGGAAATCCTCTGGTGGAAGGACAGTCGGGATCGGCACGCCAGAGCTGCGCTCAAAGCCGGGAAACAGTTCCTCGACGTTGTCCGAGTAGGCTCCATCCGGGTAGGCATTCAGCAAGGCAACCATGCGATCAGCAATATCGATGGCTATCCGGTCATCCGATTCGAGTACGATCCGCGCCGGTGTTGTTTGCTCGCGTCGGCTACTGCCAACCGGGTCGATTACGCTTCGGCTGATCGAGCATTCTGCTGGGTCGGCCTGTAATTGGTTGGCTGCGTAGGCTTCTGCCAAGTCTCTAACCGCAGTGGTGGCGAGTGCCTCCTTGAAAGAGTTCGCAACAGACAGGCTGGGGTTGCGACCTGATCCTTTGAGGGCCAACTCGAGTCGTGCTCGCGTTACAATGACGTAGGTCGCTCCCGTAGCCGTTGAGTTTCCGGCCCCGTCGTCGACTCGTAGTTCTCTTGCCATTAATGAGTCGACTGACCTTGCATACTCGACCACCGCGTCTTCTGATGTAAGGGCAACGTCTACAGTTGATGGAAGAAGATCGCGCAAATCTCCACTTGTCCCGATGACCTTGATCGATGGTATTTGTTCGCGTACTGCCTCCACGTGAATTTCGTTTCGCCCGTCGTCGCTTCGTACAACGTACTTGCTGGAACCGAAGAGCTGACCAGCCACTCCAACGATTCCAAGGCTAAAGACTGGATCCGCCAACATTTTGATTAGACGGTCTGAAGGCAAATCGGAATAGACATTTAGGCGCGAATAATCAATTGCACGAATTGAATCAATCGGTAGTGCTGGCGTTACTATTCGTTGCCATTGTTTTGCGACCGAAGCGGCGGTGATCGGCGAGCCATCCGCATATTGTGCATCCTGATCGAACGTAATCGCGATCCCACGATTGTCGGGCAGTGCAACGGGTGGTGATTTTAGAATGGGCGAGTAACCAAACTGCGGCCCGGTAAAACCCTGAAGACCAGATTGTAGTTGAGCCCCCGAGCAGTCCTGCGTGACCAGCGTTGGTAAAACCGCCGGCCCGATGATCGGATGCCCGCCTAATAGACGGAATGCCTCCTCCCGCATTTGGCCGTACTCACGCATGCTAATTGCGACCGTAAACGACGCCGCCTCAACGCTGGGTGCGCCCGAGATTAGGCATTCAACTTTCGGGCTTGTCGAGCTCCTGGTACCTGGCAGTACGCTGCAACCAACAAGAACACAGGCGTACGCTGCAGCAGCGATAGACGAGCCAATCCGTAACCGTTTCTGTTGTCCCATCCGTGTTGGGCCGGTTGCTAAAAAATGTAGTCGATATGCCACGACTTTTCCTGTCCGGGCGCGATTGTGCACTCCAGATACGGTTCCCAGGAGAACGTTCGCTCATTACCCCAGATAGGCAAGAAGGCCGGAATGTAACTACAGGCCCCTGCAATAAGTCCGAGTTTTGGATGCCGCTGCAAAACGTAGAGACCTGAGTGAGCTTCATGATTCAGCGCCTGGTAGTGGTCAGTATCCCATATTTTTGTCCGGCGGCAGATGAATCCGCTTCGAGCAAATCCGTATCCGTCATTCTCCGGAAAAAAAACAGGTGTGTTAAACCGGCAAAGCTCGACAGTTTCGGGTTGTGGAAAGAACGGATGGGGGAACCAGCGGATCGGAATTGATGTCGTGCTTTCGTTGAGCACCTTTGTTGCTGATCGGACGGTTCGTCCCGACAGCGACACCTTACGATCGATGCTGAGGTCAAGGTCTCCAAAAACGTGTTGGGTGGTCATCCGCACCAGAAAATCTTCTTTCGACACAGCCCACTGGCATGGGTTAACGACTTCATCTGCTTCGAGATCGCAGACACCAATTCCCAGGAGGAGTGCGTTTGACTCGCCCGTTGTGGTGAGCGGCGCTCTGCTGAATGCATCCGGAATTCCCTGACCGTGGAAAGGCTCGAAACTGTCGGGGAAAGTTGGTCCGGACAAGAGTTCGCCACGTTGCGAGTCCGTTACCTGAAAGATGTACCCTCCCGTACAGTAACGGGTGCCCATTCGTTCATTGTCAGCGACGGGGTCCAGGATGGAGACCTCGAGTGAATTATTTCGGATCGAAAGCATCAGTCAGGTTGTGATTCTTTAAGGTGTATGTGGGGTCCGCCATTCACGTTGCATGTATGTTTCAATCGCATACAAAAGAAAAGGGTCCTCCTCAAGACGAGAAGGACCCTTCGGAAAACCTCTTTGTCGCTTGCTACTTCAGACGGAACATGATTGGTAGCGACATTTTCACTTTAACGGCGACACCACGCTGGAGGCCCGGTTTGAACTTCGTCGAGGTAATGGCTCGGAGCGCTTCTTCGTCGCAACCTGCACCAATCCCACGAAGGACAACGGCGTCCTGAACATTCCCTTGCTCGTTCACGATGAACTGAACCGTGACACGGCCTTCAACGCCTGCCTTCTTTGCGATCGGCGGATACTTGATCTTCTTGTGGAGCGCTTGCATTCCGCCAACTAGCTCTGGAGGATCTTCAACCACGATGAAGAATGGCTGCTCTTCTTCTTCTGGCTCTTCAGAAGGAGGAGGAGGAGGAAGATCCGCAATTGGCTCGTCGATATCCAAGGATGCGTCGAGGTCAAGCTCGTCGTTCTCGAGGATTTCGTCGTTCGGGACTTCGACCGGAACAGGAGGTTTTGGTGGTGGCGGCGGGGTTTCGATCTGCTTCGTCTGCAGAATCTCCTCCATCGTTACCACTTCCTGATTGGTCATAACAATCTGTTTCACCTCACCGCCGTTGATCGGAGCGTTTGTAAGCCCGATCAGTGCCAGCAACGAGAGGACCATACCTGTTTGAGCAAAAATTCTGTATTTGCTGCGTAGGTCGGCCTTGCTAGTTTTTCGTAAAGCCATAATTTGATTCTCGTTTTCCGTCGATTTTCTTGAAGCTCGTTTCTGGAAACCCAGTGTTGAATCCTGACGACGCTTTCCAGCTCAAGTCAGCAGAGCTAGAACAGATAGTTACAAAAATATGTTGATTACGGCAATGGATTTTTCCGCAAAGCTCAAATCCGCGCCACTGAAACACCCTGCTGCATACCCCTGAGCCAATTTCAGCTCGCTAATTTTGCAATTAGGCTGTAATTATCCAACGCTGTAATTATCTATCGCCACCGTAATTGCGCTTGGGCTTCCTGTATTCAGAAGTACGCGTTTCTATATACAACGAGATTGCGGGGCCATTTCGTATTCAACCGCGCCGCATAAAGGACTTGGCACTATGCTGAAAGTTGCTCGCAAAGCGTAGAAACGTCTGGGAACAGTTCAGTTGGCTGTTTTAGACCCTGGCTTCGCGCGAAGTAAATAAACGCCAAACCACGGCAACTGACACGCCAATTGAGTTGGCGATGGCATCAAACGGATCCATCAGTCGGCCCATGTCGAGCCATTCCTGGTAAAATTCCGTGGCAATTCCGTAGAGAATGCCTGACGCAATCACCACAAGAGCGACCCGAGTGCTTGGCGCTGAAGCCGTTCTGAACCACAGCCATCCGAAGATCGAAAACATCGCCAGGTGCAGCACTTTGTCAAAGCCGAAAATGGCGATCTCCGGCAAGTCTTGTCCTGGAATGCTGCAAAGGCCGAGTATTACCAGTGTCCAGCCGATCGCGAGCATGCGCGCTGTACTACGGTCTATTCCAGAAGGGTTCTCGTTCAAAGTGTTTCCAATGTTTTCGGATGACTCTCCTCATTGTCTATCGAACGAGGAGCACTACTGTCAGAAGATTATTCGGGAATCGTGCTGGACTCCGAGGCGTCGTCGAGTTCTTGCTGGAGGTCTGACGAATGACCTGTAATAAGTATTCGTTGTTGCAGGTCGTTTCCTCGATACAGGCTGGCAAGTACCTGTGGCACCATGCGGATAATATCGGATGCAATTAAGGTTGCGCCTCCGTACTCACTGAGGTAGCGATCGGCGACGACACCGCCGAGAAACGTGCCAACTATGGCAGCGTTTCCAGCACTTAATCCTTGCGCAAGAAAACCACCTATCATCCCAGCAAGTACGTCTCCAGTGCCCGCAGTGGCGAGCAGCGAATTACCAGCCGGACAAAAAACCGTTGGTTCTCCAGGAATACCAATCACTGTAGGATTCCCTTTTAGGACTAACACGCAATTCCAGGCATCGGAATACTGGCTTGCCAGCTTTGCTCTATCCGTCCAATCGACTGCCGCACCAACCAGGCGCTCAAATTCTCGCCGGTGGGGTGTAAGCACCCACTTACCATTCGAATACTCACGTACAATTTTCGGATCCACCCGAATAGCAAACAAGGCATCCGCATCAACAACAATCGGCTTCTTGACGGTCTCCAATAGCTCGCAGATAAATTCCGCCGTATCCGGTTCACGGCCAAAGCCACAACCGACGACGAGTGCATCTGTCCGCTCCAGTGTGGGCGACAACGCCGTTCGCGCGTCGCTGCTTTTTACACCAGCCTCACTTTCAGGGAGGCCCACCGTCATTATCTCCACGACTTTGCGAGCCACAATGTCATGTACGCTCTGCCGCGTGGCCAGGATAACGGCGCCAGCACCAACCCGGAGGGCTGACTCGCTCGCGAGAACGGGGGCACCGGTCAATCCCGGCGAACCGGCGACGACAACTAGAGTGCCGGAAGAATACTTATGGGCATTCTGATTTCTCTTTGGCAGTAAAGCCAGCACGTCTGCGGCAATCGGTTGCACACCGCTGGATTTATCTTTTGCACGATCACGCAAAATGAACGGTGGGATACCGATCTCAACTACGCTGACTGTCCCCGAATGGACGGGCCCATCGTTAAGTAGAATCCCCGGCTTCAAGGCCGCCATACAGACCGTGTAGTCAGCGGCGACGGCGCCGGTGACAGTGGTCCCCCGGTCACCACTCAGGCCACTTGGCACGTCGAGCGCAACAACGCGACCCGGGTGCTCATTTATACAGTTGACAGCTGTCGCGATCGGTTCTCGAATGGGTCCCTGTGCACCCGTGCCAAGCAGTGCGTCAACAATCCACGTGCAATTACTACGCTCGAAGAAATCAACGATCTTATTTAAAGACACTTCCGCATTCAAATCGGCGGTGGTCGAGATGCGTGATATCTGTAGCCGATGATTGTTATTGCCAGATCTTTCAAGTGTGACGGCTGCCAACTGCTCAAGCAAGTGCCGATTCAGCGCAACGCTTGGAGTTTCACGTTCTTGATCACCGACCAACAAGACTTCGACGTCAAAACCTCGAGCATAGAGCGTTCGCGCAACGACGAGTCCATCGCCGCCGTTGTTGCCAGTGCCGCAGCAACAGAGAATTTTATCCGAGCGCCTATCAGCGAGTTGCTCGATGATAGTGGCACTTTCACGCCCTGCAGATTCCATTAATGTGAAGCCAGGAATCCCAAAGTCGTCAATTGTCGCCGCGTCAGCGGAACGCATCGCATCCGCAGAAAGAACAGCGTTCATGGTTAGTCGTTTTGGTTTGGAGGCTCCGGAGTGGACGTCGAACCAACGTACACAGTGTCAGGCAAGAACGATTCCCACTTTGCGCGTACCGACAACGTGTCTGCGCTGAATGTAATTGCTTCGGCGCTACGAAGCGGACTTAGCGTCCCCGAATCCCACTTCCCGTTAAGATTTTGGTCGTCGATGATTCGCAATTGATAGTTTTGCGGTGTTAGCGACGTGATCTCGAATTTGCCAGTCGAATCAGCAGCGGCCACTCCCGCCCTTTGGTGCGATTTTGCAGGAAACGCTTCTACGATGACACGACCTCCTGATGCGGAAAGCGCAATTCCGCTCAGAGACCCAAGATCGTCCGTCGTCATGGGGTCGAAGAAGTGAGACTTTACCGTATCGGCTAAACCGAATGCCGCGCCGTCAAGGTCCATTCGCAACATCCCTGTCCTCGAGAGCGAGTCAACGATCAACTCGTACGATCGCCCGTCTGACGTGCTTGCAAGAAATGCGACCCGATTGTCTGTGACGTCAAACAACCGAATGTTCTGAGATCCTTCGACCTGGTAATACTGGTTCAACTCGATGCCGAACGGGCTCCCTGGTGGGACATGCGAGAGGCTGTCCGTGCTCGCGTCAGGTTTTGGGAGAAATGCCAGAAAGAGTGTCGAACTTGTGTCAGAATCGAGACCCGGCGTAAACGAAAATACGTTGGACGCGGAGTTGTTGCCGGCCGAGTCTGGGAGACTGGGCGGAATAACTTCATGACGCGTTGCCGGCAATGGTTCTGTAACAACCACGACTTCTCTTGGATCGGAAGCCGACAGGTACGCCTGCCGAACGTTACGGACAACCTGTGTTACGGAGTCTCTGATCGACCAGCCCTCCATAGATTCCGGATATATCTCTTCAGAGTACCGAAGGGCCACGCGTGCATTAGAAATCGTCCGTAAGCGTCGCATTTCTGGAGGCGTCATGTCGTAAACGAAGGAATACATTCGAAGTGACGAAACGCCTGACTCTTTTGCAGTTGTAAAAAGCGTGTCGGCCAATGCAACTCGTTCAGACTCGTCGACTCGCTTGTTGTTGTTGCGGTCGGTAAGGCCAAGAATGAGATAGTCGCCGGGAGTGAGGTAGTCAAAAGTGAATTCACCCGCCTCGTCCGTTTGCGTACGGTACTTCGGTCTCGCAGGAAGTCGACGATTGATGCGGATGGAGTCCGTGAGCGGATATGCGAATACGTCCGTTCCCTTTATCGGCTTGCCGTTTAGGTTGCCAACAATGATTCCTGCAATTTTGCCCCGGTTTACTTGGTTGCCAGTCGAGAAAGCAAAGCTTTTCGCGTTGGCATAAGCGACTCCGTTTGCGTCGCGTAAGCGGGTGTCCAAGGTTAGAACGTACGTTGTATTGGGCGTGAGTCTTTCGCTTAGCGCTACGGTGGCGACGCGACGTTTCCAGGAAATCTTTGGTGGCGCATCGGGTTCGGGCGAAATTGAAAAAGCCTGATTGAACGATGATTCATTCATGTACTCAGAAAATTCGAAACGAATCGTCTTCGAATCTGCAGGTACGTTGACTGCGTCGCGACCAGGGGTCATTGAAGCAACCATAGGAGCAACCTTGTCAACGGGTCCACCGGTCGGTGCAACAGGAACCGCACAGGAAGACAGTATCAGGACTAAGGCAAAGAGGCCCGTGGTATTCGTTCGTCGTCTACTGCGAATCATTCTGTCGCTCGCTGC
>RCNE010002373.1_pt1 | contig 10113 bp, 7 predicted proteins | sample 2041361 | NCBI WGS metagenome assembly RCNE01 (sample SAMN09708229, study PRJNA481090) | Marine sediment metagenome, whole genome shotgun sequencing project. | reverse complement strand
ATGCCCGCCACCGGTGACGTCACCGCGGAGCAGGGAAGCACGGATATCACTATTGATTTGTCGAACCTTTCAGCAGGCACTTATGTTGTAAAGGTCGATGGCGCCTCAGTAAAGGGATCTGTCGTAGTCGTTAAGGCAAAGTAAAAAGTAAGACGGAAGCGAGCCAAGTCGACTAGCGGTTTCGTGCGCAATTGAGCACAGGCTCCACGCACAAACAAGACCGCTCAACCGCACCTCGACGGTCGCCACTATTCTACCGCTCGAGACGCTCCTCAAACACGTGCCTACTTTCACCGCGACATACGAGCGATTGCTCTTTCAGATTTGCCTTGCGTTAGTCGCTGTGCCTATCGTAGGCCTCACGAACGCGGCTGCGCAATCGTCGCGATCGATGCCTCACGATGAAGGGATCTCAAGTTCGCACTCGCCAGCTTCCACCCCGCCCAGTATCACTGGCGCCAAAGTGGACTGCGTCAACGGCAAGGCGGCAGACTTTCCCTGTTCGGGTCTCGACTTGATGTCGTTCGTTTCAATTGAGGCGCTCGGAGTTCTCGCAGTGAATGATATCTGGGGTTGGACGGATCCGGAAAACGGAAAGGAGTATGCGCTTGTCGGTTCATCAGGCGCCTTGAGTATTGTCGACATTACGGATGCCGTTAATCCGGTTGTTGTAGGGACTCTTCCCACAAACAGCGGCTTTGCAACCCAGCGCGATGTCAAGGTCTACGCCGATCACGCCTTTGTCGTCAGCGAAGCTTCAGATCACGGGATGCAGGTGTTTGATTTGAAGACGCTTCGGACACTGACCGGTAGTGCCTCGACCCTGGTGGCTGATACGGTTTACGCCGGTTTTGGTCGGGCTCACAATATTGTGATCAACGAAGAAACCGGGTTCGGGTACGCGGTTGGCACAAGCTCGGGGACGTGTCCGGCTGGCTTGCACATGATCAACCTCGCCATTCCCGATGAACCGACGTACGCTGGTTGCTTTGCTGACTTCGATACAGGAGGAAGTATTCCCGGATACACGCACGACGCACAGTGCGTCGTATACAACGGTCCCGATTCCGAACACACCGGTAAGGAGATCTGCTTTGCGGCAAATGTGTCGCACATTGCACTTTCCGATGTCAGCGACAAGTCGGCTCCTGTCCGAATTTCAATTGCAACGTATCCGACGGCATCATACATCCATCAGGGTTGGCTCAGTGACGACCACCGTTACTTTTATCAGAACGACGAATCGGATGAACGGACTGGCAGAGTTGCTACAACTCGAACGCTCATCTGGGATTTAGTGGACCTCGATGATCCCGTGTTGGCGGGCGAGCACTTCAGCACGGTACCTTCCACTGATCACAACTTGTACGTCGTAGGTAGCAAGGTCTACCAGTCAAACTATACCGCCGGGTTGCGGATTCTCGATATCTCAGATCCGATTGCTCCGTTCGAAGATGCGTTCTTCGATGTTTATCCAAAAAACAATCTTTTTGGCTTTGACGGATCCTGGAGTAACTATCCATTTTTCGAAAGTGGCAACATCATCGTGACAGAACGAGCCAGCGGCCTCTACGTTGTCCGCCCTGCCTCTGCACCAGTCGCCGTTGATGAAGGTCAGTTAGTACGCGAATCACTGCGTGTCTTGGGAGCTTATCCGAATCCTTTTGTGGGCGCGGTTAATGTTGCAATCGAAAGTGCCCGTCATCAGACGCTGTTCGTTGCGTTGTATGACATTCTAGGACGGCAGCGGATTGCACTTCATGGTATTGTTACGGATGTTGGAGCGAACGAATTCAAACTTGACTTGCACTCGCTTGAAGCAGGGACCTATTTTCTGCGGATTGATAGCGACGGCGCATCGCAGACCCTTACGCTCACTGCCGCAGGCAATTAGCGACGACTCTGTAAACAGCACTAATCCAAATGTCTCTTCCACAACTTAGCTTTGCTGTTGTAGCGCTTTGCCTTCTCAGTATCGGATGTTCTCCTCGCAACGACGACTTGCAACGCGCCATCGACGACGGACCGTTTGATGTTTGGATCACCGGCGGATCGGTGATCGATGGTACGGGATCTGATGCGGTTCGTGCGGATATTCTGATTCGTGCAGACAGTGTTGCGTACGTGGGTCCGATTGATCGGGATGATATTCTAGCGCAGGAACAGCTTGATGCTACTGGAAAAATAGTATCTCCAGGATTCATCGACACCCATGCTCATGGCAGTCCAGAGCGCACACCGGGCTTCGAGAATTTCCTCGCAATGGGCGTGACGACGATAAGCCTCGGCCAGGATGGCGGCGGTCCCGCTCGGGCAGATCTTGAAGTGTTTTTTGATTCCCTGAATGCGTCTGGTTTGGGGACCAATGTCATTTACTTCGCTGGTCACGGTACACTCCGGATGATGAGTGGAATCCGTTACGACGAAAATCCGTCGGCTGATCAGATCAGCAGTATCGTACGGCTGCTTGATCAGCAGCTTGATGCGGGTCTATTCGGAATGACGACAGGCCTTGAATACACGCCTGGAATCTACGCAGGTGATGCAGAGTTAGTTGAGTTGGCGAAGGCAGTGGGTGCGCGTAACGGACTGATCATGAGCCACATGCGCAACGAGGACGATGACGAAGTGGAGCGTTCGATGCGTGAGCTGCTACGCCAAGGTGCTTTTGCGCCGGTACAGGTTTCACACATGAAGTCCGTTTACGGAAAAGGAGCAGGTCGCGCAGAAGAATTGTTGGCCGTTCTTGACAGTTCGCGCGCAGGAGGCCGGGCGGTAACAGCAGACATGTATCCGTACCTGGCGAGCTACACGGGTATTGGAATTGTGTTTCCGACTTGGGCGAAGCCGCCGAACGATTACCCGACGGTTCGACGAACGCGCCGCGCCGAGCTCGCAGAGTATTTGCGAAACCGGGTTAACCTTCGCAATGGCCCCGAAGCCACGTTGCTTGGTACCGGAGAATACGAGGGTAAGACGCTTGCGGATTTGCAGGCCGAGATGGGCAAGCCATTTGAGGATATTCTCATAGACGACATTGGCCCCGGCGGCGCTTCGGGTGCGTATTTCGTTATGAACGAGGCGCTACAGGAGCGGATCGCCCAGGATCCGTACGTAATGTTTTGTTCAGACGGCAGCCCGACCGGGTTTCATCCGCGTGGCCATGGAACGTTTGCGAAGATCATCGAGACATATGTGCGTGAAAAGAATCTCTTTTCGCTCGAGGAGGCAATCCGGAAAATGACGAGTTTTCCGGCCCGAACCATCGGGCTCGATCGGCGCGGCGAGCTACGCCCTGGGTTTATTGCCGATATCTTGATCTTTGACCCAGCGTTGGTGCACGCAACGGCGACCTACGCCAATCCGCATCAACTGGCCACGGGTTTTGATCGTGTCATGATTGGCGGCGTTACGGCTTTTGCGGATGGAGAGGCTTCGTTCGTTCGGCATGGGAACGTGTTGCGGAAGGTCGCGCACTGACCTGTAGTCGGCATCACATAGCCCTGTCGTTACTCGCGTCATTCATGCCGCTGCTGGGACAAGGCTGCTCGCCCGTAATCAGTGGATTCCAAACCGCACGAATAGTGCCAGAGGGGGAGTCGGAGATCATGCCGATCTACGCGGCCACCTATAGCCGGCGACCGGGATACAGGTCGCCGGAAACCTTGTTTGCTTATCATGCAATCGGTGTACGAACATCAGGTCGACTCTCCGCTCGTCGAGAATTTCAGATAGGCTATGCACGTCTTATTGTACCGCGTGGGCAAGGCGATGCACCAGGCGCCAATGTTGCAATGTTTGGCATCAAGCGGAGTTTGGCTGAGGATTTTGCCGCACTAGTGCTTCCGGCTGGTGTGTGGTTTAACAGCTATGGAATTGGGGTCAGCCTTCAGCCGGCGATTGTTTTGACCGTACCCGTGACGGACCATGTCGACATTAATCCTGCTCTGTCAGCGATCATAAGTCCGATTGGCCTGGTCAACGTCGACGTGAATTTCGCTGTCGGGGCGGCACTCAGTGACAAGTCTCGTCGATTTGTTCTCAGACCAGAGGTTGGTCTACTTGTGAGCCCGAACGATCGCGGCGTACAATTTACTGCCGGCGTCGGTTTGACCGTGCGCCGGTCGACAAGGCCGAGGAAGCAACCTTAGGTACGTGGCCGCGGGATGGCTAAGACCGCGCAAGCAAAAAGTGGTCGTGGCCACTCAGTCGCTACCCAGCGGACGCCATTCCAATTCAGGCAATACCTCAGGCATTGGCGAATCCGGCATTCGCCCCATTTTGAACAAGGCCATCTCTTTGAGAATATCCAGGATGACGGCGGGCCGGGCGAGGGTGGACGTTCCGTGGATCCGAGGTGTGTAAACAACTCCGATCTCACTGGTCCTGAAGCCAGCAGCTTTGGCACGAGCCTGGAGTTCAACATCCACAAACGAACCGGTACTTCTCAATTTGGTGCGGTCCAACACTTCACGCTTGAACAGCTTGAGTGCAAAGTTTACGTCTGTTACATCAAGCCCGAATGTGCGGCGGATCAGCATGTTGTATCCGCGGGAATAGAGTAGTCGCTTGAGTCCCTCGTCGGATCGATTTGTTCTGAATCCACAAACGAGGTCGACGTCGTCTTCGATCATCTTGTGGTATGCCCGGACCAATGCTTCCATATCAAACGGAAGATCCGAGTCACAATATGCTATCAGCTTCCCGCGTGCAGCGGCAAATCCCACGCGCAAGGCGCCGCCCAGACCACTGTTGGTCTTGAGATGCAGAACGCGCATCCGCCCTCTATGTGCAGTGGCAAGTTGCTCCGCGATCGATCCCGTGGAATCGGTAGATGCATCGTTGACAACGACAATCTCCCAATCCTTCGAAATGAGCAGCAGGTTGGCGATACCTTGAGATACAGCTTCGCCGATATTCTCCTCTTCGTTGAAAGCGGGGAGTACCAGGGAAACGTAGGGTATTTCGGTCTCGCCTTGTTGCAATCGGGTTTGCTCTGCTCAGACGAGACGGATTAGGCAGGAACGCTTACGTTTACCGGAGTAAGCCAGCCATAGGGATCGTTTCCACCTTCGACGATATCGAAGAAAGCGGCTTGTATCGCCGTCGTGATCGGTCCGCGTGTGCCGGAACCAACAACATACTTGTCGACGGAGCGAATTGGCGTTACCTCAGCGGCGGTACCAGTGAAGAACAATTCGTCCGCAATGTAGAGGGCTTCCCGAGGAATAGCGGTTTGTTCAATTTCGTATCCGAGATCTGCTGCAATTCGGAAGATTGAATCGCGCGTGATCCCAGGCAAAATGGAGAACGCAGCCGGTGCTGTTAGAATTTTTCCATCGCGTATTACGAATAAGTTTTCGCCGCTTCCTTCAGCGACGTAACCTTCGCGGTTTAACATGATTCCTTCCATGTAACCGTTGAGGACCGCATCCATCTTGACCAACGAAGCGTTTAGGTAATTGCCTCCAGCTTTGGCAAGAGACGGAAACGTATTGGGTGCCATCCGCGACCAGGATGCCACATGGACGTCGACTCCGCTTTCCATTGCTTCCTCACCAAGGTACTTGCCCCAGTTGAGCACGGCGATAAACGCATCGACCTTGTTCTTTAGCGGATTTACGCCGAGCCCACCTACTCCGCGGTAGATCACCGGACGGATATAGCACGACTGCATTCCGCTTGCCTCGATGGTCTCGATTACAGCCGCCTCCATTTGCTCCTGCGAATATTCAGAAGCCATCCGATAAATCTTTGCTGATTCCTCGAGTCGCCGCATGTGTTCCGGGAGCCGAAAAACGGCCGGTCCACTCTTCTTGGTGTTGTAGCAACGAATTCCTTCAAAAACCGACGATCCGTAATGGATAACGTGCGAGAGGACACTGATGTTTGCTTCGGCGTGGGGAACCAGTTTGCCGTTGAACCAGATATCGTGTTGCATTGGGCGTTCGTTGTTGAGAAAATTGCGAAAGGCGAATACTAGGCGATGCGAGTGGTACCGCTTTACGGGGCAGTTTGTTCTCATACATCTACCGGAACCGTCATGGAAAACGAACGGTGGATGTACAAGAGTATTATCGGGTCACACAGCAATTCAAGTGCGTTTTTGTAGTACAAATCTGTTTACAAACGCGCGGGCGCTTCTTTGCAGTGACGACTGTCTGACGCTTGTTTAGCTTGTAGCAGAGGGGTAGCGGGTGCTACCCCCGGGGAGAATTTGCTCATACGGAGCCTTGATCACCGCTTACAAAGCGAGCCTGCCAAAACGGATCACCGATTTCCTTGAGCGTCAAAATCGACTAAAACCACTTGGATACGCTAAACCGCGCAATTGTCCACAAAATTTTGCCCGATGCTTTGACCGTACCCGAAACCGTACCCGTTATCTTTGACACACCAATTCGACGGCGATAGCTGACCGGCACCTCGACGATCCGGAGGCCGTTCTGAGCTGCCTTGATCTGCATCTCAATCGTCCAACCGAAAGTCTTGTCCGTCATCACCAATTCGTCCAGGGCCTTCATCGTGATCGCCCGGAACGGTCCAAGATCTGTGTAGCGGACTCCCCAAACTATCCGCATCAAAAAGCAGGCAACACGATTGCCGATCAATGCCTGAGGCAACATCGCTCCTGGTTCGCGCTCTCCGAGTATTCGAGATCCGATAACGAAGTCCGCTTCACCGTTCAGAATCGGATTAACGATCAGCGGCAATTCGTCCGGATGATCTGAATAGTCGCCGTCGAGAAATACGATAACATCCGCCGAATAATCTCGCGCCGCCTGAATTCCTCGCAAACATGCAAAACCGTACCCGCGGTTTACCTCGTTGACGACGGTTGCTCCGGCTGCCTCTGCGTTGCGCACCGTCTTGTCGGTCGAGGCGTTGTTGACGACAACAACCGTGTCAACGATCTCGTCAGGCAAGTCGCCGATGACCAGCCCTATGCTGGTTGCTTCGTTGAAAGCAGGAATGACAACGACAACTTTCATTTGGCCGGCATTAAGATTATCGGACGTAGTTGAGTGTGTCAATGGCAGTTTGCTCAACCACCAACGGCAAGGAATAGCGACCAATGGCTCCGATAAATCCGATTTCCGTTTGCGAGCGATTATCCCATTCAACTCCGAACTCTGTCATCAACACCGAAACGTCTCGCAATCGTACGGGAACGCCTAGGGGTTGCTGGAGGCTGGACGAGACAAATGATCGATCAACGGAGAGGTTGACAACGAATTCCCATCCTTCAAGTACTCGTTTTCCGGTCGACGTGTTGTACGGCACTAGAACGCGACGGTAGTCATTAATCCGGGGGTCAAAGACATCGTACTCCGTAGAGAGTTGGTCCGGTCGCTCAATTCGGCCCAACAAGACTACAGACTTGACGATACCGCCAGCACGAAACTCGGTCGCACCCGATCGTACATCAGGCTTTGGAGGCATAAAGACACTGATGGATGTGGTTCTGTCGTCTGGACCGGAAACGGTAATTGTTGTCAGGGCGCCCGGCGTTGGACGTTGTGTGGTGTAGAAAAGGTGGGACTGATTACCGTCGGGCAATGCCACCAGGGAGTCGTTCCAGGAAATCGGGTCTTGACCCTGAACTCTACTTTTCAGCTGCAGTTCGTTGAGTACGGGTTGTACCGGAGCCAGATCTTGACGGACAATCTGCACCCGCACTAGCTGAGAATCGGAAGACGCGTCAAGCGTTCCGAACAACACGTGGGCAGGTTGGGGACCCTGTTCTGTAAAAGGTGAAAAGGCGCTATCACACCCGACGAACGCCAGGCAGACGACGATCATACTTGATAAAACCCCGGCCCAGGTACTTGAGTCGTTAGGAGACCCCCCGGGGCGATTTGTTTGATCGTTTACCGTCATTTGAATTCCACCTTGATACCAAGCGACGGGATAAACGGTAACTGGTCGACTCGTTCCAGCGTAACGTAATCAAGGTCAAACCAATTGCTGCGATCATACGCGTTGACAACACTGCCCTGAAACACAAGCCGGACACGACGGGACAGACTGACCGTTCGGTCGATCGAGACGTCGAGGCGGTGAAACGGGGGCAGCCTTCCCTTAAACGATTCTCCGAACAAAAGGCGAGTGGGACCCGCCTCGGCCGCGTACTCGACCTCCGGATCAATTGGGACTTCCTCGTAGTAGCCTCCCAGGCGTGTAAACGGAAGCCCGGACCCGTACTGCCAACCGGCGATAATCTTAAATCCTTTGATCACCGTGCCAGCAGAAATCCGAATCGTGTGCCGTCTGTCATGAGGCGGGCGAAACGTTTCTGCACCCGAAAAATACTCGATCGAACCCAAATCGTATGACACACTACCAAACCACTCCTCCCGTTGGATATTCATCCTGATATCGATCCCCTTCGCAATTGTCGTGGCGTCGATGAATTCAGTGCTCGTCGTGAGAATTTCGCCGAGCGTGGGGAACGCGACGTGCAAGGTTCTGCGATGGTAACCCTCAACGTCAAACACCATGTTTGTACCGAGAGGGCCCGACAGTCCGAGCAGCGCGTGGCGAGAACGAGGAACAGGCCGGTTTTCTGGTGACGGGGTCCACACGGTGAAGATGTCCGATGCAACACGGTCATCCGTTAGGCCCACAATTTCTTGATGGTAGATTCCCCATGCCGCGGAGGCACTATAACCCGCACTAATCGGAAGCGGCACTGAAATCTGCAGCCGAGGCTCAACGTAGGATTGTCCCCGACTTGGAAACGAGTGAGCACGGATCCCCGGCACCACATGGAGTCCACCCGGAAGATCAATTCTTCCTTCAACGAACGCTCCACCTTCGGTAACGAACTCTTCGCGACTATCAGCCAAGAGAGGTCCCAGCTTGAACTTGAGCTGTGAGGTCTGGGCGAAGATTCCGAAGTGAAGTTGATAAGCCCCAAGCAGGTAGGCAAAGTTAAACGAACCCTCAAACCCGCCCACTTCTGTCGATTGGTTCGGATCTTCTTCTGGACCTTTCTTCATAATGAATCGAGTCGTTGAGACCGTGATTTCCGTAAGCACGGGTCGTGACTGCGACAAATAGAAGTAGTTAAATCCGTACGCTTCGTTGGTCCACGATACTTCGCGGTCAAGCAATTCGTTGCCCGCCAGATTCCCCTGGTCGTGCGAGCGCAATGCAGTAAATGCAAAATTGCTCGTTTCATTCAGGAACGCGTGAAACTTGAGAAAACGATCACCAAAACTGTAAGGTAAATCCAGTCCCAACGCCGATTCACCGTAGTCACGGATTATCGATTCACGAGCGCTGAAAATCACCGATGCCCGATTGTCAACGATTGGTATCTCTGCTTGGATCGCCCCGAGAAACGGAGAAACCGACATCGAGCCCTGAAATCGTTTCTTGTTTCCGTTACGCGTGTTGACATCAACCACAGCCGCGACTCGGCCGCCATAGTAGGCTCCAAAGCCACCGGCATAGACGTCGGCATAGGACAAGATGTCGGATGGGAAAACCGAAAACTCGTTAAGTATGTGAAGCGGTTGCAGGATTCTCATGCCATCCAGCAAATAGAGATTCTGCATCGGCGCACCGCCACGGATATAGAGCTGTCCGCCACGATCCCCGAGAGTCACTACGCCAGACCCTCGCGTGAGCGCAGCAGCAAGATCCCTCGAGAGACCCGGGGCAGGAATGTTGCTCAGTGACCTCGGGCTGACAATCGACAGGCCTGCCGGGCGATTCTGATTTGACGAGCGTTCACCCTCTACAACAATTGTTGAGATGATTTCTTCGTTTTCATCGAGTGCATAGTTCTGCGTCCTGGAGTCTGCGAATTCAAACGAAATGGTGTCACTGACTGACACGTATCCAACAAAAGAGATCGTTACCGCGTAACGCCCCGGGGGAATTCGGTTGATCAGATAGAATCCATCTTTGGTCGCGGTACCAATCAGACGATTGTCATCAGTCCTCAGAACGACATTTACGCCGTCCATCGGAGACCTCGTCTCGTCAACGATGCGTCCACGCATCGAGGCAAGTTGTGCGTTGGCCGCAATCGGGGCCAGCATCATGCCAGCGAGGATCAAAAAAACAGCAGAAAGAGCAGCGCGCATCAACTGGGGGCGAAAG
>RCNE010002372.1_pt1 | contig 10113 bp, 10 predicted proteins | sample 2041361 | NCBI WGS metagenome assembly RCNE01 (sample SAMN09708229, study PRJNA481090) | Marine sediment metagenome, whole genome shotgun sequencing project. | reverse complement strand
GGTTTGTGGCTGCTGTCAGCGTGAGCTGCAGCGGCGATAAATCTGACAAGGAGGAAAGCGCGGGCTGTTTTGGTGCTATGGGGATTGTGGCTTACTGCTGCGTTGTTCGATGCATTGAGCAACGGCTTTGATGGTCTTTATGAGCATGCGGTAGTTGGTTTGCACTGCCTGACCTTGCCATCAGGGCCTTCGTGTCGCCCCCATTTACCAGCTTTGAGTCCAACTGTGGGAAGTTGGCTGCAGTGATTGGTCCGGCGCATAGACACAAGAGCGGCGGGTATAAGCAGTTCGTCATGCGGCATCCTCCCATGGCGGCGCTCGGGATTTTGGAGTTTGGCCGCGTTTGAATGTCTCAACAACGATCATCACGCCGCCGCATTTAGGGCATGCCTGTTCCTTCTCGTTGGTGTCGGCACATTGTTCGTCATCCGTTTTAAGATCAGCGTCCGGGACCACATCGAGCAATCTCCTGATCATTTCGATCCTGTTGCGACGAATGCCGTTCGCAAGGAAGCCTGTGTGGCGGATTCGATGGAAGCCGGAGGGTAAGACATGGATCAAGAACCGCCGGATGAACTCAGAGGTGGAAAGCCGCATGACCTTCATTCGATCACCGGATTTGACCCGGTAGTCTTTCCACCGGAAGGCTACGGCGTCTGCATCGGCGCTAACCAGGCGGTGGTTTGAGATCGCGATCCGGTGCGTGTAGCGGCTCAAATATCTGGACACGGCACCACATTCGCCGGTGTGAAGCCGCGCTCAAACCCCAGGATGTAGCGGGTGGGCAGCTGGCGCTTGGTCACCGGACCGATCCGGGGCACGCGGCGCAGCAGGCCGCCTGCCTCCAGTTGGCGCAGGTGATCGTTGAGTGTCGAGCGACTGATCTCACAATCGTGGGCCAGCCGCACCTGTGACGGAAAGCAGCCGTAGTCCGGATTGAATCGGTCGCAGAGATGCCAGAGCACGATTTTGGCTGTGGGCTTCAACCCGCGCTGCTTGATGGCCCAGTTGGTGGCTTCATGGCTCATGGCGCGGGCCTCCGAACCGGGGGCGCGATGCGCGTGGTGAATCCGTGATCGGCCAACTCGCCCAGCGCGTCGTCCATAGAGCGCACCAGTGCCCAGCCGAAGCCCTGCGCCAGCACCGCATCGCGAAACGCCTCTTGGGTGGGACGCAGTCGGCCCTTGGGTGCCTTCAGCTCCAGAAACAGGACGCGCCCGTCACAGAGGGCCATCAGATCGGCAAAACCTGCATGCACGCCCATGAGGCCAATATGCAGTTCGTTAATGTCGCCCTCGGACAAAGTCACAATCCGGATAGTCATCAACAGAGCCTGGCTCAATCCCCCGCAGCGAGCACCATTGGAAAAACCGCGTCAGCGCATTGCGATCATTCTGGGAAGAGAGTTTGGCCATCAGGTCAGCCCATGCCGGAGACAGCGATCTGACAGTTTGGATCAGCGATGAGGCTGTTTGCTATGTGGTCGGCGGCGCGCCGAACCACACGTGGAAGGCAGCCCCGCTACTCGGACCTAGCGATTGAACTTTGTCTGACCTTGGGAATGGTTTTCAAGCAACCGCTGCGCCAGACCCAAGGTTTTATGCGCGGCATCGCAGGAATCCTGGGGGTTGAGATCGCAGTGCCGGATTTCTCAACCCTCTCTAGCCGGGGGAACGGCGTGATATTGCAGACAAGTCCAGGGGCGGACAAGCAAGCCGCGATCCACCTCGTCGTTGACAGTACCGGCCTGAAGATATTCGGTGAGGGCGAATGGCTTGAGGAAAAGCATAAAACCAAGCGCAAACGGCGCACTTGGCGCAAGCTGCACCTCGGTCTCGATCTTGTCAGTGGCGAGATTGTCATCTCCGATCTGACCACGGATAGCGCCGGAGATCCAACGACCTTGCCTGGCCTGCTTGATCAGGTCGACGGCACGGTTGCTCTCTTTCTGGCGGACGGCGCTTATGATGGAGAACCAACATCTGATTTGCTTGCCGCTCGGTTCGGATCGATGATCGAGGTCACGATCCCACCACCCAAGAACGCGGTTATGAGCGCCGTAGTCGAGGCGAAACCATTATGGGCCGCTGGAAGGCCGTCATCGGGCCCAAGCTAAAAGCTCGAGCCTTCGAGAACCAGAAAACCGAGGCCAAGATTGGCGTCCGCGTGCTGAACCGGATGACCGAACTCAGTCGCCCGCATTTCGAACGCACCGGCTGAAATCCATCTCGGGTAGGGCGTGTTCCGAGCCGCCGCTGATCTATGCAACACGGCTTCGAAAAGGCCATTGAGATCGGCGGGGATAGCAAGACCTATGTCTATCTCGGTTTGCAACAGTACTTTGGGGGCATGCCTTACAAAAGCAATCCTTCGGAGGCCTACCAAGTGTCGAATATTCGCTGAGACTGAACCCCGGTGACCCCGAAGTACTGTTTTACGGAGGCATGGTTTTTGCGTATGGTAACATGTTGGATCAGGACATTGAAATGATGCAGCGTGGGTTGCGTTTGCAGCCCTACCACCTGCCTTGGGTGGTTGGTGAACTCTGCCATGCGCTGTATCAGGCGGGTCGGTTCGACGAGGCCCGAGATCTGGCCAAAGGGGTCGTCGCATCAGAGACCAAAACTAAAAGACCCTTGGCGCAATGTCTGGGTGTCCTTGCCGCAATTTCCGTCAATGACGACGATCTAGAAGAGGCGCGAAAATATGTCGCGCAGATCGTGGAATCAGTGCCGCTCGCGTCAACGCGTTACTATCTTTACACGCTGAATCTGAGACGGATGCATAACCAACAGCATGTCGAAAAATTCATAAATGCGTTGCGTAGGGCGGGGCTAGAGTAAACGTCAGACCAGTGGCGCCCCTTGTCCACGCTCCACCCCCATATATTGTCCTTTCACTGCACTCCGCCACAGATTAGGCTGAGCGCGGAGTTGAGGGAGGGCGCAACGCATGCAGGAAAGCGGATCGGCCGCAGAGACGCGACTGGGACATTTTATCCCTGCGATCGTGGAAGACTGGCTGCCTGCAACTGCACCCGTTGGCGCGCGGCACGAGGTGCCTGCTGTGCTTCTTTTCATCGATATTGTTGGGTTTTCAAGGCTCAGCGCCAGCCTTGTCGTTGCCCATGAACGCGGTGCGGAGCAGACACAGCGGCTGTTGAACGCCCTCTTTGCCCGATTGGGTGCCATCATTTCAAACCATGGTGGCGGCGTGGCGAGCATCGCCGGGGATTCATTGCAGGCCTATTGGACACCCACCGAAGGGGTCGCATTTGATCTGCCTGACTGCGCGCAGCGCGCCGCCGCTTGCGCCAAGGAGATCATTGAGGGCTATGGAACAGACGCGGTCACCTCGCACGATCTGCAAGTAAAAGCGTTTCTTGATGCGGGGCATGTTCACCTCACAGTCATTGGGGGCGACACCGGGCCAGTTTTTCCGATCCTTTCGGGACCGATCATCGAAGGATTGCCAGAGAACAGCGCGCATTTGCAACCCGGCAAGGTGCTGGCCACCTCTGCGTTTGTGGATGCGACCAAAGACTGCGCAGAATTTGTTGCGAACCCTACCGGCTTGGCTGAACTTTCCAGCGTCATGCCTTGCGCCGCACTTTCGCCGCGTGCGCACCACCGACACAAAATGCGTTATGTTCCGGGTTTGGCACGGGACTTGCTGGGCGGGTCAGCCGATGACTGGGTCGCAGAATTTCGACGGGCAAGCGTGCTCTTTGCTGAATTCTCGAAATTTGCTTTGCGCGACGCGGAACGCTTTGCCGGGTTCGCTGACACAATGCAAAGCACCATTGCCGCAAATGGCGGCGCAATTGTTCAGCTCCAAACCGACGACAAAGGGTTGATCCTTGTCGCAGCATGGGGATTGGCCGTCAGCGCGCACGAAGACAACGCAGAACGCGCGGTGCATTCCGGGCGCGCCATCCTTGACGCCGCCAAAGCGGTGTCGATGCCCTGCAAGATCGGGATCAGCACCGGCAACCTGCTGTGTGGATTGATGGGTAGTGCTGGATATCGACAGGTCGCGATCATGTCAGAATCGGTAAACCTCGCCTCTGCTTTGGCCATGCGTGCCAGCGACGGACTGCTTGTCGACCCCGAAACACAGCGCCTTGCTGAGAAACGGTTCTCCTTTGACGATCAAGGGCCATTTCAACCTAAGGGACGCGAAGAGGTTTTGCGTATTTTCACGCCCACGGCAGAGGTGCGCGCCGAAGGTGTCTTTGGCCCCCGCATCATCGGGCGGGATGCGGAACTGGCGACGCTTCTGGCCGCTTTTGAGGGTGTCACCAGCGCGCCACTGGTGCAAATCTGGGGCGATGCTGGCCTTGGCAAATCGCATTTGGGATCCGTGTTGGCAGCGCAGCTTGAGGCCCGCGGCATGCATCCCGTGTTTGGCTATTGTGACAGTCTGCGTAGCGCCAGCGCCTTTCACGTTTGGCGTCGCCTGATCGAACGACTGCTTGATGGTGTAAGCGGCGCAGCACATGCTGGGCGTGATGCTGCGCTCAGCGATGTTGTTGAACAGACCGAAATCACTGAAACAGAGCATGCGTTGTTGCGGCAATTGCTTGATCTGGAAGGGGACGTGCCCGCATCGCTCAAATCCCTGTCGCCGGAAAAGCGCGCGCAAACCACACGAAATGCCATCGTCGCGGTGCTTGCAGCGCTGGTGGGCACGCAAAAGGCTGTGTTGATCATCGAAGACGTGCATTGGATGGACAGCGCATCATGGCAGGCGCTGGCCGATATGCGCGAACGCTTGCCGCAGATCGCCGCTGTTCTGCTCTCGCGTCCTGTCGACATGACCGACCTGCCCGTGCAAGCCGTGCGCATGCTGCGCGACGATCCCGGCGCCAAGATTACACTCGCCCCCTTTGGCCGTGCAGAAACGGACGCATTGATCTGTGCCGAACTTGGCATCTTGGATCAGCCACCAACCATGTTGGACCGCATTTACCAGCTTGCCGAAGGTCACCCGCTCTATACCAAGGAACTTGCAAAACTCTTTGTGGATCGTGGCTTGGTGCACATTGACAGCGGGTACGCGCATGTCCCCTCGACCAAGATTGATCTGCAAGAGGTCCATTTCCCCGGCGGGATCGAAGGCGCGGTTTCGGCGCGTATTTCCACGATGTCGCCGGACGTGCAACTGACCATGAAGGTCGCCGCCGTTCAGGGGCGCGATGCGGATCACGCGATCATTGCGCAGTCACATCCGCAGCCAGACGCGCAGATCACGGCACATCTGGACGCAATCCACGCCTCTGGCCTGATGGACCCGGTGTCAGACCACAAAAGCCGCTTTCACCATGCGCTGATTGTGGACACGGCCTATGGCCTTTTGCTGACGGAGCAACGGCAAGTGCTGCACAAGCGGATTGGGCAACTTTATGAGGACGCGATAGCAGAGGGTGCCACACATATTCCAAGCCCCGTTGTTGCGCATCACTGGGACAATGGTGGCGCACCGAAAGACGCGCTGCGCCACCTTCAACAAGCGGCCAAGCAGGCCCGCCGCACTCAGGCCAACGCCGAAGTCATCACATTCCTGACCCGCGCGCTGGAGTTGGAAGAGGAGCACGGGCCGCTGCTTTCGCCTCAGGAAACGGCGTCGATGCATATGTCGCTTGCGGTTGCATTGATGTCCCTTGGGCATCTGGTGGCGACGGATACGCATATGGCGGCGGCGCTGGCGATCTTTGACAAGGCACCACCCGAAACCAACTTCGGATATATCAAAGAGACCTTTGCCCACTTTGTGAACATCGTGGCCCGGCGGCGCGATCCTAATGCCCCAGTTGACCCGCTCAAGCTGAATGCGGCGCGGGTCTATCTCGCCTTGTCAGAGGTGTATTATGATCGCCAAGATACGTTACGCTCGGCGCATGCGACTTTTAGCGCGATGGGGCTTGCCGCTTCAAGCGGCGGTGACAGCGGCCCCTTAGCAACCGCCATGGCGCAGCTTTCGATGGTATCTATCTTTGTGCCTTGGGCGTTAAAGGGCGAAAGCTGGAAAACCAAAGCCGTAGAAATGGTCGGGCGGTTGAATGACCCCAGCGCAAGCGGTTGGGTGCATATGACCTCAGGCGCGTACACATTTGCCAATGCCAAGTTTGAAGAAGCCGCCGCGCTGACCCGCACCGCAATAGAAAGCAGCACAGCAGCGCGCGATCACAAATGCTGGGAATACTCCGTTGCCAATCTGGGTAACATTCTGCGCCTCCAGGGCAAGTTCCGAGAAGCCGACGTTCAGGATGTTCTGACCTACGACAGCGGACACGACAGGGGCGTGCCACAGGTCAAGCTTTGGGGCATCACGGGGCGCATGAAAAACCTGTGGGTGCTCAACGAGTTTGAGGCGTTTGAACAAAGCCTTGACCGGGCGCGGTCGCTGATCACGGACGAGTTGAACAAATTGAACTCGGCGGCATCAAACACAATAGCCTATCACATTTTTGCGGCACTCAACGCGGTCCGGCACCGCGAAACGGCAACAGGCCTGTCTGATCTGATGGCTGCGATTGACCTTTACGACGGATTAAAAGACCCCCAAATCTATATGGTTGATCCGGTGTCCTATATCTTGGAGGCGGGTCATGCACTGCACAACCAAGGGGCTGATCCGAAATCCGTGCGTCGGGTGTTTGACGTGATGGCGCGCAAGTGCGCCAAGCTTGTGAAGCTTTATCCCAGCGCGCGCGCCCGATTGGCCTTGGCGCGGGGCGATCTGGCCGAACACAAGGGTGCTGCGAAAACGGCGGAAAAGCAGTGGCTAAGCGCCGTTACCGCGGCACAAGACTTGCAGATGCCGTTCGATGCCGCCATGGCCCATCATCGTTTGGCCACGCGCAGCACATTGAGCGGGGCAGACGCCGCTTATCACGCTGAACGTGTGCAAGCCTGTCTGGCCGAGTTGGACTTGCAAATGCCCGAGGGCTGGATAGCTTAGAGCACTGCTTTTCAATGTGATCTGCCATTGCCCCTACAGCCATAGTAGTTTGAGCGGCGCAGGATTGCCCTGCGCCACTTGTGTTTACCCTAGCAAAGTCCCATCCATCGACACACCAAATTCGACCACGCGCATGTCTGGGTCGTGGGCGACGCGCATGTTGACCACCAGTTGCGTCTCAAACGGATCACCATTGCCGCTCGACTCTCCGCTGACGGCGTAGACGATCATCATCGTCAGCTCCGTACTGTCGAGCGCGATTGATTTGATCTCGACGCTGCTAAAGACATAGGAATTCTGCCCGACAACAGGCTCAAAGACTTTGCGCACACCTGCCTGTCCGTAAAATGGGCCGCGCGGCAAGATATCGCCGCCTGCACCATAGACAACCGTGTAATCATACGCGGCGTCTTGCGTGGCATCCGCGCCCCCTTGCAACCAGACGCCAAGCGCATCCGCCCGCTTTTCCAGCAGCGCGCGCCGCGCCTCACCTGTGGGTGGCTCTTGATCCGGTGCCTTAGGCGGATGTGGCATACCCAGACTGTCGATCAAGACGGTGTCCATGATCAGCCGATCCGCTTTGATCAACGGTGCCCCTTGAGACGGGTCCGTGAATTCAAAAACCATCGTCGCATAGATCGACTGAAACGGCTGACCCGTCGCATTCGCAACCCCATCCACGGTAAAGTTGCAGAACGCAAACCCCGTGCCCGGATTGATCGCGATGTTGAGCACCTTCACCTTGGTCAGCGTAAAGAAAAAGCCAAGCCGGGTGTAAAATTCAATCGTGCCCTCTTGTCCGACATAACTGCCCTTCCCTTCTGGCGCGGTGGGCAGCACATCACCACCCGGCCCCTTAAAGGCGCAATCATCGGTGAGCGCGGGCCATTCCAGCATCGGGATCTGCATCTCGATCGCCTGCATGATCTGGTTCACGCAATCCAGCATCCCCATCTTGCGCGCCATCCAATCAAAGGGCTGCGGCACGGCAGAGCCAAGCGCGCCCAAGATATCCTTTGCGACCTGCTCACCAGACCAGACCGCGCCCGCCATATAGCCATTAGAGATGGTCGCCGCTTCGGTTGAGGCAAAATAGACATTTCCGGTCTGCTGCGTCTGCAATCGGGAAAGCAACACACCATCAACGCAGTCAAGGAACGTATTCGGCAAAAAATGCCCAGCGGGGCACCCTTGAGAGAACTCTTCCTTGTTCCAGTCAAGTTCATAGTAACTGGGGTTGTTGCTCGCTACATCGGCATCGCCAAACAGGTGGCCCATGGTTTTAAGTACGACTTGCTCGCGCTCGGCTTTGGATTTCGGGGCCAGCTTGACCGCCGCTTCACCAACGATAAAGGCAAACAACGCGGCGGTGCCTTCTGCAGCGGTATTGTCCATCACCCAGACGACATCACCATCCGTGACCAGCGCATCGCCCGACAGCCCGTATTCCGAGATATTGTAGGCCGGGATCGGCAGGCCATTGACCGTCCCTTTGGTGTATTTGGTTGTGTTCGTGCGCCAAAACGGCATGTCAAAGGTGACGAAGGTCATGATCATGTGCGAACTTGCCATGCTCGTAACAGCCTTTTGACGCGCGGGCGGCATCGGCGGGTTGAACGTGATATTGGCGTTCAGCGCGGGGGCCATCGCGATAAGTGATTTGCGCCCCTCAAAGCTCTCGCCCGTGGCCGTCGTGACCGTAACGGATGTGCCGTTGTCGTTCACGCCCGTGACCTTCTGGTTCATCTCCAGCTTGCAATCAGGATACGCGAGAATTTTGTCGATCAGACTTGTGGCGATAGATTGCGCGCCTTCAGTCAGACGGTACCCTTGGGCCCCTTGGATCGGCCAGCGCAGGCTTTGGAACCGCGCCAGACCGCCGCTGGATTTGACGTAAAACAGCAGCCAAAGCATCGAAATATTCTCGGGCTCAGTGGAAAACCCGACCCGGCACAGCATCCGCGTCAGATCGCGGAACGTGTTTGGCGCATTGCCATAGGTCGCGCCGGTCCAATTCGGAGGGGCCACCGCAGCGCCATAACCCGGCAGATTGATTGTGCAGACCCAGTCCCAGACCGACATCGCATCCAGCCCATCGGCATTCTGCGTCTTGGCGGGATCATCCAGCCAGACAGATTGCGACAACTGCTCAAGATAGACGATATAGGCCTTGCCGGGATCAGAGGGCGGGATCGTCGTGCCGATATAGGCCTCAACACTTGGCTGCGCCGTTTCAATCCCGAACACCTGCAGGTTTGCGCCTTCTCCCGCCCAGTATTTATCTGGGCTTGGCCGCACATCCTCTGGCCCTTCATATTGTTTAAATGGCGTTAACCCAAGTTCCGCGGCCAAGTCCCAGACCGAGGCCTGATATTCTTCGTCGCCGATGAAATGTGCGCCCAGATCGAAATGGCTGGTAACCCCGCCACGCGTTTCGGTGATCGTATAGGTGCGTCCACCGACACGGTCGCGCGCCTCTAGGATCAGCACTTTTTTCCCATCTTGGGCGCAACGATACGCAGCGGTCAGCCCCGCCAAACCAGCGCCAGCTACAATCAGATCATATGCCATAATAAATCCCTCCAATAAATGCAGTGATTGAAACAGAGGACCGACAAAAAGAATAGTATCAAATTGGGACGCCTAATTCAGGCAGGGCGCCAGATTCGTCTTAATTCAGCATGGGCGCGCTTATTTCATCAGCGCAGTTAGGCACCCACGCAACGCGGCGGCGTCGTCCAGAATGATGGCTTTTGGCACATGCTCCATCAGGTTTCCGACCTTGCCCACGGCCCCAGCACCAACTGCCAAATTGGAATGAAACTCTGGGCGCAGGACACCGCGCGCGACGCTCCCGGCGAAATAAATCCCGTCCATCGGCATGTATTGATAGGTCAGTTCGCCACATAATTGACCCAGCAGCGATGTATAAGCCTCCAACGTCTGTTGCGCCGCTTGATCGCCCGCTTCATGCGCCTCAACGATGGCCTGCGCGCTTTGGGCCTTGCCCGCGCGTATTCGTGCAACACGCAGCATGATGCAATTTGGGCTCGAAGCTGCCGTTTACTGCGTGTTCTGGCGCTTTCATTTTCAAATCATTTCAAACCAAGTGGATTTTGCTCGTGGGCTTCTTTCTCCAATTCACCGCCC
>RCNE010002371.1_pt1 | contig 10115 bp, 7 predicted proteins | sample 2041361 | NCBI WGS metagenome assembly RCNE01 (sample SAMN09708229, study PRJNA481090) | Marine sediment metagenome, whole genome shotgun sequencing project. | reverse complement strand
CGATCGTGGCGATCTGTGACATCAACCGCGCCGCAGCCGAGGCACGAGCCGCCGAATTCGACATTCCCAACGTCTATGATGATCCGGCAGAGATGTTTGCCGATGGCGGGTTTCAACTGATTGATATTGCGACTTCTGTCGCCGCGCATGGTCCAATCACACGTATGGCCGCTGACCACGGTGTGCATGTCATGCTGCAAAAGCCGATGGTTGAAACTGTGACCGAGGCGGAAAATTTAGTAGAGTATGTTGGCGGCAAAGTGCGGTTTATGATCCACGAAAACTATCGGTTTCGCCCACATTATTTGACGGTTCGGGGTTGGATCGACGACGGTCGCATAGGCACTGTTCGCCACATCGCGATGTCGTGCCGGGGGTCAGGATTATGCGCGCGCGACGGGGCCGAGCCGTTTCTGGTCGAGCGTCAGCCGTATCTCAAGAACTTCAAACGCAATCTGGTGTTTGAAACGATGATCCATCATCTGGACGTCTGCCGCGCCATTGCTGGCCCGTTAAAAGTAGTCGCCGCCCGCCTGAATCGTCTGGCCGACGGCCTGCCGGGCGAAGACACAGCATCAATCCTGATGGAAGGTGAGAATGGGCTTATCGCCACCGCCGACGGGTGTCTGTGCGCGCCGGGCTATCCCGATCTGCACGGAGACAGGCTGGAAGTCATCGGAACCACCGGCACCATAATCATGGATTACAACCGGGTATTTCTCGTCGGGCGTGAGGATGAGGCCGTCGAAATCGACTTGCTGGGACGGTATCAAGAGTGTTTCGACACCGCGATCCGCGCGTTTGTTGACGGCGTTTTGATAGGAACCGCCTTTGAAACGGACCGGCTCGAAAACTTACAGACCCTGCGACTGATGGAGAGCGTTTATACGGCTGCTGGGGTCGAAGTGACGTCATGAACGCTTCAGAAACATTGACACCTTCGGTAAATTTGCGCGCCTTGGCTCAGCTATTTGATGTGAGCGGTCAAAAGGTCTTTATTCCTGGCGGATATGGCGCGTTGGGCGAGGCGCTTGCATGGGGGTTTGCCCAGCATGGCGCACACGTCGCAATTGCCGGCCCAAACCAAACCAAAGCGGAGAAACTGGCCGAAAAAATACGCCACGCCGGGTTGGCCGCGTTGGGGTTTGGAATGGATGCGCGCGATACGGACCAAATTGAAGAAACGACAAACCGAGTGGCGGAGGCGCTGGGCGGGATAAACACGCTGGTCAATTGCGTCGGCGTCAACCGTGAACAGGCTCTGGGCGACGTCACGGCAGAAGCGTTTGATGCGGTGTATCAGACCAACCTTCGATCAGCGATGTTTCTGGCCCAAGCAGTTGCGCGACATCAGATTGCAGCCGGCAAAGGGGGACGGCAAATTCATCTTGCGTCGGTTCGCTCGCAACTGGCGCTGCGTGATCGTGGGTATTCGGCTTATTGTGCGACCAAAGGGGCATTGGTCATGCTGGTCAAACAGCACGCGATGGAGCTGGCCAAACACGCCATAACGGTCAACGGCGTAGCGCCCACTTTTATCCTCTCAGACCGTATCCGGCCCCATCTTGAGCGCGAGGCTTTTCGCGAATCTATCCTTGAACGCAACCCAATGGGCCGGATTGGAGACCCAATTGAAGTTGTTGGCCAGGTGATTGCGCTGGCGGCCGCTGCCGGAAGCTATATCACCGGTCAGACGATCTATGTCGATGGTGGCGTCACGGCTAGCCAATGACAAAGATATTGCGCAGTTCGCGGTGGTTTGACGCAGATGACCTTCGCGGGTTCGGGCATCGCTCCCGAATTATGCAAATGGGTTATGGGCAAGAGGATTGGTCCGGAAAGCCGGTCATTGCGATCTTGAACACCTAGTCCGACATCAATCCCTGTCACGCCCATTTCCGCCACCGGGTCGAGGACATCAAGCGGGGTATTTTTCAGGCCGGGGGGTTTCCCGTAGAACTTCCTGCCCTGTCATTGTCCGAGAATTTCGTAAAACCAACAACGATGCTCTATCGCAACCTGTTGGCCTTGGAAGTTGAGGAATTGTTGCGCTCGCATCCGATCGATGGGGCGGTTTTGATGGGGGGATGTGACAAAACCACTCCGGGCTTGCTGATGGGGGCGATCAGTATGGATCTGCCTGCGATATTTGTACCGGCCGGGCCAATGCTCAGTGGCAATTTGCGCGGCGAGGTTCTGGGCTCTGGATCTGACACCTGGAAATACTGGGACAAACGCCGCGCCGGCGAGGTCGACGAAAAGGAATGGCAGGCGGTCGAGGGCGGTATCGCGCGCAGCTATGGCCATTGCATGACAATGGGCACCGCCAGCACAATGACGGCCACAACCGAAGCGTTGGGTCTGTCGTTGCCCGGCGCGTCTTCGATTCCGGCACCCGACAGCAACCACATCAGGATGAGCGCGGCGTCAGGTCGGCGCATTGTCGAAATGGTGCATGAGGATTTGAAACCATCCGACATTTTGACACGTGCATCTTTTGCAAACGCGATCCGTGTCGCCATGGCGCTGGGGTGTTCGACAAATGCCATCATACATCTCATCGCTGAAGGTCGCCGCGCCGGGTTTGACACGTCGCTTGACGATTTCGAGGCGGTCAGTCGAACCACCCCAGTCTTGGCCAACATCCGGCCATCAGGTGACACCTACCTGATGCAGGACTTCTATTATGCAGGCGGACTGCCGGCATTGATGATGCAAATGGATGAGCTGCTGGATTTGGACGCGGGTTGTGTGACTGGCAAGTCTATCGGTTCCGAAATTGCATCGGCAGAAGTTTGGAACGATGATGTGATCCGCCCGCTTGAAAATCCAGTCTACTCGCAGGGCGCGCTGGCTGTTCTGAAGGGAAATCTGGCCCCTGATGGATGTGTCATCAAACCTTCAGCCTGTGCCGCGAAATTCCTCAAACATAGCGGTCCGCCTCTTGTGTTTGACAGCTATGCCCAGATGAAGGCAGACATTGACGCGCCCGATCTGGCGGTGGATGAAAACACGGTTCTGATTATGCGTGGGGCTGGGCCGGTTGGCGGGCCGGGGATGCCGGAATGGGGAATGCTGCCGATCCCGCAAAAACTGTTGAAGGCCGGAGTGCGCGACATGATCCGCATTTCTGACGCCCGAATGAGCGGCACAAGCTATGGCGCCTGTATTCTACATGTCGCTCCCGAGGCGCATCTGGGGGGGCCGCTTGCGCTGGTTCAAACCGGCGACATGATCGAAATCGACGTTGATGCCCGCCGGATCAACATGCACGTTTCCAAAACTGAATTGGCCGATCGAAGGGCCGCTTGGCGGAAACCAGAGCCAAAATTCGAACGTGGGTACGGCGTGATGTTCTCTAAGCATGTTTTGCAGGCAAATGAGGGCTGTGATTTCGATTATCTTGAAACCGGATATGGCGCGCCTGTGCCCGAGCCGGAAATCCTTTGACCCAAATCCTTATAGATGAGCTAAGAAACATGACAGTTTTTATCCCCAAGATCCTGATAGGCGGTGAGTTCCACACTGCGACCGAGCTAACGCCGCTTGACGTGATCAACCCGTGCAACGAAGAGGTTCTGTGGCAGGCACCGGCCTGCGACGAAACCCATGTCGCAGAGGCCCTGAGCCACGCACGCGCAGCACTAAAAAGCTGGTCTGCAGTCCATGGCTGGCAACGTGCGCAATTGTTGCGCGGCATTGCGGCGGCCATGACCCGGCGCAAAGCGGATCTGGCCAAAGCGTTGTCGCTGGAAATTGGTCGCCCACTGTCGCAGTCCGAAGGCGAGGCAAATATTGCGATCGAGCAATTCGAATGGTTCGCAGGCGAAGCTGAGCGGCTGTTTGGTGAAACCATTTCTTCCCGCCAGGGCGGGCGATTGGTGATTGTACACGAACCGGTTGGCGTCGTCGCGGCTTTTACGGCGTGGAATTTTCCGATCAATCTGTTGGCCCGTAAAATTGCACCGGCGCTGGCGGCGGGGTGCCCAATTATTTGCCGGCCTTCTGAACAAACCCCGATGACATCGACGATCATTGCCGAATGCTGTGTCGAGGGCGGTGCACCGGCTGGCGTAGTGCAGTTGCTGTTGGGGCGAGCAACTGACATCACACCGGCTATTATGGCGTCATATGACGTTCGCAAGATATCGCTGACAGGCTCAACACGCGTCGGTCAAATGTTGATGGCGCAGGCCGCCAACACCGTCAAGCGGACGTCGATGGAACTGGGCGGACATTCGGCAGTTGTGATCTGCAAGGACGCAGATATCGACAACGCGGCAGACCAGTGCGCGCAGTTCAAATTCCGTAATGCTGGACAGGTCTGCATCTCTCCCAATCGGTTTTACGTCCATGAAAGCAAGTCCGAGCAGTTCATTGAAAAGATGGTTGCAGGCGCGCGCGCATTGGGCGTTGGCGACAGTCAGGACTCGGCAAGTTCGATGGGGCCAATGACGCTTTCTTCGCAACGCGACCGGATCGAAGATCTCATTGCGGATACCGTCAAATCAGGGGCAAAGTTGGAAACTGGTGGCGGCCGGCCCGCCAATCTGAACCACGGCTACTATGTCGAACCGACTGTGTTCTCAAACGTCCCTGACGATGCGCGCATCATGCACGAAGAGCCGTTTGGCCCGGTTGCCCCAATCGCCACGTTCCGCGATCTGGATGATGCCATCGCGCGGGCGAATTCGACCCCTTATGGCTTGGCTGGTTATGCGTTCACCAGCAGTCACGCCTCCGCAGAGGCGCTGTCAAAAGGGCTGCATGCCGGCATGGTCGGGATTAACAACTTTATGATCGCACATGCCGAGGCGCCGTTTGGTGGCGTCGATCATTCGGGGATGGGGCGCGAAGGTGGGCGGCAGGCAATATATGACTATCTGAACACCAAGATGACCCATTTTTCGTGGTGACCTGATGTCAATTTTCAACCCAATCAAATAGCGGTGGACTGACGGGAAAGTGGCCCTCAACGACTTGATCGTCCTTCCTGGCATTTTACCAATCGCAATGATCGAAACCAGATCAGCGGTTGAACAGCTGGATGCTATCTTTGGGGGTTTCTGGTCTGGGAGCGGTTTATGTTGGTCCCGCAGACCTGTCGCTGGTTTATAGGTCCACTCATTACAGCGCCAGTGAACGCTAAGGCATCGGTTTCAAAAATGGTCGGCTGACAATTTGTTATGTTATTTGCTGAAGACAAATCAATGAGTGCGACAAAGAAGTCGTAGGCGGGGCTGGCGGTTCAAGTGCTTTTGTCTAACATGACGGCTATTTAGGACGGTTGTTGATTTAGTTACTCTTGGGATCAGGTTTTTATATTAAGGTTGGGGCCACGTTGACCATCTTTGGCTTTGCCGTTCTGTTTGCTCTTGCGCCGCTGGGTTTCAGCGACATTCTATTGCGTGCGATGAATATTCCGGCGATGCGGCCCTTTTTGCTGATCTACGCACCATACCGTTTCTTGGTCAGCTCATGCAGTATGACAATCTCCGTCCCGTGAATCCGGTTGATCCCTGAGGAATACCATACAACTACCCAAGGGTTTGGTCTATCTTGAGCCGCCATTCTGAATTTGCCGAGATCCGTATTTCTGTCTTGGCAGCCTGCAATTCCTGATATTCTTGAGTCTTGTCATTGGCCTGATTTGGAGGGTCAATTCACCAGCCTCAGTCTTTGCAATTGTGATTCTTGCTGTATCACCACCGATCACACTTTTGCTGGAACGCGGAAACAATGTTGGTCCTGATGTCAGTGTATTGGTTTGGATCTTTCCGAACACCGCTCTTAATTGCCCTCGCCGCTGGCTTGAAGGTCTTTCCTGCAGTTGCCTTGCCATTTGTGTTCAAGCCCAAGAACCCTTTTCCATACCTTTTGGCGCTCGCAATCGCCTCACCGTTGCTGGTCTCAGCTTTAATCGATGTGCAGGCTATTCTCGGGGCAACGCCGGTTTGCGCAAGGCTAAGCTATGGAATTCCGAGTTTTGCAGCGTGGCTTGGGATACTTGCACAGAAATCCGCAGGATTTCAATCTACGAGCAGAGTGCTGATCGCTGCTTTCAGCGACAGTCTTATTGCGCGTTGTTTGGAGCATTCCGGTCATTTCTCGCGCCGCACGGGCATATCTTGTTCAACGTTGTGACATTTGCCGCGGCCGCATTGCTCTACCCGCTGGTAGCTATCTACGAAATGGCTACGCTCAGACAAGGCTCACCAGAACTATGAGCATGGATTGGGAATTGGTTAAAATGGGCAAAGTTATTAATGAGTTGATAGAAGTCGAAAAAGTCATAGAGGAGATGATGGAACAAGGGCCAAACCGCGCCACATCCGCGTCGCGCAACGACTCGGGAATTGCGCATCAAAACCCATTTGTTTGGCGAGACTCGGAATGACCGAGAGATATTGCTCAGCACCGCCAGAAGAAGCGCACTTAAGGTGGGCAGGGTGTCTACATCGTATTTCCAAACGACTAAACGCTCCGAATTTTGGTACGACAAAACCAGCTCTACAATTAACCGCATGGGGGTGACGATGTGTGCCCGTTTTCCGCTTTGCCGACTGTGCGGGCTTTGCACTGGGTGTATTCCATGTGGTCTCGGGCGCACCGATCCCAGTTGACAGCACCCGCCAATTTGATGTGGGCCGCGAAGATGCGAGTCTGGCTATGGAAGAATTCTCTCAAGTCAAATACATCTGCAGCAACTGGGCATGAGGAGAAACGGAAAATGCTGACAAATGACACGCTTGCGCAATGGGATCGCGAAAATTTTTTTCACCCTTCTACCCATCTTGCCCAACATGCGCGCGGTGAAACACAAACCAGCGTGATCAAAACCGCCTCGGGCGTCTATATCGAAGACCGTGACGGCAACAAACTGCTGGATGCCTTTGCCGGTCTTTACTGCGTGAACGTCGGTTATGGCCGCCAGGAAATCGCCGAGGCCATCGCGACCCAGGCGCGCGAGTTGGCTTACTATCATTCGTATGTTGGTCACGGTACCGAAGCCTCGATCACGCTGTCCAAGATGATCCTTGATCGCGCCCCCAACAACATGTCGAAAGTCTATTTCGGTCTCGGCGGATCAGATGCAAATGAGACCAATGTCAAACTGATCTGGTATTACAACAATATTCTTGGCCGACCGGAAAAGAAAAAGATCATTAGCCGCTGGCGTGGCTATCATGGATCAGGCCTTGTAACTGGGTCTCTGACCGGGCTCGAACTGTTCCACAAGAAATTCGATCTGCCGCTTGCGCAGGTGATCCACACCGAAGCGCCATATTACTATCGCCGCGACAATCTGGATCATAGTGAAGCCGAGTTTGTGGCGCATTGTGTGGCCGAGCTGGAGGCGCTGATCAAACGTGAAGGCGCAGACACCATCGCGGCATTCATCGGCGAGCCGGTTCTGGGCACTGGTGGCATCGTGCCGCCGCCAGCAGGTTATTGGGCGGCAATCCAGACCGTATTGCGCCAGCATGATATCCTGCTGGTCGCCGATGAAGTCGTGACCGGATTTGGCCGTTTGGGCAGCATGTTTGGTTCGGACCACTACGGGATGGAATCAGATATAATCACCATCGCCAAAGGGCTGACCTCGGCTTACGCCCCGCTCTCTGGCTCGATCATATCCGAAAAGATGTGGAAGGTACTTGAACAAGGCACCGATGAAAACGGCCCGATCGGCCACGGCTGGACCTATTCGGCCCATCCGATCGGGGCTGCAGCGGGTGTAGCAAACCTCAACTTGATTGATGATCTCAACCTGATTGCGAACGCAGGCTCGATCGGGGCTTATTTGAAGCAATCGATGCAAGAGGCGCTATCCACCCATGCCAATGTTGGTGATGTGCGCGGTGAAGGGATGCTTTGCGCCGTTGAGTTTGTGAAGGACAAAGACAGCCGGACCTTCTTTGATGCGTCTGAGAAGATCGGCCCGCAAATCTCCGCTGCCCTTTTGGCGCAGGACAAAGTCATTGCCCGCGCCATGCCGCAAGGGGATATTCTAGGCTTTGCGCCGCCGTTTTGTCTAACTCGTGAAGAAGCAGACACTGTCGTCGCGGCGACTTTGCGCGCGGTGACAACTGTATTGGGTTGATCCACATAAGACAGACGCTTGCTTGCAGCGCTGACGGATCTGGGCAGCGTCGGTTTGTAAAACGGTGTTCACTTTTGCCTAGGTTTCACGGCCCCATCAGGGCAAATCGGCTTGAGGCGGGCTGGGCGGAGCCTTAGTTTTTCCGGATGACTAAACGCCTCTGAGGTACAATTAGCTATCCGACTTATCGGGCCAGAAAGGAGGCGCTCTTTTATGACCTCACATGTTCTGATTTTGTGTAATGTTCAGGTTATGGGAACGGAGTGGCTTAGGTCATTGGCAAATAACTACTTTGTTTTTACAAATGATAGAATCTTAGCAACCAACTGGGTGGGACAATGAAAAATAAAATGACATCGCAAAGAGCATCAAACATGACGCGGCGCAGATTGCTGGGCAGCGGCGCCGCTGTCGCAACGACTTTGGGACTCGCTGGGCTACCGGGGCCGTTGCTGGCCCAGGACGTGGTGAAAGTGGCCGGCATTTACACGGTCCCGGTCGAGCAACAATGGGTAAGCCGGATTCACAAAGCCGCAGAGGCAGCGAAGGCCCGCGGCGACATTGAGTACACCTATTCAGAAAATGTCAGCAACACCGATTATGCCCGCGTGATGCGTGAATATGCCGAGCAAGGCTATCAGATGATCATCGGTGAGGTGTTTGGCGCTGAAGACGAGGCCCGCGAAGTGGCTGCAGATTATCCCGATATCGGGTTTCTGATGGGATCTAGCTTCAAAGAAGATGATGCGCTGCATAACTTTGCTGTTTTTGATAACTACATTCAGGATGCGGCCTATTTGTCGGGCATCATCGCCGGTGCAATGACCAAGGCAAACAACATCGGCATGGTCGGCGGCTTCCCGATCCCAGAAGTGAACCGGCTCATGAACGCATTTATGGCCGGGGCCGCGGAAATGAACCCTGATATTACTTTCCAGGTCAGCTTCATTGGCAGCTGGTTTGATCCACCCAAGGCAAAAGAAACCGCGTTTGCCATGATCGAAAATGGTGCTGACGTTCTCTACGCTGAACGCTTTGGCGTTTCGGACGCGGCGCAGGAAAAAGGTGTGCTTGCCATTGGCAACGTGATCGATACTCAAGCCGATTATCCCGAAACTGTCGTCGCCTCAGCCATATGGCACTTTGAGCCGACGTTGGACAAAGCCATTGGGCTAGCCAAAGCCGGTAAGTTCAAAGCTGCGGATTACGGCGTGTATTCCTTCATGAATGAAGGCGGCTGTTCTTTGGCGCCGCTTGGTACATTTGAGGGCAAAGTGCCGACTGAAGCCCTTGAGCTTGTGGCAACGCGAACCGAAGCGATTAAGGACGGTTCGTATACTGTGGTCATCAATGATGATGAGCCGAAGTCGAAATAAGTGACCAATACTCTCAACAAGGCGCGGGTGGTCCTGCGCCTTGATAACATCACCAAAACCTTTGGCGCGTTGGTTGCAAACGACGCCATCAGCTTTCAGTTACATGAAGGTGAGGTCATTGCCCTGCTGGGCGAGAACGGTGCCGGCAAGACCACATTGATGAATATCCTGTTTGGCCACTACACGGCAGATTCAGGGGACGTCGAAGTGTTTGGTGAAAAGCTGCCTGCTGGCAACCCGCGCGCCACGCTGGCGGCGGGCGTCGGCATGGTGCATCAACATTTCACCTTGGCCGATAACATGACGGTTTTGGAAAACATTGTGCTTGGGACGCTGCCGCTGTGGAAACTGAGTTTTGGACGGGCTCAGGCCAAGGCACGCATTTTGCAACTGGTCGAAGATTACGGGCTCAGCGTGGATCCCGACGCCCGCGTCGGCAACCTGTCGGTCGGAGAACGCCAACGCGTCGAAATATTGAAAGCCCTTTACCGCAACGCGCGTATCCTGATTCTGGACGAGCCGACAGCGGTTCTGACGCCACAGGAAACCGACGATCTGTTTGCCACGATGCGCAAAGCAGTGGCGTTGGGGCTGTCAGTGATCTTCATATCTCACAAGTTGCACGAGGTGACCGC
>RCNE010002369.1_pt1 | contig 10124 bp, 10 predicted proteins | sample 2041361 | NCBI WGS metagenome assembly RCNE01 (sample SAMN09708229, study PRJNA481090) | Marine sediment metagenome, whole genome shotgun sequencing project. | reverse complement strand
AGTTGATATAGGGCTAAAAATTGCTTCAATTTAGTGCTGTGAGCACAAACTAAAAAATATCGTAAATCGATTACCAATATTTTTCGAAAACTGGGAACTTTTTACTGTTTAAACGAAAACAGATGGACTAAATAATTATATGATTTGACTTGATCTACTGGCGCTATTAAGAAGATTCAGAAGAAGGGAATTTAGTGACTAATGGTGTTAAGAAACACCTATCAATGTACTGCAGAATGCCGTTTGATTTCTCGATACGAAATTGTTGATAATCAGCGAGCACTATGATTAAATCTTTGCAGTGTTTGCCCTTAAAGTAGCAGCGAGTTCCTCATCCATATAAACAATAGGCACTGCATATAACATGGGCATATTTTCGAAGAAGTGTTCTTTGAGTTCCTTGTTGATGGTATTGAAGAGAAGTGCTTTGGTCTTCCCGATAATTAAAGTTTGCTTTTGTTTTTCAAGCTTCATTGCTTTCTCGTTAAACTTGAAAACCGTTTTTTTTGATATGGCCGCGTGTAGCAACAGTTTTTTCTCCAATAAAACACCAATAATCTGAAGTGCTTGTTTCTTATTTTTAGCAATAATGTGGGTGAGAATCATATACTATTCTTAAAAATTATACCGGTAGTAGGGAATTTGTTTAATAATGATTAAGATTGATGCGACCGGCATAAGAGAACAAAATAAAAACTAAACTTTATTTTTGGGCTATGGCATTTTGACTTTTTGTACCTAATAGTTTTGAGTTCTCCCGAATCAATGGCTTTGGAAAGGTCCGCTTTGACCTTTGGGAAAATCGAAAGAAATTCTGGCCATCTATGCGTTTTAATTTGACGTTCATTCTTCCTTCCTCGCCTATTTCCGTTGTGGAATACTTTGCCAATATCGGCAACAATATTATTGATACAAGCCAAATTGCTATTAATACTTTCATCCTTTTGAGATTAATTACCTCTTCCCATGTTTCCTTACATTTCTTTCTGATAAAATAGATACTAAACTTTATTGTTGGGCTATGGCATTTTGACCTTTGTGCTTAATAGTTTTAAGTTCTCCCGAATCAATGGCTTTGGAAAGGTCCGCTTTTACCTTTGGAAAAAATCGGAAGAAATTCAGGCCATCTATGCGTTTTAATGTCACGTTCATTCTGCCTTTCTTGTCAGTTTTCAGTTGAGCTACTAGAACTCTCTTGCCTATGAGTGCTTTGAAGTTGGGGATAGCACCACGCTTTATAATGATATTTCTTCTAGGGAAATCTATTGTTGTATAGGTTGATTCTGTTGGTTCGCCAAGCATTAAGGTGTCACCTTCAGTAATATTGTAATCCGTAGCTTGGCCTTGTAAAATAAAAACACTGAATAAGAATGCCGTAAAAAAAATTGATTTTCTCATAACGATGTAAATAAGGTTTTCGAATTTGACGTTTAATTTTATGGTGTTGATGCTTCGATTTTTCCTTGATGGGACAAAGGAATCAATTTTGCGCTCAAGGTAGAGAATAGGTTGAAAAAGTTACGCCCATCTTCTCTTCGTAAGGTAATCGTATGAACTCCGTCGGAGGTCATTCTTCTGCGGTCAACGATTAATTTACCGCCAAAAACATTGAAATAATTTCCAATCCCATCAAGATTATCAAGTCCTCCAATGACAATCACTTTTTCGCTCATCGGAAATCTCATATGACGTTGAAGCGAAGTACTTGGGTCTTCAACAACTTGAAATTCATCTAAAGACAGTATAAACTGTTCTTGAGCGTGCCCAAGAAATGGTGCAATTGCTAACAACGTAATTAGGATAAATTTCATAACACTGATTTTATGAATTATATATTTAAATTCAGTTAAGATTACGAATATAATAATTGTAAATAATTAGAGAAGTAATACTTTCGTTAAATATTAGTTAAACTATTACAATACGATAGTAATACTATTATATTTGTAATCTTAATAGTAAAGAAAAATTATCATGGAGCAGTTGTTACAATCTGTTAAAATAGGAATCAACGAAAAGATTTATGTCAAAGATCCTGAATCTTCCAATTTAGGAAAAAGAATTGTGGAGCAAAGCATTTTAATGATAAATGAGATGGGTTTTGAGAGTTTTACGTTCAAAAAGCTCGGGACCAAAATAGGCTCCAATGAAAGTTCTATTTATCGTTATTTTGAGAACAAACATAAATTACTTTTATATTTAACCTCCTGGTATTGGGGGTGGTTAGAGTACCAATTAGTCTTTGCTACTAATGGTATAGCAGACGCAAAGATGAAACTTGAAAAAGCGATAGAAATTGTCACCAAAACGACGGTTGAGGATTCTGCCTATTCCCATATCAACGAAGTTTTATTAAATAAAATCGTTATCAACGAATACTCAAAATCATACCTGACTAAAGAAGTCGATGAGGAAAACAAAGAGGGGTATTTTGGAATTTACAAAAGATTGGTAACACGAATCAGCCTTATGATTCAGGCGGTCAATACTGATTATAAGTACTCTAATAGTTTGGCCAGCACCACGCTAGAGGGCTCATTGCACCAACATTTTTTGAAAGATCATTTTATTTCGTTAACCGATTGTCATGAAGATGATGATCCCACCCAATATTTTCTTCACTTGGTATTCACATCACTCAAATCATAAGAAAGCATGGCTAAAAATATTTTGACCACCTGGCAGCGGCTTTTGAGATTGCTACGTCTTGACAAAAGGGATGTCTTTCAAGTCTTTTACTATGCTATTTTCGCAGGGGTCGTGAACTTATCCCTTCCGCTTGGGATACAGGCAATCATTAACCTCATACAAGGGGCGCAAATAAGTACATCTTGGATTGTTCTTGTGGTTTTGGTGACTTTGGGAGTCGCTTTTGGTGGTGTTTTACAGCTAATGCAAATCCGTATTATCGAGAATCTACAACAAAAGATTTTCACGCGCTCTTCTTTTGAATTTGCCTATCGGTTTCCAAAAATAAAGATGAGTCAGTTGGTAAATTATTATCCACCAGAGTTGGCTAATCGTTTTTTCGATACATTAACAGTTCAGAAAGGTTTGTCAAAAATATTGATTGATTTTCCTGCAGCCTTACTACAGATTATTTTCGGACTCCTTTTGCTTTCATTCTACCATCCGTTCTTTATTATCTATGGTATACTCTTGCTCATATTGATATACATCGTGTTCAAGTTCACGGCCCAAAAGGGTCTTGATACTAGCCTTGACGAGTCGAAGAGTAAATATATGGTAGCACATTGGCTGCAAGAGGTAGCCCGATCCATAGTGAGTTTCAAACTATCGGGCAATACAAGCCATGCTTTAGATAAGAATGACACCTTGGTGGCCAAATATCTAGATGCTCGTGAGAGTCATTTCAAAATCTTAGTACTACAGTTTATTCAAATGATTGGCTTTAAGGTATTGGTAACCGCAGGGCTCCTTTTGATAGGCGGACTTTTGGTTTTGAATCAAGAGATGAATATTGGTCAATTCGTGGCGGCAGAAATCATTATTCTCTTAGTAATAAGCTCCGTCGAAAAATTGATTACGGGTCTCGAAACTATTTACGATTTATTGACCTCCTTAGAGAAGTTGGGTCAGGTTGTAGACAAGGGCCTAGAGCCTCAAGAAGGCGAAAAACCTTTTAAGGAGAACGAAGGATTTAGCATTCAATTGGAAGAGGTTTCGTATAAGGTACCTGATAGGGAAAAGAAAATCATCGATAAGGTAAGTTTAACGATTACCCCGACCTGTGCTATTTTATTGAATGGTGATAGTGGTTCTGGTAAATCAACATTACTCCGGATTATCGCGGGTATTTTAGAGCCTGACTCTGGGGGCATATTTATTAATAACGTTTCCTTGAAAGGAGTAAACTTGAATTACTATCGGTCACATATTGGTCAATCGTTACCTGAAGAATCACCTTTTGAAGGCACCATTTTGAATAATATAACATTTGGAGATAAGAATATTCCGCAAGATCAGATTTACTGGGCTATAGAGAAAGTGGGTCTCACGCAGTTCGTGAAAGAACAGCCGCAAGGGTTGCAAACCGTATTATATCCCGAAGGAAAACAAATTCCTTCCACTATTGCAAAGAAAATCGTTTTAGCCCGGAGTATAGTTAGTAAGCCAAAGCTTCTGATTTTAAAAGATCCTTTGGATCAATTTAAAGAAGAAGAGGCCAAAGAAATCATGAGCTTTTTAAGTGACCCATCCAATGACTGGGCTTTGTTGGTTGTAAGTGCCAATATGAGATGGGCAGACAAATGTACACGAATCATCACTATGGAGAATGGTCGAATCATTAATGAGAAATAATTGAACCATGCTGAATATTTCTAATAATCAATTGAACAAGAAGGTAAGTTTGGATCGGTTTAAGTCGGCTCAAAAGGTATTCCATGAGCGTGATTACAAGCATTTCAACCGCTTTCTATTGTCATTTGCGATAGTAGGTTTTTTGATTCTTTTTCTTCCATGGACACAGAATATCAATGGAAAAGGGTATTTGACAACTTTAAAGCCCGACCAGCGTCCGCAAACTTTACAATCGCCAATTCCTGGTCGTATCGAGAAATGGTATGTGCAGGAAGGAGATTATGTCAAAAAGGGGGATACTATTTTATTCATTTCCGAAGTAAAGAATGAATATTTTGATCCGGACCTTGTCGCGCGAACAGGACAGCGAATTAGGGCAAAATCGGCATCTGTAACTTCCTATGAAGGAAAGGTGAAAGCATTACAAAACCAAATTGTAGCACTATCCAACGAACGTAGATTGAAATTGGAACAAGCAAAGAACAAGTTAATACAATCCAACCTTAAGGTACAAAGTGATAGTATTGATTTGGAAGCTGCCAAAACCAATATCAGTATAGCCGGAAGACAATATGACCGGGTAGTTCAGCTGCAATCGGAAGGGTTGAAAGCGGTCACCGATGTTGAAGAAAAACGACTTAAACAACAGGAGACCCAGGCTAAATTGATATCACAAGAAAACAAACTGCTGTCGGCCAAAAATCAAGTGATTAATGCGCAAGTTGAAATCAGTCGCGTACAAAATGAGTATACCAATAAGATTTCGAAAGCTGAAAGTGATATGTATACTGCGCAATCAAGTCAATTTGATTCAGAAGCCCAGGTAACCAAGTTAGAGAATGAGTTCACCAACTACGAGATACGTAATGAAATGTACTACATCCGAGCGCCTCAAAACGGTTTTATTAATAAAGCAATTCAAGGTGGAATTGGCCAAACGTTCAAAGAGGGCGAGGCTCTTTTGGGAATCATGCCTTCCGATATTGAAATGGCCGTTGAGACTTTTGTCGCGCCACTCGATTTACCCTTGATTCATAAAGGAGAAAAAGTACGAATTCAGTTTGATGGATGGCCTGCTATTGTTTTCAGCGGATGGCCAAATGTTTCGTATGGTACGTATGGTGGGGAAGTTGTAGCTGTCGAAACCTTTATCAGCGATAATGGTAAATATCGGGTATTACTTGTGCCAGATATTGATGATCACGACTGGCCTAAAGATATACGTGTCGGCTCGGGTGCTCAAACCATTGCATTGCTCGAAGACGTGCCCATTTGGTATGAACTATGGAGACAATTAAACGGTTTCCCTCCCAATTATTATCAGCCTGAGGGCGGAAAAATGAAAACAGCAAAAAAATAAGATGCGAAATTATTTCACATTACTATTCCTTGTTTCGGTTATTTCCCTTCAGGGTCAGATCCAAGATTCCGTTGTACTCAGATTCAATGAGTACTTGGGATATGTTAAAAAGTACCATCCAATAGCAAAGCAAGCAGAACTTAGCCTTGGTATAGGCCAAGCCAATTTAATGAAGGCCCGTGGCGGCTTCGATCCGAAAATCGAAGTGGATTATGATCGGAAAGAGTTTAAAGGAACAGAATATTATGACCGCCTAAACGCCGCTTTTAAAATCCCGACTTGGTACGGTATTGAATTGAAAGGGACTTTTGAACAGAATGATGGAGACTTTTTGAATCCGGCCGAGACCGTTCCTGCCGACGGGTTGTACAGTGCAGGAGTATCAATGTCTTTAGGTCAGGGTCTTTGGATTAACGACCGAATGGCAACTTTGAAACAGGCGAAACTATTTAGAGAGCAAACCAAAGCAGACCGAGATGTATTGGTCAATCAAATCTTATACGATGCGGCCTTAGCTTATTTCGATTGGCTGCGTGCTTTTAACGAGGCTTCTATCTTTCAAAACTTTTTGACGAATGCCGACATACGCTTCGAGGGAATTAAAAGGAGGGCTGAATCAGGCGATATCGCAGCGATCGATACCGTAGAAGCAAAAATTGCTATGCAAAGTAGAGCCTTGAGTTTGGAGCAGGCAAAGGTAAAGTTGATGAAACGTTCATTAGAGCTTTCCAATTTCCTTTGGTTGAACGATAATATTCCTGTTGAGCTACACCCTTATGTGATACCCGATACGGGTATTGGCGGAGAAATCGATATCACATTGGAGATTTTAGGAAGACCTTTGGATAGCTTTACTATTGAAAATCATCCGAAATTACTTTCACTTGGTTATAAAATAGATGGGCTACGCGTTGAGAAAAATTTGAAGGCGAATAAACTGTTGCCCCAAATTGACTTGGAATATAACTTCCTGACAGAAACACCAGAGTTTATTAATTCTTTTGAAACCCAAGAATATAAAGGGGGACTCACCTTTCGATTCCCCTTGTTCTTAAGAAAGGAACGTGGCGATTTAAAACTCTCCAAATTCAAGTTACGTGATGCTCAATTCGATTTGGACAATGCACAAATCGCGCTAAAAAATAAAATTGTGGCCCTATATCGCGAGCTTGAATCTTTTGAAACCCAGAATGTTTTGACCGAAGAAATCGTAGGTAATTACAATACTTTATTGAATGCGGAAGAACGGAAATTTACTTTTGGCGAAAGCTCTTTGTTTTTAATAAATTCACGAGAAAGCAAACTTATTGACGCCGAGTTGAAGCAAATCGAAGTGCAAAACAAATTCTATACAGCGAAAGCCAAATTGTTCAATAGCTTGGCGGTCAATCCGGTGAATTTGTAAGCTTTTTTAACAAAGAACTACTAACATGACTTATCTCAGAGAATGTCGAGATAAAGTCATTTAATTATCGGGGTATTAAAGGTACTAAAAACTATGCAACATAACACATTAGAGAAAACAACTAAGGCGCTTATCGAAGAAAGCTTACCAAAATCAAGATCATATACCGAGTACAGAAATTTGGTAGCTCAAATGGCGGAAGAAAAAAAGTCAACTGGCTCAGAACAAACCGAGGCTTTGACCAACTACACCCATTTGAACGATCGTCGTATGAAACGATGGGACAAGACTTTAAGATTCAACGAAGAAGTTGTGGGCCAAATTTCAAAAGTAAATCGAAAAATCACCTGGTTGGTACTTACCGAAAGTTGGTGTGGCGATGCGTCGCCGTCACTTCCAGTAATGCACAAAATAACGGAGTTGAATTCGAATATTTCTTTAAAGATTGTTTTGCGCGATGAGAATGTTGATTTGATGAACCGGTTTTTGACCAATGGCGGAATGTCTATTCCTAAATTGATTGCCATTGATGATTCAACTAATGAAGTATTAGGTGAATGGGGCCCTAGATCAAAATCGGCAACTAAATTGGTTGAAGATTATAAAGCTGCACACGGTCAATTGTCAGCAGAATTCAAACAAGACCTACAGGTCTGGTACAATAAAGATAAAGGGCAGAGTGTTTTGAAAGACTTAACGAGCCTTTTGCTGAAATGAGTAAGTGATGGTGCCCTTTTGATCTGCTTTACTCGAAGTATTAAACTTTGCTTTTAAGGCATAGGTAATTGCATTATCTATCAAACAACCGTTTGACGTACCAGAGCTTTTTTCATTGAAATGTGCCGCTACTACATTGCCGTTATTGTCCACGTGGATATTGATGACGACCTTGCCACCTTCGATACAAGTATATATTGGTGGGGGAAGCCTATAGTTGGTTCTCTCTACTAAAGAATAGGAAACAGATGTTCTGCGTGCGGCAAGATTATTAGTGAATTCTTTTTTCTGAGCTTCCTTTTCGCCGAGTAGCTTTTTCTTCTCTTCGCGTTGTTTAGCCAGTTCTTTTACCTTGGCGGCATATTCAGAATCAGAGCCTAAATCTGTGGGGTCTCCAGATTCACCAGCTTCAGCTCTTTCGGCCATAATTTCCTCTAAGGTTTTCAGAGGCTCAGGCTCTCCATAACTTGCCTTCGCGGTTTCATTATAGGCCATATGGCTCTTAATGGGGTCAGCTTCTTTCAGCTGCTCCAAGAGTTCTTTTTCCTTTAAAAGTTCTTCAATATCCTCTTCGGCGAGCATCATTTCAACAATGTACTCGTCCTTCTTGTCTCCCTTCTGGCCTAAATGTATGTTGTAGAGTCCCAACACCATAATAGACATGGAAAAGAGCGTAATAAGAAGCGATAATTGTTTGCGATTCAGGCTCATAGTGGAATAACCACAATTTTAAAAAATTATTTGAAATATTCGTTAAACGGAAAGTTAAATGATTCAATAATTATGAATCTTTTGGTTTTCCGAGTAGTTCTTGCTCAAAACCGGCAGGGTTCTGGGCATTATTTACGTTGTAATCACCTATTTTGGTTCTTCTTAGCTCTGATAAATGTGCGCCAGATTGCAACACTTTTCCAAAATCATGGGCTAAAGACCGAATATAGGTGCCCTTACTACATACCACCCGAAATTTTATCTCTGGCATTTTAAATGTGACAATTTCAAATTCGGTGATAGTAATTTCCCTTTTATTAATGGCAACTTCTATGCCATTTCGTGCATATTCATATAAACGTTTTCCGTCTTTTTTTAAGGCTGAGAATATCGGGGGGACTTGCTCAATGGTGCCAATAAACTTTTTTGTTGCTTCATGAATGTTTTCTTCTGTGATATGGTCAGTAGGAAAGTTGGCATCCACTTCCGTTTCCAGATCGTAAGATGGGGTTGTAGTTCCCAAAGTAATGGTACCTGTATACTCTTTGATTTGGCCTTGAAGTTCATTGATAGTCTTGGTGAACTTTCCTGTGCAGATTAGTAAAAGGCCCGTTGCTAAGGGGTCAAGCGTACCCGCATGACCGATTTTTATTTTCTTTAGGTCGAATTTCTTCCGAATGACCCATTTGAGTTTGTTGACTGCCTGAAAAGATGACCATCCGAGCGGTTTGTCAATTAAGAGTAGTTGCCCATTTAAAAAGTCTTCCTTTGTACGAGTATCCATTCTGTAGAATAATTTAGTTGCCCTTTTGAGGGCTAGGGGGCTGCCCAGAAACCGTATCCAATGGCAATGAGCCCAACTATCAAACAATAAATGGCAAAGTAAGAAAGTTTACTTTTTTTGACCAATTGTATCATCCAGGTACAGGCTGCTAATCCTGCCACAAAAGCGGCTATAAATCCAGCTATCATGGCTACGTTGTTCTCTCCATTGAAATTCAAATCTCCACTCAGAACATCTTTTCCGATTTTTCCAAAAATCAATGGAACAACCATCAAAAAAGAAAACCGGGCGGCTTTGGTTTTATCCACGCCTAATAGAACAGAGGTGGAAATGGTCGCGCCACTTCGTGAAATACCAGGTAACATGGCTATGGCTTGTGAAATACCTACAATAAATGCGTTTTTAAAACTTACTTTCTTGTCTGTGTCTTTGGCCTTATCGGCAAAATAAAGCAGTGCGGCAGTTATCAAGAGCATAAAACCTACAAATCGAATATTTCCCCCAAAAAAAGCTTCTAACTGTTCTTCGAAGAAAAGCCCCACTAGAACTGCAGGTAACATAGATACAATGATTTTTAGAGAGAATTGAGTTTCTTCATTCCATTTAAAACTGAAAAGTCCTCTTAGAATTTCCCAAACATCCTTTCGAAATACAACAAGGGTACTGAGGGCCGTTGCAAAGTGCAGCACAACGGTAAATAACAAACTTTCTTCAGGTACTGAATTATCCCCTAAAATAGCCTTGCCTATTTCAAGGTGCCCGCTTGAGGAAACAGGCAAAAACTCGGTCAACCCTTGAATGATGCCGAGAATGATAGCGTCTAA